>Ga0153920_1000764_pt1 | contig 13531 bp, 13 predicted proteins | sample TSNJ004MetaG_FD_104713 | JGI IMG/M metagenome (GOLD analysis project Ga0153920, IMG submission 104713) | Attine ant fungus gardens microbial communities from New Jersey, USA - TSNJ004 MetaG | ecosystem: Host-associated > Fungi > Mycelium > Unclassified | place: USA: New Jersey, Brendon T. Byrne...
AGCGGCTCGTTCGCCACCGCGGGCATGATCGTCGCCCCGTGCTCGATGAAGACACTCGCGAGCGTGGCGCACGGGCTCTCGGACAACCTGATTGCCCGCGCTGCCGACGTCACCCTCAAGGAGCGCCGCCGCCTCGTGCTGATGGTGCGTGAAACGCCGTTCAACCTCGCACATCTGCGCAATATGACGGCAGTCACCGAAATGGGCGGCATCGTCTATCCGCCGCTTCCCGCGTTCTACAACCGTCCGGAATCGCTCGATGCGATGGTCGACGATACTGTCGCGCGCGTGATCGATCTGTTCGGCATTGCGCCGCCCGTCTCCACCAGTTGGGACGGCCTCGGCAAGGACTCCGAAGCCTGAGTTGCCCGTGTACGGGTAAGGCGTGACGCGTGTGAGTTGGCTGAGCGCTTTGGCGCCCGGCTTATCTCACGCCATCGACCCAGCGCTGCAACGTGTCGAGCGCACCTTGCCACTGGCCGGCCGCCGACTCCGGCGTCTGCACACACAATTCCAGCATGATCTCGTTCGGGTCGAGCAGATAGAGATGCTCACCGTCGCCATGTCGCTCGACGGCGAACGGCACATCGTGCGCGCTCAGGCGCGACTTCCAGCGATCGAGCGCGTCGAAGTCCGGCACGCGCAATGCCACGTGATGAATCTGGGCCGCCGGCGTGTCGGCATGCCCGTCCGGCGCGAGGCCGTCGCAATTGAAGAACGCCAGCGCTTCGCCCGGCGCGATCTGATAACTCACCAGCAGATAGGGCTTGCCCCACAGGCGGCTCATGCCGGTCTGCGCACCGGCAAGCGTGAAGCCCATGACGTCGACGTAGAATCGGTGGGTAAGCGTCGCGTCGTAGCTCGGGTACGCGACATGATCGATGGCCACGGGGGTCACGGGTACCGTCGACTCGACGGCAGGACTAGGGTCCAGCACGGCCTGCTTCATCACGATCCCCCGGACAGCGAAGTGGCGGTTGACGCCAGCGTGGCCGCCGCGCAGCATGGCAACGGCATTCGGGAAACTGCGTGTGTAGTGTAGTCCCGCAACCCGCGTAGCGGCAACCGAGTGTCAGCACGAGCCGCATGGACTATAGTGAAAACGCCACACTTTGCGCGCCAAGCCGCATCCCCCCGTGGTGTGACATGTTCGCGACCGGAGTTTGTCATGGAGACCACCCTCTCGCCTGTTGTCGTCTACGCCGTAGTGACGCTCGTTTTCGTCATGCTGGTGCTCGTCGTGCCCGCCGGCGCCCGTTGGCGTCAGGTCGCGTGGCCCGCGTCGATGCCACCGCTGTCGCCGCACCGCCCGGGAGATCTGCTCGGCACGCCGCGCACGCCGTACTGGCGCTCCCCGAACGATACGCATGACTTGCGGCGTCCGTCATATTTCGCGACATCGGCGCACCGCGGACGTCGCCCCGCGAGTTTTCTCGCCCCGCGCGATCACGAGCGACGCTGAACCGCGGACGCGCCTCACCTGCGATGCCAATCGCAGGTTTCCTTACGCCTTGTTACATCTGTAGTGCCGCCGTAGCACTGGTGCGCCAGTGCGCTCCGTAAAATCGGGGCTCACGAATTGCGCGCCTCCGCACGTCAACACGATGTGCGGCTGGCAGGCACGGATACACAGATAACAAGGAGAACAGATGCAAGGTCAATACTGGATCGCTACCGCAACCATCACGGGTATCGCGGCAGTGCTTATCTCGGGCAGTGCGATCGCACGCACCGACGTGTCGGTCAATATCGGTATTCCCGGCCCGGCGATCGTGGCACCGGGCCCGGTCTATGCGCCGCCGCCGGTCTACGTCGCGCCCGCCCCGATGGTCGTTGCCCCGCCTCCGCCAGTGGTCTACGGCCCACGCCCGCATTACTGGCGTGGGCCGCCGCCGGGTCATTGGCGTCACGATCGCGGCTGGGACCGCCGTGATCACGACCGCCGCGACTGGCATCACCGCCGGTAAGTCGGCGCATCACGAACGTTGTTTCATCGACAGCATAGATTCACGACAGCCGATGAAAAGCGCCCCGCAAGGTAAAACCTGCGGGGCTTTTTTCATCTGTTTTTGAAAGTGCATCGCTCCGTATTAATTCGACAAAATTTCATTCTCAGCCATCAATTCGCCCCCGATTTTTTATCCAATAAAACATTTGTTACCCATCAATAGCGATAGCAGCAGGAATGCCCGTAATAGCCTCCGTAATACGGCCGGGCCGGGACAACAACGCACCCGGCAAGCGTGACGGCAAGCAGCGCGGCAACAACGAACTTCATGATCTGACTCCTGAAAATGGAACGTAAATCCGTTCGCTTTCTTTATATCGTCGCGCCTGTACGAAGCCCATCACGCGTCTGTAAGCCGTGTAAGCGAAGGTTGCCAAACGAGGAGTGTGTCGCACTTTGTTACGTAACACCCGGGGCACGAGGCCGTAACATCGCCCGGCGAGCTAAGCGCAAAGTCAATAACGACGAGGGTTAACAGCGACCGGCACCGCTGGCACGGGGATTGCATAGTGATAGGCGTCGCCCTTTCAATTGCCCCGAAGAGTGCGACTTTGAGTCAACCCCTCCTCCCGTTTCAGACGCGGGAGGAGGTCTTTTTCCCGGTCTTCCGATCGGCTGTCTGGAAGTATTCCGACACCGGATCGCGTCAACTTCCTGCACCGCTCTCGTGCAGGCGCACACTGATCGTCTATTTCATTTATGCGTTTGAAATGTATCGACGCTATAACAGCGTCGACTTCTCGCGCCATTCATTTATCTTTAAAACCTTATTGGACGCGGCTTTCGAAGCGTTTTTACGATTCGATGTAAAAGCAACATGCGGGTAGGCACTGATCTCAAGTTGCCTATTGCGCTGTCGTAATCGCGTCTATAGAGGACTGCGTTCGAGCTACGGGGGCTCACGCAGCATCCCTTTCGTGACGGCCGCACGACACGCGCCGGGGCAAGCGTATCAGGGGAGAAGGTCATGGAAATCGCCACGCCTGAATTCCAGATGGAACAACAGGAACTACAGGCCGTCAGCGCCGCGCTCAATCGCGTGCAGGCCGTCATCGAATTCGACTTGCAGGGCCGCATCCTGCACGCCAACGACAATTTCCTGCAAACGGTGGGTTACCGGCTCGACGAAATTCAGGGCCAGCACCACCGTATGTTCTGCGAAGCCGACTACTCGGCGTCTGCCGCCTATCGCGACTTCTGGGCCAAACTCGGCCGAGGCGAGTTCGATGCGGGCGAATACAAGCGCATCGGCAAGGGCGGTCGTGAGGTGTGGATTCGCGCCTCGTACAACCCGGTGTTCGACGCCAACGGCGTGACGTACAAGGTCATCAAGTTCGCCACCGACATCACGGCCGATCGCGGGCGTCAGGCCGAATTCGAAGGCAAGGTTCGCGCAATGGATCTGGCGCAGGCGGTCATCGAATTCAATCTCGATGGCACCGTCATCGCCGCGAACGACAACTTCCTGAAAACGCTCGGCTACTCGCTCGACGACATTCGCGGCAAGCACCATCGTTTGTTTTGCGAGCCGGAATATGCGGCCTCGCAGACGTATCACGACTTCTGGGCGAAGCTCAATCGCGGGGAGTTCGACGCGGGTCGCTACAAGCGCATCGGGCGCGGTGGCCGGGAAATCTGGATTCAGGCGACGTACAACCCGATCCTCGACGCGAACGGACGCCCCTACAAGGTCGTGAAGTTCGCCACCGACATCACGCAGCAGGTCGAACTGGAGGCGAGCGTGAAACGCCGTGCCGAGGACGACCAGCGCAAGGTGGCGCTGCTGCTCGACACGGTCAACCGTGCGGCAGCGGGTGACCTGACCGGGGAGATCGCCGTCTCGGGGAATGAACCCATCGACCAGTTGGCCGACGGCATTCGTCACATGATGGACGATCTGCGCGGCGTGATCGGCAAGGTGGTCAATTCGGCGGGCGAGTTCTCCGGCGCGTCGCGTGACATCGCCGATCGGGCCAATACGGTGGCCACCGGCGCCCAGGCACTCGGTGCGACGGTCGAAGAGATGAATGCGTCCATCGAGGAACTGACGGCGTCGATCAACTCGATTGCCGACAACACCAAGGGTGCCGACCAACTCGCCAAATCGACGCAGCAGGAAGCCGAAACCGGTGCGCGGGCCATTTCCCGCTCGGTCGAAGCCATGGAACTGATCAACAAGTCGTCGGAAGACATCAGCGAGATCGTGAAGGTGATCGGCGAGATCGCCGGGCAGACCAACCTGCTCGCGTTCAACGCGGCCATCGAAGCTGCGCGGGCGGGCGAGCACGGGCTCGGCTTCTCGGTCGTGGCCGACGAGGTGCGCAAGCTCGCCGAGCGCTCCTCGCAGGCCACGAAGGAAATCTCCAAGCTCATCAACGAGTCGACCAAACGCGTCGCGCAGGGCAGCGAAGTGTCGCGCCAGGCGGGAGAGGCTTTCGAGAAGATCGTGGGGGGTGTGTCGCGGACCACGCAAGCGATCTCGGAAATCTCGTGTGCCGCCGAAGAGCAACTCGTCGCCGCACGCGAAGTGAGTCTCGCCATTCAGCACGTCGCGGAAGAGACCGAAAAGTCCGCAGGCGCCTGCGAGACGATCGCTCAGGCAACGACCGGCCTCAATCAGGGCGCGGAGGAACTCGACCGCACCGTATCGCGATTCAAGGTGTAGGCCGTCCCCAGTACTACCCGGCAGCGACCGCAGGCCCCGGCCTCGATCGTTCGCCGGCATCTTCCGGTTCCGACCGACCGCGCAGAACCGGAGCCAACGTCCGCCAAGAGGGCCCGATATGGAAATCGAAGCCGACGCCGATCCCGGTACCCAGCAGGCGCTTCTTCGCGCTGTGCACCGGCACACCGGTATCTCGATGAACGAGAAGAAGTGGACGATGTTGCAGGGCCGTCTGCGCCCGCGCCTGCGCTCGCTCTCGCTGTACTGTTACCGCGACTATCTTGCGCTGCTCGAAAACACGCCCGATGAAGTGCGCAACTTCGTGAATCTGGTCACAACGAACGAAACCACGTTCTTTCGCACCCCGCGCGTCTGGGACTATTTCGCACAACACTATCTGCCGCGCTGGCATGCCGCCAACCCCGGGCGGACATTCCGCATGTGGTCGGCCGCCGCCTCTTCCGGCGAAGAGTCCTACTCGACGGCCATGATCTGCGAGGAATTCCGCGCGCGGCACACCAACTTCCAGTACCAGATCCACGCGACCGACATCTCAAGCCAGGTGCTGGCCGTGGCAATGGCCGGCAACTATGGCGGACGCAGTATCGACGGTCTCAAGCAGCAGCGTCCGGCCATGCTGGCGAAGTACTTCCGCCCGAGCGCCGGCGGCTTCACCGTTGCGCCGGAATTGCGCGCGCACATCACGTTCGCCGAACACAATCTGTATCAACGCATGGCACGTCGTGAGGCGTTCGATCTCGTGATGCTGCGCAACGTGCTGATCTATTTCGAAACAACCGATCAGGAACGCGTTCTCGAGAACGTACGCCGCACGCTTGCCCCCGAGGGCGTGCTGATCGTCGGTGAATCCGAGTCGCTCTCGCGGCTCTGCACCGGCTATCAGTTTGAGCAACCGCTCATCTACCGGAATCAGGGAGCGTCAAATGGGGCCGTCGCATGACATTCAGGTGTTGATGGGAGAGGTGCGCATCGGGCGCGGCGAAGACGTGCTGCGTGCCACCCTCGGCTCGTGTGTGGGAATCGGACTGATGTGGCGATCGCGCGGCCTTTACGGACTCGCGCACTGCCTGTTGCCCGAGGCGCCCAACCCGACCCTCGCCATCGGTGCGAAGTACGTAACGCAAGCGGTGCCTTCGCTGCTTGCGCTGATGAAGGCCGACGGCGCACGTCGCTGTGAAATCGAAGCCGTGATCGCTGGCGGCGGCAACATGATGCCGCACCAACCGCCCGCGAAGCACGGACTGATCGGTGTGGCCAACGCCAAGATGGCGCAGGCGCTGATCGCCGAGACCGGCATTCCGATCGTGCACGTCGAGGTCGGCGGCGAGATCGGACGGCAACTGACCATCGACTGTGCGCATCACGCGTTCTTTGTGCGCACGATCGGCTCCAACGGGGGTGCTGCGGTAGCGCGTCGCCCCGCGCTTCGACTCGTGGGACGGGAATCATGAATGCACGCACGCCGGGATTTCCCTTTCTGCATCACGACGCCATCGCCGGCACGACCGTGCTGCCGCCGACGGTGTCGCCTTATCAGGGGTATGCGAGCTTCGGGCGCGACGCCGACGTAGGCATCGCGGGCTACGGCACGGGCACCGGGACAACGACGACACGCTTACGCGACAAGTCCTCCCACAGCGATCCTGCGACGCAGGCATCGTTGGCGCAGGCATCACCGTCCGATGCGCATGCCGAAGCCGCGAAGCGCCCAGCCAACGCTCTATCTCCCTCTAAGTCCCCTGAGCCCCCTAAGCCCCCTTCACCACGCGCCACGAATCCCGACGACATCGAAGTCTTCGGCTCATTTCATCTGGGCGACGTGGAGTTCGCGCTACCCATCGCAGCGTTGCAGGAGGTCGTGAACTACCCGGAACGCCTCACCCCCGTACCGCTTTCGCCGCCCTTCCTGCTGGGCCTCTTCAACCTGCGCGGCACGCTCATCCCCATCGTCGACCTGAAGCCGTTGCTGGCGATCAGTCTCGACGCCGCGCCCCGGACCACGCCCGTGGCCGAAAAAATCGCCATCGTCGATGTCGACGGCGTGCGGGTGGGGCTGTTGTTCGATTCCACGAGCGAGATCCTGCGCGTGCGTGCCTCGCAGCGCACCGGGTTTGAATACGACCCGTCGCACACTGCGCCGCAGGTGGTGTCTGGCGCCATCAAACTCGACGGCGGCGATCGCATTCTGCAGATCCTCGCGCCCAGTGCGCTCGTGCATATCGAGAACATGCCGCAGTTGCTCGCACGTCAGGCACTCTCCGCACCGCAGCGCCGCCAGCAGCGTCAGCGGTTGCAGTGCGTGTCGTTCACCGTCGAGCACTCGCGTCTCGCACTGCCGATGAGCGCGATTCGCGAGATCATCCGCATTCCGGAGTTGCAGAACTCAGCGCTCGCCAGCGTGTTCTGCGTCGGCATGCTCAATTTGCGCGGCACGGTCGTGCCGGTCATCGACTTCGCGCACTTCCTCGGCTTGCACGCGAGTCGCCCCGAGGCCGACATTGCCGGCACCCCCTCAGACCCGCGCCGGATTCTGATCGTCAAACAGGAAGATGTGCACTTCGGCCTGCTGGTCGATGCCGTGGACAGCATCGTGACGTACTTCGCCGACGAGTTGCTCGCCATGCCGTCGTTCAGCGCGTCGCACGCGCAGCTCTTTTCAGGCTGCATTACGCGCGAGCAGGCTGACGACATCGTGCTGCTCAACGCCGACGAACTCTTCACGCATTCGCAAGTGCTCGAACTCACGCGCGGCCATCGCGAGCTGTATCGCGAGACGGACAACGTTCAGCGCGCGAAGGCTGGCGATTCGGCACGGCACGGTGCTGAGGCAAAGTTGGGGCGTGGCACGCGTCACGCCTATGTGTCATTCCGTCTGCAACACATGCTGGCAGTGCGCCTCGACCAGTTGCGCGAGATCATTCACGACTCGCCCGACGTCATGCCCGCCCCAGGTGCGCCGTCGTTCGTGCGAGGCATGCTCAATCTGCGGCGCGAACTGGTGACCATCGTCGATCTGCGTGCGCTGTACGGCATGCCGCCGCAGGACGATGCGCAAGCGCGCAAGATTCTCGTCATAGAACACGGCAAGGACAAGTTCGGCCTGCTCGTCGATGCCATCGAGAATATCGTCACGCTCGACGAGGCCGACAAGCTGCCGGTGCCCGCCATGCTGCTCGGACGCGCCACTCACGAAATGCGCAACGACATGCGTGAAGCCGTGGAGTTGCCGGCGGCAGACGGCACGGCACGCACCGCCATGCTGCTCGATCTGCAACCGCTCAAAACGCGGCTGGAGACAGCGCTGGCACAGTGACCGAAGGCGAGGCACGGGGAGAACGATTTAGCGCGTTAGCCAGGTATCGGCGCGAGACAAGCGCCGATCGCAGGGCCTTGCGGCGTGTCGGGGGGCACGCCGCAGGGGTGGTACGAAGCGGAGGAGACCGCCAATCGCGTCAGACGACTTCGTGACGATGAATGTCGTGCGTGATGAAGCCTGACGAGCCATTCGGCATGGCCAGCCACTCGGGATGCGCGAGCGTGCGTCGCATATCGTCGAGACCGCTCGTCCAGTGTTCGAGCATGGTAGAGAGGCCGAACTGATAGTCCTTGTAATGCCCCTCGTACTCCTTGTTGCGATAAATAAGCTGGATCACGTTATAGCGTTTGCTGCACGCGATCTCCTCTGCCGCGTGACACCACGGATCACGCGCGCGCACCTCGGCCGGCACCCGCTCGAGAACCTCCCGCAACACACGACGATAGTGTTGTGCGCGCTGAAGATTGTCGGTCACGAAACGCGTGCGGCTTGAGAACTGGATATCCTTCTGCCGGTCAGCAACGTCGTTCAGATTGTCGGGCAGCGGGCCGCGCGCACTCCACAGATCGACCTGAAACGCGAGCGTGTCACGACGCGGCGATGTGCCCAGCACTTCCGAGAGCGGCGTATTCGACACGAGCCCGCCATCCCAGAAATATTGCCCGTCGATCTCCACGGCGGGAAACCCCGGCGGCAACGCACCCGATGCCATGAAGTGCTCCGCGCGCAGCACTTCGCGCGTGTTGTCGAAATAAACAAAGTTGCCCGTGTGCACGTTGACCGCACCGACGGACACCCGTGTCTCGCGTGAATTGATGCGATCGAAGTCGACGAACCGCTCCAGCGTGCTGCGCAGCGCCGACGTGTCGTAGTAGCTCGCATGCGCCGGATCGCCCATGGCGGTCGGCACCGGCTGCGGCCAGCGCGGCGTGAAGAAGCCCTTCTGGCCTTCGACCATGGCGCGCCATGCCTGCCACGCGCTGTACGCGATGCGTCCCGACTCGGGGCCGTTGAGAATTGCCGCTTCGAACGGTGCCGGCAGCGGCGGGAACACGGCGGGCTCGCAAATCGTTCGCCAGAACGCTTCGAGTTGGGCCACCCGACGCTCAGGCGCATTGCCCGCGATGACAGCCGTATTGAGTGCGCCGATGGAGATGCCCGCGATCCAGTTGGGCGCTACGCCGGCTTCGGACAATCCGGCGTACACGCCCGCCTGATAAGCCCCGAGTGCCCCTCCGCCCTGCAAGACAAGTGCGATCGTCTCGTAAGGCGGCAGATCGATGGTGCGTTTGGGGACTTTCGGCGGATTGGCCGTCATGACCGTTCTCCTGAGACTTCCTGATGCTGAATTTGGAGGCAGCGCCGGCCCATGAGACGACCGGCGCGGGTGAAACCGTCTGCTTACTGCATGAACCAGCCGTGGCTCACTACGAACGACTGCCCAGTGAACGCGGCCGTCGGGAACGTCGAGAGGAAGAGCGCGGTTTGCGCCACGTCGTCGACCGTGGTGAACACGCCGTCGACCGTGCCGCCGAGCATCACCTTCTTGATGACCTCGTCTTCCGAAATGCCCAGTTCCTTGGCCTGCTCCGGAATCTGCTTGTCGACGAGCGGCGTGCGCACGAAGCCCGGGCAGATGACGTGCGAGCGCACGTTGTGCTTCGCGCCTTCCTTCGCAAGCACACGCGCGAGTCCCAGCAGTGCGTGCTTGGCCGCCACATACGCTGACTTCAACGGCGACGCCTCATGCGAATGCACCGACCCCATGTAGATGACGATGCCACCGCGGTCATCCTTGTACATATGCTTGAGCGCCGCCTTGGTGGTAAGGAATGCGCCGTCCACGTGAATGGCCTGCATCTTCTTCCAGTCGGAAAACGCGTAGTTCTCGATGGGGTTGACGATCTGGATGCCCGCGTTCGAGATCAGGATGTCGACCGAACCGAAGGTCTCCGCCACCTTGTCGATACCACTGTTCACCGCGTCTTCGTTGGTCACGTCCATCGCCACGCCGATGGCGCGGCCACCGGCGGCCTTGATCTCTTCGGCCACCGCATCGGCGCCCTGCTGGTTCAGATCGGCAATCGCCACGGCCGCACCGGCACGCGCGAGCGTGAGGGCGATTTCCTTGCCGATACCGCTGGCGGCACCGGTCACCACGGCGACTTTCCCATTCAACTGATTCACTGACTGGCTCATTTGCACACTCCTGATTCGTCAAAATGGCGGGTCATGCCGCGCACTGCGCGTCGGCATGGCACGTCGAACACGGGTGGTGGACGTCGGCCTCGATGCTGCAAGCTTGCCGAACCACCGTTCAAACAGAAAAGGCGCCTTGCGGCGCCTTTTCCTGCATTACCGCGCGATCGGCTTGTAGCGGATCCGCTTCGGTTTTGCTGCCTCCTCGCCGAGGCGCTTCTTCTTGTCCGCCTCATACTCCTGATAGTTGCCCGGGAAGAACTCGACGTGCGAGTCACCTTCGAAGGCCAGAATATGCGTAGCGATACGATCGAGGAACCAGCGATCGTGCGAGATGACCATCACACAACCGGCGAACTCGAGCAGCGCGTCCTCGAGTGCACGCAGGGTTTCGACGTCCAGATCGTTCGACGGTTCATCGAGCAGCAACACATTGCCACCGGAAATCAGCGTCTTGGCCATATGCAGACGGCCACGCTCCCCCCCGGAGAGCGAACCGACCTGCTTCTGCTGGTCCGAGCCCTTGAAGTTGAAGCGACCGATGTAGGCGCGCGACGGCGTTTCGTACTTGCCCACTGTCAACACATCGGCCCCCCCCGAGATCTCTTCGAATACGGTCTTGCTGCCGTCAAGCGCATCGCGGCTCTGGTCGACGTAAGCCATCTTGACCGTCGGCCCCACCTTGATCTCGCCGCTGTCCGGCTGCTCGCGACCCGTGAGCATCTTGAAGAAAGTCGACTTACCGGCGCCGTTCGGGCCGATGATGCCGACAATCGCGCCGGGCGGCACGGTGAAGCTCAGGTCGTCGATCAGCAGACGGTCGCCGAACGCCTTCGACACGTTCTTGAACTCGACGACTTCGTTACCCAGACGCTCACCCACCGGGATGAAGATTTCCTGGGTTTCGTTGCGCTTCTGATATTCCTGGCTGTTCAACTCGTCGAAACGGGCGAGACGTGCCTTCGACTTCGCCTGACGTCCCTTCGGGTTCTGACGCACCCACTCCAGTTCCTTCTTGAGCGCCTTCTGACGGGCTGACTCGGTCGACTCTTCCTGCTTCAGGCGCTGTTCCTTCTGATCCAGCCAGGAGCTGTAGTTGCCCTTCCAGGGAATGCCGTGTCCACGGTCGAGTTCGAGAATCCACTCGGCAGCGTTATCGAGGAAGTAGCGATCGTGGGTAACGGCCACCACGGTGCCCGGGAAGCGCGTCAGGAATTGTTCGAGCCAATCGACCGATTCAGCGTCCAGGTGGTTGGTCGGTTCGTCGAGCAGGAGCATGTCCGGCTTCGAGAGCAGCAGGCGGGCCAGCGCCACGCGGCGCTTTTCACCGCCCGAGAGCACGCCGATCCTGGCGTCCCACGGCGGCAGGCGCAGCGCATCGGCAGCGACTTCCAGCGTTTGTTCGATGTTGTTGCCGTCGCTTGCGGCAAGAATGGCTTCGTACTTGGCTTGCGCGGCGGCAAGCGCATCGAAGTCGGCGTCCGGCTCGGCGTACGCGGCGTAGATTTCGTCGAGCTTCGTGCGCGCTTCGAACACTTCGCCCATGCCGCTTTCCACGGCTTCACGCACCGTCTGCTCCGGATCGAGCTGCGGCTCCTGCGACAGATAACCGATATTCAGGTTCGCCATCGGGATCGCTTCACCCTCGATCTCCTTGTCGACGCCGGCCATGATCTTGAGCAGCGTCGATTTGCCCGAACCGTTCAGACCCAGCACGCCGATCTTGGCGCCCGGGAAGAACGACAGGGAGATGTCCTTGAGGATATGACGCTTGGGCGGCACGATCTTGCCCACGCGGTTCATGCTGAATACGTACTGTGCCATTCGGCTTTCCTGATCCTGAAACGGTTATGACGGCTCGGGGGCGAGCGCCAGATAGCGGCAAGTTTAACAAAGCGCGGCGTCAGGCGCGTCGATGACGAGGTCGGCGCTTGCATGCGCGCAGCACGGCAACAGCCAGCCTTCCCTTTTCTCTTCACGCGACAGCCCGGGCCATTCGATCCGATAGGCCACCGGTGCGGGTTCGCCGCCCGCAACGTCGGTACGGGCCCGACACAAACACGCCCGGCAGGTACCGTTGCGGCACAGGCTCGGCAGCTTGATGCCGGCGGCATGCGCGGCGAGCAGAATCGGTGTGCCGGCCGGGGCATCGAACTGCCAGCCCGACGGCAGCAGCGTAATGCGATAGCGCGTCGGCTCGGGCGTTTGCGTCGATGGGACGGGATCTGGCGGGGAACTGTCCAAAGGATACGGGTTCGGAAGTGATCGGGACGGTGCACGGCGCATCTTGCACCAACGCGCTACCATACCTCGTTCCTGCGGCTTATTGTCGCGTCCCCGAGCCCGCCCGCGGCCGCCACCTCCGAATACCGTCTCCCATGCCCGCTGCTCCCAAGGATTCTGCTGTCCGCGCCGCCGACGGAAATGTCGATGCCAACGCCATCAGCGCCCGCCTCATCGATACGACGGGACTGGAAACCGCCCTGCATGCGTTCGCCGACGCGCGCGACTGGCACCGGCATCACACGCCGAAGAACCTTGCGATGGCGTTGTCCGTCGAAGTGGCAGAGCTGGTCGAAATCTTCCAGTGGCATACGGATGCCGAAGCCCGTGCCGTCATGCAGACGAGCGAGGCCCGGCACGTCGAGCAGGAACTGGCGGATATCGCCATGTATCTCGTACGGCTGTCCTCGGTGCTGGGCGTCGATCTGAACCGTGCCGTAACCGAGAAGCTCGTGATGAACGCGCAGAAGTACCCGGCGCCGCAGGCGTAATTTCTCGCCCGCTCTTGCAATTGAGCGTCGCGCCCGCATAACGGCCACGTCCGCCCCCGAATTCCGAACAGATAACGCCATGTCGCAATCGTCACACGCCTCACAGGCATCGCAGACCCCGCCCGGTAGCGCTCACGCGCACGGCAAGTCGTCGCGACGCACATTACCCGCACGTCCGCGCTGGTTGATGCTCGCCATCATCGCGCTGCTGCATGCGTACATCGGCTGGCGTTTGCTCACGCCACTGCCGATTGCCGTCGGCTGGAAGGTGCTGGGCGGTGCGTGGCTCGTCACCTCGACCGTGCTCATCCCGCTCGGCCTGATGAGCCGCGCCATCCAGCGCGAGCCACTCGCCACGCTGCTGACCTGGACCGGCATGACGGCCATCGGCATTTTCTCGTCGCTGTTCGTGCTCACGCTGCTGCGCGATGTCGTGCTCGGCGTGGCAATGGCCTTCTCGGCACTCGACGAACCGCTCGTGGTCCGTTCTGCGGTCATCGTGCTGGGACTTACCGCGTTGTCCACCCTGCTGGGCTTTTACAACGCAC
>Ga0153920_1000769_pt1 | contig 13469 bp, 14 predicted proteins | sample TSNJ004MetaG_FD_104713 | JGI IMG/M metagenome (GOLD analysis project Ga0153920, IMG submission 104713) | Attine ant fungus gardens microbial communities from New Jersey, USA - TSNJ004 MetaG | ecosystem: Host-associated > Fungi > Mycelium > Unclassified | place: USA: New Jersey, Brendon T. Byrne...
CTTAAAAGACGGACTCATTTCAAGTTGATAAGAGCTGCATTCACATACAAAATAATCAATAGGTTCATTCAATAAATCACACGGCGGTTTTCCGTAATTCCCGCATGCAACCGCCTTATATTCACTTCCTAAAATATGCGCTGTTAATGCTGTTGTCGTTGTCTTGCCGTTTGTTCCCGTTATCGCAATGAACGGTTTTTTCGCCTGTGTATATGCTAATTCTATTTCAGATATAACAGGAATTTTAGCATCTTTTAATCTTTTCATAATGTCACTATGAGGAGGAATGCCCGGACTTGTTACTGCAAGATATGAATCTTTTATAAATTCATCGCTGTGTCCGCCTGTTTCGACCTGTATTCCAAGTTTATTCAATTCTGCTATAGTTTCTTTGTCCTCGGGAGTTTCTTGTCTGTATTCCGTGATAAAGACATCTGCGCCTTTTTCATTTAAATATTTTGCTGCGGATATGCCGCTTTTTGACAAACCCAATATAAGTATTTTTTTATCAAACCAATTTAAGTTCATACTATATTATACCCTTACTAAATAAATAAAACAGTAGTACAGCCGTACCGGAAAAAAATGCTGAAATTAATGCAAATACCGAAACGATTTTCTTTTCAGACCAGCCGCATAGTTCAAAATGATGATGAATAGGCGACATTCTGAAAATCCTTTTACCTGTTGTTTTAAAACTGGTAACCTGAAGAATTACGGATAATGTTTCTATAACAAATACTGCTCCTATAAATATCAAAAGGAATTCAAACTTACCCATAACCGCAAGTGTTCCTAAAAGTCCGCCTATGGCAAGCGAGCCTGTATCTCCCATAAATACCTGCGCTTTAGGTTTATTGTATTTTAAAAAGCCGAGTAAAGCTCCCGCAGCCGTAGCCGCAATTATCGCAACCTGAAAATATCCGCTAAGATAAGCAATTACCGCGCAGGCAATAAAAGCAAAAACACCGGTTGAAGCCGCCAGTCCGTCCAAACCGTCGGTTAAGTTATATGCATTTGACGCCCCCGTTATAATAAATACTGCTATAATAGGATATAGTATGCCTAAATTAAAAATATAATGTCCTACAACAAATTGTGTCGCATTGTCATTTGTCATTATTAAATATAATACAGGAAGCAAGGCTATGGCGATTTGTCTCAAAAGTTTTCCTCTTGCCGTTAAACCATCATTACCTTTTCCTTTTAACTTAATATAATCATCTTGAAATCCCGCAAAAGTATAAAACACAAGAGTTAATAAAATAATACAAGCTTCAGTATTAATTCTTTGATCAAGCATTAAGGCGATAATTGAAGCAATTATAACTGCTGTTATGATAAAAACACCGCCGGTTGTCGGAGTTCCTTCTTTTTGCGCATGATTTTCAGGCGCGAGATCTTTTACATATTGACCTATCATTTTCTTTTGCAAAAAGTCAATATACGGGACGCCTAAAAGCAAACATAATATCAAGCCCAATAAAAATGCAACTGTCAGCATTATCATAATATATTATTTCTCCTTGTTATCTCTTATATAACTGATTATTTCTTCAAACTTCATTGATCTTGAAGCTTTTAAGAATATTGTATTATTGACATCCAAATTATCAACAATGTAACGTGCCGCATTTGCATTATTGTCAAAACTTTCAACCCAAACACCGCTGTTTGAAAGCTCCTTAGCTATTTTCTCCGCCAAATTGCCCACTGTTAAAAATTTTACATTGTTAAGGTTTTTCGCTTTTTCCGCTAAAAATCTTCCGACCTGTGAGTGAAATTCTGTTTCATTTTCGCCGAGTTCACCCATATCACCCAAAATTACAACCGGATTTTTGTATAATTCTATAAAGGATGACACAGACGCTTTCATTGATTCGGGATTTGCATTATAGCTGTCATTTATAATAGTATACCCGTTGACATTTTCTATTTCCCAGCGTTTTTCAATAGGTTTGTATGCAAGCAGACCCTTTTTTATTTCTTCATAGGTCATTGTGAGCTTATATGCAACTTCTATAGCTGAAATAGAATTTTCAATATTGTAATCGCCGTCGACATTTAATTCATATTCTTTATCTTTATACAAAAACTTTGAATATCCTTGTTTTTTATCCAAAATTTTGGCATCCGCTATAGAATAATAAATCTTTTCTCCTTCAAAATCTATAAAATCTTTTATCATTTGGTTGTTATGAGAAATTAATGTCCCGCTTTTATTTTGGTATTTTACTATCTCGGCTTTGGCTTTTGCTATATTTTCAAGACTTCTCAATCTTCCGATATGAGCAGAGCCCGCGTTAGTGATTATGGAAAAATCAGGTTCAGCGTATTTTGATAGAATTTCTATTTCGCCTAAACCTCTCATTCCCATTTCTACAATCAAAACTTCTGTATCATCCGGCATTGAAAGTATAGTCCGGCATAACCCGACTTCATTATTATTATTTGAATAAGTTTTATATGTTTTAAATTTTTCGCTTACAACCGAATAAACCATTTCTTTTGTAGTTGTTTTGCCTGAACTGCCGGTAATCGCAATTACTTTCGGATTCAATTTATTTCTTCTGAATCTTGCAAGTGATAAATATGTTTCCAAAGTATCATCAACTTTAAAAACTAATTTTGCATTCAAAGGATAATAATCCTTTGTAATAAAGCATCCTGCTGCGCCTTTTTCAATTGCTTCATCAAGAAAATTTTCTCCGTCAAAATTAACGCCTTTTAACGGTAAATATATATCTCCTTGTTTTATTGTCCTTGTATCAGTTGAAATTTCGTATTCTGAGCCTGCGGACATACTTTTAAGCAGCTTCGCATCAACAGCTTCTAAAATTTCCTCTTCATTGAATCCCATAATTTCATGATACCCTAAAAACGTACTATAGCAAAGAAAGTTAATAAATATTAATACTACTTGACATGCTATTTTGAGCGGGTGATAATGACTATACGTGAATACTAGGTAAATCGTTGATAAATACCCCGGCGCATATTTATAGCACTTAATAAGCCGAAAACAAACGGGGTTACGAAACCTTACAAACGAAAGGAAAGACAAAAATGTACGCAATAGTCGAAACAGGCGGCAAGCAATACCAGATGGAAGAAGGACGTTATATTGACGTCGAGTTGCTTGATGAAGGAAAAGATAGTAAAGTAGTGTTTGATAAGATTGTTATGATAGTTAACGGTCAAAAATCAAAAGTCGGACAGCCTTATGTAGAAGGCGCTTCAGCAGAAGGCACAGTTCTTGCTCACGATAAAGCAAAAAAAATTATCGTTTACAAACAAAGACCTAAAAAAGGTTACAGAAAAAAACAAGGTCACAGACAAGGCTTTACAAGAGTTATGATTAGCAAAATCAGAACCGCTGCTCAGAAAAAAGCAAAAACTGAAACCGAAACAGTCGAAGCGTAAGTTTCGCGTCATTGCGAGGCTTTAGCCGAAGCAATCCAGAAAAAAAGATCGCACATCAGGTGCGCGATGACGAAAAAATTTAAAGGAGAATAAAACAATGGCACATAAGAAAGGTATGGGATCCACCCGTAACGGACGTGATTCGGAAGCGAAACGATTAGGCGTTAAAAAATTTGGCGGCGAAGTTGTTAAAGCGGGCAACATACTTGTTCGTCAAAGAGGAACTAAAGTTCATCCCGGCAACAATGTAGGTATTGGCGGCGATGATACTTTATTTGCTTTAATCGACGGTCAGGTTAAATTTGAACCGCATAGACGCGACAGAAAACAAGTAAGCGTTTACGCAGTATAAAAAATTCTGCATAAAATCATATAAAAGTCCTGGAATTGTTAATTTCAGGACTTTTTGCTTTTATCATTGTTTTGTATCTTATGTAAATTAATGTAAATAAATAGGATAAAATATTAAAGTTTTTCTCAAATAACTCCGATATAAAAAGAGTGATAAGTGAACTCAAAGGAGTAAGGAAATGCTAAAAAAGATTGTAACACCTTCGTGTAATGTATGCGACAGTGTGGAATTCATATTAAGAGGAGCACAAAAACGCCGTTCAATGGCGGTAGCAAATGCGAAAATGATAAACGCAGATGCAGGTATTCAAAACCGTTTACACGCGGTTAAGTAGTGTCTATTAGTTAGATAAGAAGTTTGATTAGAGAGATATCAGAAAAAGCCGGCAACCGCCGGCTTTATTATTACTTACACTTAGTCTTGCCGTTCCAGGACAGGCCGTTGCATTTCAAATATTCCATGTTTTCATTGAAAATTACCCACGCTGCACATCCCCACCCGATATTTGAAGTTTTGCAAGTACTATAAAATGAAGGGAAGGTTGTGTCATGTGTTCCGGTAGGAACAATTACATTTTTTGTAGCATAAAATGAAAATAAGTCTTTGCCCATAGTATTTGGCGGTTTAAATCCGTTAGTATCTATCCAAAAAGTACCACATATTTGTTGCAGTTCTGTCGAACTGCCTTCTCCAGTTGTACAATCTGCACTGTTAACATAAGAAGCAATTATTGTGCCATCAGTCAGTATTATTCTTGCAAAACAGATGTTAGTATTAATGTTATAGTAATCAGTGTTATTCAAATTTTTATAGATTACATTAGGAAAACAACCTTTGTTTCTTCCGCAATTTTTAGTGACATTCAAATAGGGTACTAACTTATTCATCATATTTTCAACACCTTGTGGGTCGCACGCGCCGATGAGATTCCAGTTGTCAGGAGTGCTGTTCTCGGCTATCGCAAGATTGTAAGCATTTGACAATGTAGAATAAGCTTTTTTGAGCCTTGTAACGGTTTCTTTTTCTTTATGACTTGCAATTAATGCAGGCATTGTCAACGCAGCTACTATTCCGATAATTCCCAAAACAATAAGCAGTTCAGCCAATGTGAATGCATTTTTAAAACTTTTCATCTTAATCCCCTTGTATGTGTGTAGCATTACTTCATTAGTATAAACTATTTTTTCGGCCTTTGCAAGATGTAGTTTTAGCATTTTATTAAAATATGTCATTCTGAGCCTGATTAAGGCGAAGAATCTCTTTATTATTTCAAAGGGATTCTTCGGACTCTAATTGATACTGTCCTCAGAATGACATGTTAGCTTGCCTTCCCGGCTTCTTGCCTTCTTTCCCTCTACTTTTGACTGGATTGCGGAATTTACCCCGTATTTGATACGGAGATATCGCTCTTGCAATAAAAACCCTCACCCGTCCTTCGGACACCCTCTCACAAAGGGAGAGGGAATTTCAACTCATCAACCTTTTAACTTATCAACTACTTATTAGCATGGTTATTGCTTTATTTAATTATCCCGCGCATGTTGCATCGCACATATGTTTTCGCGTTTCACGGGCGCACGAACGATCCAAACGTTACGTTTGGGGTTTGATTAAAAATTTAATCGCTTTGCCTTCAATATGCTGATTCATAGCGTATTCTATATCCTTTAACCCCAAAGTATCCGTGATTAATTTTTCCACTTCCACCTGTCCTGAGGCTATCAAGTCCAACGCCTGTCTGAAATATTTCGGCGTATGATGAAATACGCTAATCATTTTAATATCGCCATAGTGCATTCTTGTTGTATCAAAAGTAACCGTCGAACCTGACTTACAGCCGCCAAAAAAATGAACGGTGCCGCCCGGTCTTACACAGGAAAAAATTCTTTCCCAAATTTCCGGCAATCCTACACATTCAACCGCTACATCAAGCCCTTTGCCTTCTTCGCTGAATTCCTTGAAAATTTTCTCGGGATTCGGGTATTTTGTTAAATCAACAATCTCATCCGCACAGGAAAATTCTTCCGCCATTTTTAATTTAAGCGGGTTTCTGCCTGCTACAATGACTTTCGCACCTTTTAGTTTTGCAAGCCGTGCAAACATTAAGCCTATCGGACCTATACCGATTATACCGACAGTATCACCTTTTCTTATTGCGGTTCTTTCTACTCCGTGAACAACATTTGCCAAAGGCTCACAAAAAGCCGCCTTGTCAAAGCTTAAATTATCGGGGATTATAAGCATATTTTTCGCTGCAATCCTTGCAGGGACAATAATATATTCCGCATACGCTCCGTTTAATAAATCCAAATTTTCACATAAATTATATTCTTCTTTTTTACAATAAAAACAATCGCCGCAAGGAGCCGAATTAGCCGCGACAACTCTGTCACCGACTTTTACGTTCTCAACGCCTTTACCTGTTTTATACACAGTCCCTGCAAATTCATGCCCGAAACCTGACGGAACATTTTTAATCAAAACAGGATGACCGCGTCGAAAAGTTTTAACATCAGTTCCGCATGTCAACGCCGCTTCAACCTTGACAACAACTTCGCCTTCTTCCGGAGGTTTGACCATAACATCTTCGTATTTTATATCTTTAGGTCCGTAATATTGAATTGCTTTCATTCTTTAATCCTTATATATGCTTTAAAAACACGGTTATTTATTGTATCTTCAAAAGCTTTATTTATATCTTCCATATTATAAATTGTAGAAAGTCCTTTCACATCGACTTTTCCTGATTTTAATAATACCAGTGAATCTTTTAAATCTTCAGGCGCAGGCGAATAACTTCCTAACACCGTTAATTCTCTGTAATAAATTTCATTATTTGCATACCCATTATTCAGAGGCGTGCTTGCGAAAACCAAAATTGTGCCGCCGTCACGGATACACATTAAAGCGGTATCTATTGCCTTGTCCGAACCTGATGTCATGAAAATTGCATCCGCCTCCATATCCGATTTCAATTCGCTGACATTATGCGCCTCAATGCCATATTTTTCAAGCAGCTCAATTCGTTCTTTTAACAAATCACAGCCGATAACCTGCATTCCGTATGCCTTTAACGCTTGCGCCATCAATAAACCTATTGATCCCAAACCAACCACCAAGACTTTTGAATTTTTTGACAATCTTGCTCTTTTTATCGCACGTACACAGCAGCCCAAAGGTTCATAGAAAGAAGCTTCGTCATATGACAAATTTTCCGGTTTTAAATACGCCATATTTTTCAAATGTTCATCAGATAAAAATACGAGTTCACTAAATCCGCCGGGTTCAATGTTTGTAGTTTTAAAATATTCGCACATTGAAACATTTCCGCTCTTGCAATATTTACATTCGTTGCAAGGCACGTGATGTGAAGAAACTATCTCATCGCCAGCTTTAAAACCGGTATCGGAATCTATTTCTTTAATTCTGGCAACAATTTCATGTCCTAAAACCGTTCCGCTTTTGGAAAGTTTTTGCACAAATTTAACAATATCAGAACCGCATAGTCCGCAGCCTAAAACTTGAACAACCGCGCCTTTTCTGCCGTTCAATTTTACATCACTCAGCTCTTTTATAACTATTTTATTATTTTCAATTACAGCTGTTTTCATTTTTTCCTTACGTTAAGATTTTACCACAAAACATGATGTTTTGATCATTCGTGCGCCATTGAGATGCGAAAATATTTATGAAACGCCACGTGCGCGAGGAGGGTTTTAGAATGATTCCGAAACTGACAAACATAATGTTTGCGGATTTTCGCAAGAGTGAGGACGAAGTCCGAAACTCGTCTAAGTGAGGGAAACCACGTTTTTCCGAGCTGCGAATAATCCAAGAGGGATCACATGTGCGCCCTTAAAACGCGAAAATATTCATGAAACGCTACATACGCGAGGAGGGTTTTAGAATGATTCCGAAACTGATAAATATAATATTTGGTATTGCAACTTATTAAAATAAATATTATAATAATTTTATGGCTAGAATAAGAAGATTAAATTGTTTTGATGGAAATAAAATCAAAAAAATGATCTCATATCTGGGCGCAGATGAAGGCGAGAGATTTTCCAAAGCCTTAATGTCTGATGCGCTTGTACTTTTAAATCTTTTATTTCCTCTGAAATATAAATTTTTGCCTGAATCTTTCATTCTAATAGAAAAAGATGAGATTTTAGGACTTATAACGGTTATTCCGACATTAGGGAATCCTTATAAGATTAATATTACTAAGTTAGTATTTCAGCAGAATTACTATGATGCAGGAAAACAATTGGTTGAATTTGTTATAGCTAAGTATGGCGCAAAAGGCGCAACTTCTTTTACTGTTTCTGTGGATGAATCCCATATGGAATTATTTAATTTATTTGTGACAGGCTGCGGCTTTCGTCAATGCTCAAGCGAGTCATTATGGAAAGTGGAAAATTATCAAATTAAGGAAACAACGATTCCTTTCAGAACTTGTCAGAATTCGGATTCAAAAGCCGTAAGCCGGCTATTCAACGGAGAATTAATAAGTCACTGCAGACCTGCACTTGAAAGATTGAAAGAAGAATATCAGGAGCCGTTTTTTGCAGGATTATCAAATTTTTATAAAAATAGATATGTTTTGGAAGATCCGGAAAGAAATAGAATTATCCTATATCTATCAATAACTACAAGCGATAATATAAACTTTTTTATAGATATTTCAAAAAATGAAGGCTATGATATATCTTTTGATGATATTTTAAACTTTGCGCTTAAGCAAATTTCTAAAAGAAAATCTGATTTTTGCGTTTTCATCAAATTAAAAAAATACATTAAAACCTCAAGCACTCTTGAATCTCAGTTAAGAGATAGAAATTTCAATTGCGTTCAGAGCCAGTTTATATTAGTAAAGGAATTTTATAAGCCGATAAAACAACAGGAAAATGCTTTGCAGGTATTCTTATTCGGCGATAACGGAGTTTTAACTTCTAATTAAATATAGTTTTCTTTGTTTTGAGCAAAAGATAATGAACAAGTTTTATTCGGCATATAAAAAATTTCCCCTTTATACGCAATTATTTCCGGATTTTGCGTAACTGTATTATAAAAACAAGTTTTTATATCCGGATTGATATCCTTAACCGCAGCCAGAATAGATTTCATAGTTTTTATTGTTTCTAATTGCTCACCTCCGACTATATTCGCCTTTGTAAAATCAGAAAATTTTTCATCTATAAATTCTTTAATGTAATGCGAAGGTGTAGAATGCAGCACGTGCATTAATATATGACTGTTATCTTTTTCATTAACAAGATTTAAAACGGCACAAGTATAAACTCCGGATGTGCTTAAAGGAGTATTAATATCAGAAAGCAGCCAGCCTCCTCCGTATGGTTCGCCATAGTTGCTCGCCTCAGTAGAAATACCGTCCGTTTTTTTCATTGGTCCGGTGTATTTTTTTATAAAAAAAGAATCTTTTTGCGGTGCATAATTAAAAATCTTTTTTTCAAATTTATATTTTGAATCTGAATGCAGCTCACTGTGGTAAACACAATTAGCTTTAAAGGATATATTATTATATGGATTTATTTTAATCATTGTTTTTATTAAAAACCTGAAAAAACTAAAAATTAACAATATATTAAAGAATATTAAATAATCTTTATTTGTGATAGAATTAGAACATCTTAGGTATTTAGTGAGGCATTATGAGTAATCTAAAAATTTATCTTGATAAAGATATTAATAGAGACTTGATTAAATCGAAAAAAATCGCTATAATCGGGTTTGGCTCGCAAGGTTACGGACAGGCTATGAACCTTAAAGATTCAGGCTGTAACGTGGTTTTAGGACTTCGCGAGGGAGGAGCTTCAGAAACCAAAGCGAAAGATTACGGGTTTAGAACCCTATCCATAGCAGAAGCGGTTTTGTGGACAGATATTATACAAATGCTTATCCCGGATGAAATTCAGGCAAAGGTTTACGAAGAGGAAATAAAACCTAATTTAAGAGAGGGACAATATTTAATGTTCTCTCACGGTTTCAATATTCATTTCGGTAAAATTACTGCTCCCGATAATATAAATGTAATTATGGTTGCGCCGAAAGGTCCGGGGCATACCGTCAGAAGTGAATATCAAAAAGGTAAAGGTGTTCCGGCATTAATCGCGATTTACCGGGATCCGACAGGAAATTCCGGAGAAATTGCATTGTCATACGCATCGGCAATCGGCGCGGGCAGAGCGGGAATTATTGAAACATCTTTCCGTGAAGAAACTGAAACAGATTTATTCGGAGAGCAGGCAGTAATTTGCGGCGGAGTTACAGCCTTAATTAAAGCGGGATTTGAAACACTTGTAGAAGCAGGTTATTCGCCCTATATGGCATATTTTGAAGTGCTTCATGAGATGAAATTAATAGTTGATTTATTAAATCAAGGCGGTCTGGCTGATATGAGATATTCAATCTCAAACACAGCGGAATATGGAGATATGACGCGCGGACCTAAAGTTATCGGCGAAGAATCAAAAAAAGCAATGAGACAAATTATTCAAAACATTCAAAGCGGTGAGTTTGCAAATGAATTTTTAAATGAGTTCAATTCAGGATGCCTGAACTTCAACAGGTTAAGAGAGGAAAACGCAAATCATGAGATAGAAAGAATTGGCGCAGAAATTCGGTCTTCGTTCACTTGGAATAATGATAAGATAATAGATAAAAGCAGAAATTAAGGGCAGGTAAAAATGTTTGATACAGAAAAAGTATATGAAGTAAATTTATTTTCAGTAGGAGATACAAAATCAGGAACTAAAATGGGTAAATTACAGTTAAAAGATCCTGATGATGACTCTTTGTTGAATTGTATTCTTTGGGAAGAAACCTTAAACAGAATGGATAATAAAATATTCAGAACAGGTAACCACGTTAAAATAGCCTCCGCTTCCTATAACGAAAAATTCAATAACTGTCTTGTTTCAGCTCTGGAATTGGTAAAAGAAGCAAAAACGGGTTTGTCTGAACAAGAACAGAATGAGGCTTTCAATGAAATAAAAACATATTTTGGCAAAATCAGAGATGAAAAACTAAGAAATTTCTTATCTGAATACTTTAAAGAACACGAAGATAAAATCAAAATCGCGCCTGCCGCAAAATTTATGCACCATAATTATGTAGGCGGCTTAATGGTTCACATTCTGGAATGTCTTGAATATGCAGAAGCAAATTGGGCAATTTCAGCGCTCAGATTAAATCTGGACGAATTACTGGCAGCCTGTATCCTTCATGATATAGGGAAAATTTTTGAATATACCGTTGATACGGAAACCGGACTGATTGACTATGATGAAAACTTCCGCAAAGATTGGTTAACACATACTCAATACGGATTCTCCATTTGCATGAACGAAGGATTCAAAGAAATTGCAAGAATGATTGCAGCACACCACGGACGCGCTGATTGGGGCGCAATTATAGATTTGAATGAAAGAGATCTTGAACCGCAGCTATATTTTATTCATTTGATTGATAATCTATCAGCTAAGTTCGGGAAAATAAACGTTTCAATGCTTGAAAATAAATAAACAAAAAGTTCCCGAAACCGGTTCGGGATGAAAAAAATATTTATTGAGGTTATAAAAATGGCAAAATTAACTGAAAAACACAATTTAAAAGGAACTCTTGTCTGCGTTGAAGGTATTGACGGCTCAGGCAAATCCACACAGCTTGCTCTTTTAAGAGATTGGCTCAAATCAACAGGTCAGGATGTAATTTATACTGAGTGGAACTCGTCAGACTTAATTTGTGAAACCACAAAACGCGCAAAAAAGAAAAATCTGCTGTCTCCGAGAACATTTTCTCTTTTACATGCAGTGGATTTTACGGACAGATATAAACAAATTATCGCTCCCGCATTGAAAGCCGGATTTATTGTTCTTGCGGACAGATACGCATACACTGCATTTGCGCGTGATGTTGCGAGAGGCGTTGATAAAAACTGGATTAGAAAAGTTTATAGTTTTGCCGTAAAACCTGATTTGGCAATATATTTTGACATAGATACGGAAGAATCTATGAAAAGAATTTGTTCAAACAGAACGCCAAAATTTTATGAAGCGGGTATGGATTTAAAATTAAGCAACGACCCTTATGAAAGTTATGTAATATTTCAGGGGCGCGTTGTAAATGAATATCAAAAAATGGTCGACGAATGCGGACTGGTCAGAATTGACGCGATGGAATCCATACATACAAAACAAATTAAAATCAGAGAATTATTAAAAGAAGTTCTTTCTAAAAAAGGAATAGAGGTGTAATATGACTGAAAAATTCAACAGAAAACACGGATATGAAGGTCTTCTTGTAGTAATTGAGGGAACAGACGGTTCAGGTAAATCCACACAGCTGGAACTTTTGAAAAAATCTATACAGGATCAGTCATACGGAGTTATGGTATCAGAGTGGAAAACTTCCCGCCTTATTGCAAATGTTATTGACGAAGCAAAAGAACGTAACTTATTAAATGCAACCACCTACAGCCTTCTATATGCATCTGATTTTGCGGATAGACTTGAAACCACTGTTATACCTGCGCTTAAATCAGGATTTGTAGTACTTTTGGACAGATATTATTATACTGCGCTTGCGCGCGATGTTGTAAGAGGGCAAGATATAGAATGGGTTAAAAACCTGTATGAATATGCGCCCGAACCTGATTTGATATTCTATTTGGATATGCCGGTGGATGTTTTGTTAAAGAGAATTATCGGCACTACGGGTTTGGATATATATGAAAGCGGACGTGACGTCGGTTTTTCAACAGATTTTTATAAAAGTTTTGAAATTTATCAGAAGAAATGTCTTGATGAATATGACAGAATGAAATCCGAATATGGATTTATAAGTATTGACGGAACAAAATCCGTTTCAGAAATCAACCAAATTATGCAGGCGGAAGTTCAAAAAATATTGGATTCAGGAGTATTATATTAGCGATGATATCCTTTCAGATATCCTTAATAAATATAACTTATTCCTTAATTGTAAAATATTAAACACAAAAATTTACGTTGTGAAACATTTCATTTTTTTATTAAAGTTTTATGCTAAATTATAAAATATAGGTAAGACACAGATAGTTTAAGGAGATTAATGAATGTCTGAATACTTGAGCAAGGATGAAATTAAGCAATGGAGAAGCTCATTAGAAAAGATTACATTAGAGGAATTTGCTGCTAGATTAGGGAAAAAGATAGAAGAAGCTAAGCCGACAAAAGATCTTGTTGATATTGTATTAAAAGGTCAGCCGGTAGTTTCTTCAACAAGTGATTGGATGCCGTCACGCACAGAAAGACTAAGCACTATTGCAGAGCGTTCATTTGACAGAGAAAGAGAAATTTCGGTTACACCGTTCTCTATAAATAGAATTACTCAGGATGAAATTAAAGCTGAAAAACAAAATATACAAAAAACGGCAAAACCAAAAGTCGAAAAAGCAATATCGGAAATAAATTCCATTACAAATTCAGACAATTCTTTAAGAGATGACGTTAGAATTGTATTTAAGAAAGCTCTTACAGACAGAGAACAACGAGTTTTTGATCATCTTGTACAAAACAAAAACAAGATTGTTTATGCTAAAGATTTAGCGACATTATTGGAGTTACCGAGAGATTATGTATATAAATACATTAAAAATCTTCGTGCCAAAATTGACGGCGAGGCGCTTAAA
>Ga0153920_1000784_pt1 | contig 13335 bp, 15 predicted proteins | sample TSNJ004MetaG_FD_104713 | JGI IMG/M metagenome (GOLD analysis project Ga0153920, IMG submission 104713) | Attine ant fungus gardens microbial communities from New Jersey, USA - TSNJ004 MetaG | ecosystem: Host-associated > Fungi > Mycelium > Unclassified | place: USA: New Jersey, Brendon T. Byrne...
AACAGAACGATACAAGCATTTCAGGCTTGCTACATTGTTCGCACCGGTATCAACATGCGGTCGCCTCGAGGGGTGGGTGCCTTTGTTTCATTCGATGATCGACAAGATGGTTCACCAGCCTTAGTTATCATGGAGCGATTTGAGGACCTCCTGAGGTTGGTCCTGGGATCGGCCGGCTTCCACTGTTTGAATGTCGGAGGAGTCAATTAATACACGGTGCGAAGGCCTGGTGAAATCACGTGGTTTATTTTTGATGACATCAACCGTTTGGATTGCGTTCAATGTTGGCCTGCGAACGACCCCACGTATGTCGTTATGTACTCTGAACATTCCCTCGTTGACATGCTTAGATAAATGTCAAGTTTTCAAGGCTCTGATGCTCCACCTTCCTTAGAGGCTGCGAACCAAGCTCAAATTGATGATCTTGTTCAGCGGAATCGAGTGCTGGAACATCTGAACAACAAATTGAACGAAAAGTTGTCTGCAGAAGCTAATCGGTCAAAGGAAGCAGTGCAAGATTTTCAAAAAAGATGGCACGAGAAAGAATTAAGTCTCCGGGAGGAATGTGAGGATTTCCTCGCGTACTACCGTTGTGTTCAGCTTGATACAGTCTCTGCTCTCGAATCGGAACGTATGAATGTGCTGAATGAACAGAAAGCGTTGAGAGAGGAGAAACTCCTTCGGTTGCAAAGAGACTTCCGGATCGCAATGTTCGATGCCAAAGAACGAGAATTGGAGGAGCGAGTGGTGGAATTGCAGGAAGAGAATGAAAGGATGGTTTCAGAAAGGAGGGAGCTGGCATTAGCTCTCCAAAAGAAGGTTCCCCTTATACTTGCCCAATTACGCACCCGGGATGTGGAAATCAACAACACGAATTTAGAAAGGGATCTCGCTGAGGTTGGTTCCTCTTCAGTTGATAGCTGCTAATAACTTACGATACGTAGAAAGATATCAGAAACTTAGAAGAAAAAAATGCACAATTGCAGACTTCTTTGGCTTCGGTATCTTCCAAGCTAGAGCGCGTTAGCTTGCAACTTCAGGGTGCACAATCGTCATGTTCTGAGCTGGAAGGCATTAATGAAGACCTGAAGCACGACCTTGAGCGCCAAATACACAAATGGAAGCGATTGGAACACAAAGGCGGTGCAGAACTAGATGCATTACGCCAGGAGAAAAGTGAGCTCGAGGCCAAGACCGAAGAAGTGCGAGATAAGTTGTCTAGGGAGAAGGAGATTCTCACAAAAAGGGTAGAGAAGGAACAAAAACGCGTAGAACAACTCGAGGAAACTGTCTCGACGTGGAAGGTACTCAGTCTGCAACCGCTATGACCTTCTACTCACGAGACTCATGCTAGAAAAAGGCGGAGATGCATCAACGAGAACTTAAAGATACGAGAGAGGAGCTTGCAGAGTACCAGAAAGAGCTTGAGAAACTCAAAGCTGTTCAAGTATCTGATGGGGTGAACTCATCAAAGGTTAGGAAGACTGGCGTTCAGTCAACCAAATCCTCTGCTACAGGGTCAGAAGTAGAAAAAGCCAAACGAGATGCATCTTCATTACGACGCAAGAAGGGCATAACATCCGAAAGCGAAAGCGATGGGGTAATCCCTCTGAGACCTTCCCGCAAACGGAAAAAGATGTCAATTGTGGTAGAAGAGGATGAGGATTCTAGAGAAGTTGTCAATGAAAAGGAGAAAGAGGTTGAGGTCACGAAACCGAAGCCAAGGCCTAAACCAAGAATAAAGGAAGAGAGATCTATGTTACCACCTGCTCCTTCATTGACAGCTACAAATCAGCGTCAACGGAAAGTTTCTGCAGACGATTCTGGCGAGGATTCAGATATAAAGGTCGTGAACATAACGAAGAAGCCCGGGCGCTCCCGCGTAACTGATTCAACATCTAAGAAATCGTCAAAACGTGCAATCTCAGAGGAATCAGTAGTCACAGTTGTTGATCCACCGAAAACGAAAAAACAGAAGATCAACCTTTTTGCCGGTGCCAGGACTCAGTCGAACAAACTAAAATTTGATTTCAGCTCTGGGGTACGCCGTCCAACTACCGTTCATTCGCTTTTAATGCACTGATGTACTCCGACTCAGGCTAACGATCTTAATATACCCACTTCGTTAACTCCGGTCAAGGAAACTAAAGGACCTGTACCAAATCGAACCGTTTCCGGATCGACGAGCGGGCTGGGTATTGGTGGGTTACTTCGCGACGTGATGGGAGGCACGCGTTGAAGCTCGCTCTCGTGGCAAGTCAGCCATACGTCATTGCGCCATTCCGGTTCATAAACTACGACTTCGTCAAGCTGCCTGAACTATCTTATCTTGCCAATATCGTCAGAGTTGCGCACCTCTCAGTTTTGCACCCTCAAGGAGTGACTCATTGTCATATATGTTGATCAATATGAACGAGTTTCACCGAATAATGATCTGCATTGAAATTCTGCCATCTGACAATAACATGACTGCCGAATTGCGACCCTGACCCCTCCTCCTGCTCACATGATTGCTACTGCAGACTCTGAATCAGGATCTCTTTTCAAAAAACAGATCGGAGAGTCCTCATCGAAGGTTACTTGATTTACGACTTTGTATTCGATTATGACGAAACGATTATCTGTTGTTTGTATCTCGCAATAATGAACCTTGACATATGCTTGCACCGCTGGCTGGGAGACCGCTGAGCCTTCTATCCTCCTTGGTGTCCGGCTTTCGCCTTCTCAGCTAATTTTTTGAAGTCAAGTGTTGGTGATCACTGAAGGTTGTATATGCAGACAAACAAGAACAGGGGACTTTTGCTCAATAAATCGTTATGTCATATCGCACTGACTCTGTGGATATCACGAAAGGAAACGTGGGTGAGAGGACAAGTAGAAGTCCGTTGATTGCGCAAGTCGTGGCCATTGAGCTGCTTCCTCGTTACCACCGGCCCTAAGGTGAGATGTGAGTGATATCATGCTTTCAAGAGAATATACTTGATGTGATACATGGTGAAAAACCAAACTTCGCTCTCGATGAAAATCTGTCATGTGCAGGACTGCTTTTAAGATTCCTGGATCAGACAATAAATAGATTTGATACGCGTGAATTCATTAACACGTGATCCAGACGACGCGAGGGTTGGATCGTGACCACTCTCGTTATCGACTCAAATGCAAGATGAGCGTGAACATAAGCGACAACAATTTCGCGACAAACTCGAGACTGCATTAGAGGAAGAGGAAGATCCTCTTGCAGTATATTACGAATTTGTTCAATGGACAATCAAGAACTATAGCGAAGGCGATGCAAAATCAGGACTCATAGAGCTTCTGGAGGAGTCCACAAGGAAGTTCAAGAGTGATCCGTCCTACAAAACTGACTTGCGCTATCTCAAGCTGTGGACGATGTACGCAAAGTACTGTGAACGCCATGGTGCACTCTCAATTTATAAATATCTGATGACCAACGATATTGGGATCTCGTATTCTCTACTATATGAAGAATATGCTAATGCATTGGAGCTGTCAGGGAGGTGAGCAGTGTATTTCGGTATCTGCGATCGTTCGTTAGTATGCGACCTTGACCACAGGAAGCAGGATGCAGATACAATTTATCGAAGGGGTATAAGAAAGCAAGTCAGACCGCTGGAGCGCCTGAAAAGTAGATACAAAGATTTTCAGGCCCGTGCAAGTGATCCAGCCTCCATCCCACCCTCTTCGTCTCAAGCCAATACTCAATCCTCTTCATCGGGACATCCAGTTGAAGACGTCCTGAGGAAAAATCCTCTCAAGAAACATGCACCGGTTACGACCTCTACTTCATCTCAATCTCCACCAGATTCAGCGGTCAACCTGGTTTCAACTTCTTCTACCGCTGCCTCTCGGTATGCACTCATGATGGCCCCCCCGGCGCCAGGGAAGCGTCCGGAAAAACTCAGGTTCAACTTGAACTTGTTGTTCTCTGACGGGATGGAATACAGTATACAGGAGGCGCGTGCCCGCTCAATGGGGCTTCTAGGCAAGAAGTGGGGGCCTCCACCCGCACCTAAAACGATGTACGCGGCTTCTTCAGCAAAAATCGATGATGGCGTACAATCGACGAAGAATATGACACGGAGAAAGAGTATAATGATGGGGGCAGAACCTACAGTTACAATAAACACAAAAGAAGCCCTCGCAGATGTGTTTGGGATGTATAACTCACCAGATAAAACCAAGATACTACCTGGAAGTAAGCACGCGCCTGTCAGGAAGATTGAGCCCGTGACACCAGTTGTACCACCGCATCTGACATTCGCGCGAGAGAATGAGAATGTCAAACCTCAAACTTCATGTAAGCCTCGATTCAAATCTATGCAGAATCCCATTTGACTTCTTTCGTTTCGCAGTCCGTCCATTTGTTGACGAAAATATGCAATCAAACCATGTTACTTCTGCAGCCAAAGTGCGTGTGTTCCTTCTCTGCTGTAAGCCCTTACTTATAATCCTCAAGTTCACGCCTTTCATGGATCCCGATGCTCGAAAGACACCAACAGTCACACCACGTCTAGTTCTAGGAGCCAAAGATTTGGCTACACCCTCAGGACAGAACGGAAAATATCCCAACTCTGTGCTCGGACCTCTTTCCACTGACGAAAAGCCAACTAGTAAAGTGTTTTCCAAGATTTCCACGCCAGCAAAGAACGGCACAAAGTTTGCGCCGCATCGTAATAACCTCAAGCCCGAAACAATGGATACTCGAACGTTCAAACCATTCGCTGAGGAAAATGCGAAGACGCCGTTTAAGGTCTTCAGTCGACCTGGTGAAATCACAGATTATGGGGGGATTCAAGCTCAAAATGTTTTCAAGCCATTCATGCCGAAAACTATGAATGCAGCGTTCACACCTTTTGTGGATAAAACGCCCGCCTTCACTCCTTTCCGCCAGGGAGCCCCGCTGACAGACAAGATGTCAACTGCCCTAGGTCAAAAATCGGGAACTATACCAGAATCCACATATGAAATGGAGGATCCGGATGTACTGCAGGAACACATCCCCAAACAGCCTGAAGATGAAGAAGATGACGATCAATATGATGAGGAACAGGCCTCAGAACATCCTGAGACACCAGTAGCCGAAGATGAGATAGACGAGGAGTATGAAGACGAGGAATATTATAAGAACGCACCTCTCGGTGGTCGCTTTGGCCAATTTAACGTCATGACGCCGATAACAGAACGTACTTGCGAATACACCCTGACCACTACGCCCAAGAATCGGTGCTATGAGTCTGGAGAAGAGGCTGAGGGGAATGGCTCACCGAGAGGTAGTGTGTTTATCCCACCTCAACAAATCGGGGAACTTGAGGCTCTTAGAAATGCAGAGCGGCTCGCCGCCGAACTGCAGGAAGCGGAGAAAGGACTGGAGCATGACGAAGGAGAGGAGCATTTTGACGGGCTGCAGCTTCAACCTCAAAGTTATCATGCTGTCGGTGTGCTAGAAGAGAGGACTGCCGCCCTGACTCTAGCAGAAAAACTGTCTCTAGGCCAAAGCACACAATTTCCCAATCCTTGTAACCCCTTTGAGCCCGCGATTGTATCTTCACTCTTGTCGAGAATACCTTCCGATGCCCACTTTCATGATTTGCATAATCAGACGTCGGACCAGTTGGAATCCCTGCAGAAGTTTGCGAAGAGGTTGAGAAAAACAAGTGGCGTTTCCAACCATGACTTTGATCTGTCGACGTATACATTAACGTTCAATGGTCATCGCCTTTTAGTCAGTGAAAAATTAGGAGAGGGTGGTTATGGTTCCGTTTTCAAGGCGAAAGATCTCGGCAACCGTACACCACCGGAAGATGATGAAGATAATGACGATCTAGACGATGTCCTCGATGAGGAAGAATCTGCTTCTTTAGTCGCAGTCAAAGTTGTCCGCCCACGGAATACATGGGAGTACCATGTGCTCCGTTGCCTACATTCTTCCCTCCCGTCTTCCCTCCGCCGCTCATTAGTCCTTCCCCACGCGCTTTACGCCTACTCTGACGAATCCTTCCTCATTCTCGATCTCTGTCCCCAAGGCATGCTTCTCAACGTCATCAATAATGCTGTATCAGCAGGTGTATCCCAACAAGGCGCATGTCTGGACGAGCTCCTTGTTATGTTTTTTTCCATCGAACTCATCCGCCTCGTCGAGGGCATACACACAGCTGGCTTTATTCATGGTGATCTCAAGATTGATAATTGCCTCCTCCGTCTTGAAGATATCCCTGAAGGTGCTTCAGCATGGAACGCAACGTACCAGCCCTCGGGTGATGGTGGATGGTCATATAAAGGTCTCAAAGTCATTGATTTTGGGCGCACGATCGACACCAAGATGTTCCCTTCTGGCCAAGAATATATAGCAGATTGGCCTACCGACGAACGAGATTGTTTTGAGATGAGAGAAGGCAGACCCTGGACGTTTCAGACGGACTACTTTGGTCTCGTTGGGATTATCTATTGTATGCTCTTTGGAAAGTACATTCAGGCGAGCTCGGTTATTCTAGTTCCTGATTCGCCGACGCGGCGATACAAGATCGGTACACCGCTCAAACGATACTGGCAAGGCGATTTGTGGAATAGGATATTTGATGTTCTTCTCAATCCGTGTCTGGTCAAGCCAGACGGTACCCTACCGATCTGCGACGAGTTGGCTTTGGTCAGGAAGGAGATGGAAATGTGGTTACAAGCGAATTGTAATCGGTCTAGTAATACGTTGAAGGGGCTGTTGAAGAAGGTTGAAAAGTCATGTTACATCACATAGTCCTATAAGTCCCTTCTCCATTCGGTATACAAATTTTCATTCTTCTCCCGGAGTCCATCTTCTAACAGTTCTTGATTTTGCCTTTTTTTTATTATAGTAATGACATGAACTTCATTGTAATGAAGTCTTTTCCTCTGTCTTCTAGACTCATCTGAATGTAATACGACATATCTTGGGCATGTTACTTCCAAGGACAAATTCACCCTGTGTGTAAACATGGTATATAGAATTATCGAAGAGAAATAAACAAATCCGTAGAGGTATAAGATCATCGAACCGCCTAATACTTGGGCAAAGCTCAAATCACTTTGTCCTCTCGTTTCAATTCACGCTTTCATATGACCCAAACTCACAGCACACCTTAGGACATACCAAAGACAAAAGGAAAGCGCTGTATATTTTCCACATAACACAGACAAAAATAGAGGTTAGGTGGAGTACAATCATAAATGCATAGACAAGAAAAAGTCAACAAAGGGGAGGAGAGCATATACCTTTTTTTTTAAAAAAAAAAAAGGTGGAGAGACCAGACATATGACAGGACATACGGAGCGTGAAAAACGCGTAGATGGATGTGCATGCATGTGTGTATGTAGTAGACATGGGGAAGAGAGAGTGTGTGTGCGCTTTTGGTGGATACATGTGGCGGTGGTACTTTTTCCTTCCTTCTCACCTTCACCTTCACCTTCACCTTCACCTGGGGACTTGGACTAACTAAAAACCACTTGAAAACCTCACCAAGAAAAAAAAAAAGAAACACACAACCACATCCAGCGCTCGACCCACCTGCGCAGAGAGGAAGTAAAAAAAAAAGCTACATAGGTGCGAGAGAGAGATGATGACGAAAAACAAACAAACAAACGACAGTGAAATGAACGGATAGCAGACGACACACAACAACAAAAACAATGGTCACACAAAGCAAGGATATGAAAGAGGCATCAGAGAAAATACACCACCATGCCACCAAATCCCCCCCAACATTATTTCAAACCCAATCTCCCTAGGAGGGAAAAACCACTCCTTAGAAAAGAGAAGAGAAGAAATTTCTTTTTTCGCTAATCCTTCCCCAAATGCGACGAAGCTCGCAAAAGTGATTTCCATCCCCAACATTCATCAATCAACGCGGAACAATCATAACCCATCAATCCCAAGGATTGACCTCTGATACCTACTCCCAAAAACCTCAACTCGTGACGACACCAAAGAAATCAAAAAAACAATTCCGTTTCAACCTCGAATTTCCCTCTCATCATACAGGGAAAACTTCCTTTCATGGTTGAGCAGCTCACGCATGTCCTCCCATTTGTACAGGTGGTGGCGGTCCATTTTCATACGGATGTGGAGGGACACCGGCAGGTGGTGGTGCCATCATCATTGAATAGGGAACGGCATGTTGGACTAGAACAATCAAGACGAGGCAGTCAGCGAGGGAAAGTACTACATACGTTGTGGGCTTTGATGGTGATAGTATGCATGTGCATGTGCTGGAATAGGTGTAGGCGGCATAGAAGGTCGAGGAGCAGCAGTACCATTAGGGGGAGGAGGGTACGGTCCTGGCGGTGGCGGTGGCATATAGGCTGTCTCGAAGCGGACATGTTCAATATGCTTCCACATCAAACTCATAAGAACTCACGTGGCATCTGACCCATGGGAGGCGTATATATGGCTAGACACACAAAAAGTATATTAGAATTAACGGAGTAATAGTCATTTACATACCATTTGGAGGAGGCATACCGGGAGGATAAGGCATGGGTTGCATGAAGGGAGCCGGTATATATGTCCCATGCGGACCAGGAGCCATCATGGGCTAACATAAAGACGTCAGCATTTCGGACATAACGGACAATCGAACCAAAAGAAGTCAAAGTCAGGGCACAGAACAACGCATGTATTCAAAAAAGCGCAATGCCCCAAAAATAAAAAGTTGAAAGTCGCAAAGAAAACCAACCTGACCGGGATAAGCATATTGGGGATAAGGGTACACATAACCAGCGCGTGCGGCGGCGGCGGCAGCGGCGGCAGCAGCAGCAGCCTGTGCATTGGGATCTTCTTCGTACGGCGGAGGAGGCATGTGCTGTTGGACAGGCGGACCGCCTGCATTTCCGCTTGCATTTCCGGAATTTGCCCCACCAGTGGCATGTGATGGGTGACCAGATGGTGAGTTAACGGGGAAAATCTGCGCATACCGTTTACCATGATATGGCCACTGGGATCCTACGATAAAAGAAAGTCTCGTCAACAACACAGCAACAGAATGCACTGCAAAACGAACCAATTTGGGAAGCTTCTACAGATTTACCATTCTTGAATGGATTGAAATCGTCTTTGATATGCGTAACGCTGCTCCTCTTCGGAGGCCGGGCGCCAAAGAAGGGATTAACACCTGCATCTGTCTTGGGTTTCGGAGACGCGACATTCGTGGGCGTCGAGACGACCGCTGGGGTACCCTTATTTGCAAAAGTCCTTAATAAACGTTCCTCCCAGGCATACGAGCACAATCTATACAGCTCACCTTGTGCGTCGGCATGAACGAAGAAGCATTCACATTTAATTTATTTGCACTCGCAGCAATTATTGGTGATACAGGTGTAGCAGTACTTGCTGTAGCGGTCGTAGTCGTCACTGGTGTTGTCGCACCATTCACACCAGCAGAAGACAAAACTGGAGCCGAAGTCTGCTTCGCTTTGCCACCTTTGAATGGCGGAATGGGCTGAATGTACATTGGAATCTTCTTTACAGCTGTTTCAGATTTCGACGCTGTGGGACCTGCTGGTTTCTGACCAACACCTGATGCACGCTGGCCAGCGGAGGACGAAGACGGTTTCTGAGAAATTGGTGGCTTTTGTATACCTGCCCCAGAGGTCAGTGTACCACCGCTAGGTTGTTTCATGGCACCCTTGAGGACATTGCTGATGCCCACACCTCTCGACGCAGTGACGGCATTAGAAGCACCAATGGTGCGAGCCGAGGATGATTGAGAGTCTTTCTTAGCTTTCTCTTTGATAGCACGTTGCTTCTCTTCGTCTTTCGCGAGGATGGAGACAAGGTCGTCTGGAATCGGTTCCTTGAGCTAAATAACTCGAGGTTTGGGTGAAACTGCGCATATCAGCATTAGAGTTGCGTACCTTGAAGGTTTCACTGAATCTCACAAATTCATCCACACACTTTTTCAGCTCGTTTTTAGCGAGCTTTTGGCGTTTCTCGTGAAGGCGTTGTCTCTCTTCAACAATGAAAACACGAAAAGCGGGTGTAGGATCCTGCTTGTAATCAGAATCAAGAGTCATCGTTGATGTGCAATAATAGTGGCATACCCGGGAAGCAGCGGTGACGCCAGAAGGTGATCGATCCTTATCTGATGGAGACTGAGCCTGAACAACTGCAGCACCATCAGGTCCATTGACCGAAAGTTTGGGTATTTCCTGCTTTGTAGCAGCAGTAGCCGAGCTGACGGAAGGGTTTGTTGGAGGGGAAAGTGCACCACTTGTGCCCTTCCGTGCTCCGGGGGGTATATATGCATTTTGGCCTCGGACGACAGCGCCATATCTAGCCAAACATTATGGCAAAAATACATCGTAGGAGCATCCAGTAGACACTCACTTGTCTTCTTCATTGGGACCAATGTCATCTATACCACGTTCCTCACGAACATGTGGATTATTGGTTGTAGCCTACCAAATAGTGCGACATCGCATAGTCAGGGACATGGTAAGGGCCACATAGCGAGATGCGCACACTTAAAATTTCAGTAGCGATACGCTGGGCCTCAATCTCACGCTCTTTGAAACCTGCTGCATTGCGATCAAGCTTTGTGGTGTAATCATCTTCGTTGAAGCTACCGGTGACCCCGAACAGGTTTTCATTGACAGCAAACTGGTCCCAAGCAGTGTCGCCTGAAGAAGTACCAAAGGCATCGTCAACGCCCGCAATGGGAGGAGCGTTGGTATCGGGCTGCCAGACTTGAAGCTCGCGCTCACGACCTGGATTAAGCCTTTTCTGGCTGATATCGGTATCTGTTCTGAAGGCTAAAATGCAGATGAATGACAGCAAAGAACGATCGGATGCTGGGACTCACTATCGCCATTCGCGGGCTTTGCATCAGCAGGCCCCGAGGTGTAGCTATCGATGTTTGTTGCAGCGATGAAAAAAGAGTCTTTGAGAGGAGCGCCGGGGGTTGTGAGATTCTTTGCGTCTTTGAGGGTGACACCGGTGGTATCGCCCTCGCTTGAGGTGGAACCGACGACACCTTCATAGCGAACGCCGGTTTTAGTAAGAAGAGTAACAGTGATGCCCTGGGAATGATAAGTGACTGATGAGGGAGGGTGGCAAGGGACACACGGTAAGGCCAACTAGGGATCGGAGTACACTGTCGTGCTCTGATGGGCGTGTACCGTTGGTCTGTGGATGGGACGGGGGGTGCTGAATGTTCTGGACAGAGGCATGGGGGCGAGGAGAAGAGCTTGCCGGGGCATAAGTCGGGGACGCACGGGGCCCAGACCAGGCAGAACGACTGGAGAGAGTCAGGGAGACAGGGGGAAGACGGGGAGGACATACCGAGTGGTGTCGGGGCCAGACTTCCTGGGAGGCTTTTGAGGGCGAGAGGAGGTCATGGGGGACGGTGAAGAAGGGGGCCCGTTAGTCGTTCTCGACGACGACGGGCAGTACACAACCAAACACAAGTGGGACCCCGGACACTGAGTTACACAGCTTTAAGAATGAGTTGTTTTTGTTCATGGAGGACGGAGACTCTCTGTTTGGGTCGCCTCCTCCCTCGCCTTCCGCAAGAGGTAGGTCACCGTCTCCTGCCTTGGCCTTGCCAAGCGCCGCATCTTCTGGGCTGCTCTTCCGGGGCTTCGGCCCGTCAGCACAAAATGTGGGGACCATTGCACTTCCTGGCTCCCATACAATTTCTGAACCATCTGTCGATACAATAGCAACAAATAACACTCCCAGCCCTTTGCCAGTCCAACAAAAAAAGAAGCAGCCACAAAAGCCAAAGCCAAGCACACCGCGCCCCCCGCCTCCCCCCATTCCTTTTCCTGATCCTTCACAGCCGCCTCCTTCTCATTTTCTTCGCAACCAGGAAGCCCTTCTTGGCCATGCTGGTCTCATCGCCGGCGTAAAACCGTCAAAGCTCACAATCGTCCCCGCGATGGATCGTGGCGCTGGTCCCTCAAATCCCATTGTTCTCGACGACCGCGAGACAGACATTCCTAGCAGACCCATTGGCCGTTCCAACGTGAACTACCTCAAAAATATCCATCCTTCTCAGCTGCCAACCCCAACCACCCAAGAGGTCGTGGACATGTTGATCAAGTTGAAGGACATTTTCCCTGTACTGCAGAGCATTCTAAAATTATTGGCCAGCGGAGGGGCCACTCAAGGAGGAAACCCCACTCCCACCACTAGCGTGCGAGGATGGACTTCCCAGCCAGGTCAACGTCGAATAACAGTGCAGCCACTGGTCAAAAGGCGGAAATTGAATCGTGTCCCTGCTGGTGCCGCCGACTGGGACGTACCATACCCATTCCTGGATGGTGAGGGTCCCGAAGCCTATAGGCAAAATTGGACCAAGGATCGGAGCAGGCAACTCATTGCACAATTAATCGGATTGGTGAGAGCTGCTCTAGAGAAGGCGACAGCCAAAAAGTATCTAGATGAGTTGGCACGGCGGCGGCGATTAGAGAGGAATCGACATCGATCTTGTACGGTTTTGACGGATCGACAGCTGGGAGGCAAGGGCGCAAATCATTATCGCGATCCCTGTGGGGATGTCCTCGTCTCCTCGACTTCGATTGAGACATTACCAACAGGAACTCGAGACTCGTCTGTCGCCCCGGCGTCAACGCCGACACCAGCATCGAGCAATACCACGTTCAATGACCTCCTTTCCACTCTGCTATCCGTGCCTGACCCAACGCAGTGCGCTGGTCCTTCCCAGACTCTAGCTCCCTCCCAACTAATTGGTACCAATCAATCGACTAATAACTTGCTTGCAGCCTCCCATGTCTCTTCCTCAACCAATGATCAATCTCTAGTAGACAGCTGGATGAACATTCTCCAAACATTTTCACTATCAGCGGATGCATCCATTGCGAATGATATACTTCAACCTGATGGTAATCTGCTCGATTTTTTGTCTGGGATGGGCCCACCTGCCGATCTCTCTGGCGATACTACTACTCCCAACCCCGAGGGCCAGCAACCGCTTGATTTTTCCAACCTGGACTTTAACCAAATGGGTAATCTCGATTTAGCCCTCGACCTCATTGCCAACGGTTCTACGAATGCGACCACTGGACAGGTAGGGGCCTTGGCTGATGCCAGCTTTGATCTTTCGATACCCTGTGATAACCCAGAACGTGGTGACGCTCCTTTGTCGGACACTCCGATGAACTTGGATACATTGATCCGCGAGTCACAAAATATCCTGACCAATACCGAGCAACTCCCTCTGGATATTAATGCCCTTCTGGACCCACGTTTGCTGGCCATGTCTTTTCCGTGCACTTCTGGTATTCCGTCCACCGGCGATGCAGATAGTCAAATGCCCTCTAACTCTC
>Ga0153920_1000790_pt1 | contig 13299 bp, 11 predicted proteins | sample TSNJ004MetaG_FD_104713 | JGI IMG/M metagenome (GOLD analysis project Ga0153920, IMG submission 104713) | Attine ant fungus gardens microbial communities from New Jersey, USA - TSNJ004 MetaG | ecosystem: Host-associated > Fungi > Mycelium > Unclassified | place: USA: New Jersey, Brendon T. Byrne...
ACCGCCTCCAACCGCCACGGCGGGATTCTTGGCGGTATTTCCACAGGGATGCCGCTGGTGCTGCGGGCGGCGTTCAAGCCAACGCCATCCATTGCAAAGCCGCAGGATAGCGTGCGCCTCTCCACCGGAGAGGCGGAGCAGCTGCACCTGCGCGGCCGCCACGACCCCTGTATTGCGGTGCGGGCGGTGCCGGTGGTGGAGGCCGCGGCCGCCATTGCCTTAATGGACGTGTGGCTGGAGGAAAACGGGAGGGGAGTATGGATATGACCCTGGAAGGATTGAGACAGGAGATCAGCGCCCTGGACCGGGAGACGGTTCATTTGCTGGCCCGCCGTATGGAGCTGAGCTGGCAGGTGGCGGAATATAAAAGGCAGAGACAGCTCCCGGTTTTGGATGAAGGCCGGGAGAATCAGGTTCTCAACTCTGTGGCGGAGCAGGCGGGGGAAGAACTCGCCCCGTTTCTGATTGAAATTTACCGCGCAGTCATGGCGGCCAGCCGCGCCTACCAGGGGATGCTGCTTGACCAGACGGAAGATGGAAGTGAGATCAAATGAACAAAACCTTTGGACTAATCGGGTATCCTCTGGGCCACAGCTTTTCGCCCAAAATACACAATCTGTTGGGAGATTACGAGTACCGCCTCTTTCCTCTGCAGGAGGAGGAAGTAGGGCATTTCTTGCGCTGTGGAGAATTCCAGGGGCTCAATGTGACGATTCCCTACAAAAAGACGGTGATGGGCTATTGTGCGGAGCTCTCCGATGTAGCCCGGCGGATTGGGTGCGTCAATACGCTGCTGCGCCGGGAGGACGGCTCTCTCTACGGCCACAACACGGACTATGAAGGGCTTGTGTACGCGCTGCGCCGGGCTGAACTGACGCTGGCGTGGGAGAAGGTGCTGGTGCTGGGAAGTGGCGGATCCTCCCTTACTGCCCGCGTGGTGGCGCAGGATATGGGAGCGGAATCGGTTGTGGTGATCTCCCGCACAGGGGAGGATAACTACGAAAATCTCTACCGCCACCGGGACGCGGGCATCATCATTAACGCCAGTCCGGTGGGGATGTACCCGGACAATGGGCGCTCCCTGGTGAATTTAGAGGACTTTCCCAAGTGTAAGGGTGTGTGCGACCTGGTCTATAACCCCGCCTATACAAAGCTGCTGTTGGACGCCCGCGGGTTGGGAATTCCCCATGTGGGGGGGCTGCCCATGCTGGTGGCCCAGGCGGTGGCGGCTTCTGAGCTGTTCCAAGGCAAACGGCTGGAGCGCAGCGTGATAGAAAAGATTCTGCAGCGCATTGCGCAGGAGACAAAAAATATCCTCATCATTGGAATGCCCGGCAGCGGGAAAACCACCATCGGCCGGGTGCTGGCGGAAAAACTGAACCGTCCCTTTGTGGACACCGACCAGATGATTTTTGAGGAGGAGGGGCGCTCCATCCCGGAGATTTTTGCCCAGGACGGAGAGGAGGCATTCCGCGCGCTGGAGCACCGTGCGCTGGAGCGCGTGAGCAAGGAGAGCGGCGTGGTGATCTCTGTGGGCGGCGGTGCGGTGACCAGAGAGGAAAACCACGACCTGGTACGGCAGAACAGCCAGGTTATTTTCCTGGAGCGGGAACTGGCCCAGTTGGAGACCATGGGGCGGCCCCTATCCAAAAAGAAGTCCCTGGAGCAGATCTATGAGGAGCGCATTGGGCTGTACCAGGTATTGAGCCAGTACACGGTGGAAAATCAAGTGGTAGAGCAAACCGCAGAGGATATTATTAAAAGATTGAAGCTCAGAAGGTCCGCAGACCAGCGGATGTAATGGAGCTTGACAGCGCCTCTGCTTTCATTTGGGAAGCAGAGGCGCTGGTTTCTGTCGTTCTTACTTTGTCGAAAAAGCCCAGCGAAGCGGGTTTTTCGACAGCCTCACACGCCCCCTGCCCAACATGGGCAGGGGGCGTGTTCCGTTCATTTCATTAGCGCGTGGGAAGATAGCTCACCGGGTCAACCGCCTCTCCGTCTTTGACCAGCTCCAGATGCAGATGGGGCTGCATGGCGCTCTCCGAAATTGCGGTGGCGCCTACTACGCCAATGACCGTTCCGGTGGAGACGGTATCCCCAACAGAGACCGTCACCTCAGGGGAGAGGTTACAGTAAGTGCTCACCAGTCCCTCACCGTGTTCAATGACGATGGTGGTGCCCATCAGGTCGCTTTCAAAGACAGCTTGTACTGTTCCGCCGCAGGCGGCAAGCACCTGGGTGCCCACAGAGGCGGCAATGTCAATCCCTGAATGGACGCGCCAGTCGCCCATTGTCTCGCTGTAGGCGAGGGCTTCAATGCTGTGATCGGTCAGGATATCTCCCTTGACCGGCCAGGTAAAGACGATGGGGATGGATGCCGTTTCCGGTTCGGTCAGCGTCTCAGAGCTTGGTTCCACCGGGGTATTGGGGGAGAGCGTGGACTCGTCCTCGTTCCTTGTGCCGGCAGAACCTGAATCCTGCACAGCCGGCGGAACGGTGGGAGTTTCTATCACGCTTTGATCAGGGAGCGTGATTTCCGGCTGGCCGGTAACCGGTTGCGAATTGAGGTTGGATTGCGTAGGGTTCAGTAGAAAATAGCCCGTAATTCCAATGGTGGCGATGCACAGGAACAGGACTATGTAAAAGCCCCGTCCCAACACGAAGTCGCCCAGTTTTCCAAATAAGGTCCGTTTCAATAAGACCACCTCCAAAGCCTATTTTGGACAAGGCTAAGTGAGGTTATACATCTGGATGGAAAATTTTTTGTTTTTTCCATCCGCAGCCAGACTAAGAACCTGTATTCCCAGATGGAACTGCCGAAGCAGCGAGCGGCTTTTTTGCCGGACAAGGCGAATTTTTGCAGAAATTATTGGTTTATTTCAAGAAAATTTAAGGCGGTATGGCAGAACAATTGCCGTTGATACGGTGTTTTTAGCTGGGAATCCAGGTGCCAAAATGGCATAAAAGAAAACGTCCGCGGTGCTGCATACAATTTACCGGTTTGGAATAGTTTTATCTTGTAATTTCATGGTAAATGGACTAAAATATAAATTGTATGTATAGGAACCCATCCTTTGGGGAGGAAGGTAGAAGCCGATGAAGCTACAAAATGAACAGGGCGAGATTCGCATCAGCAGCGATGTTTTTACCGCCATCACGGGCAGCGCCGCCACCAATTGTTACGGCGTGAAGGGGATGGCCGTGCGCTCAGCCACAGACGGGCTTGTCCATCTGCTCAAGCGGGAGTCTATGGCGAAGGGCGTCAAGGTATATTACAATGATGACAACACCGTGTCCATTGAGCTGCACATTATTGTGGAAAACGGGGTCAATCTTACGGCGGTATGCCGTTCTATCATGAGTGAGGTGCGCTATGTGGTCAGCAGAACCACTGGTGTGGACGTAAGGGCAGTGGATGTCTATGTGGACTCCATGCGCTTTTAAACATAGCCAGAAAGGAAAATGAGCCGACATGATTCAAACCATTGATGCCGCGGCCTTTCAGCAGATGTTCATCCACGCTGCCGCAGCCATTCATGAAAAGCGACAGGCCGTCAACGATTTAAATGTATTTCCTGTACCCGATGGGGACACAGGCACGAACATGAGCCTGACCATTGCCGCGGCCGCCGCGGAGATGAAAAAAAAGCAATTTGATTCCGCCGGGCAGGTGGCCAGTACCGCAGCGGGAGCGCTGTTACGGGGTGCGCGGGGAAATTCGGGCGTGATTCTTTCCCTGCTCTTTCGAGGGTTTGCCAAGGCGGTGAAGGATTGCGAAACGATTGACGGCCGTGACTTCGCCATTGCGCTGGACTACGGAGTGGCGGCCGCCTATAAGGCGGTTATGAAACCTGCCGAGGGGACAATTCTCACGGTCTCCCGTATGGTAGCCGCCAAGGCCGCTGGAATTGCGCGGGAGGATAACTGTGTGGAGACTGTGTTAGAGGCCGCGATCGCGGAAGGTAAAATTGCGCTGGAGGACACCATCCATCAAAACCCTGTTCTGAAGAAGGCCGGCGTGGTGGACGCGGGAGGCAAAGGATTTCTGGTAATTCTTCAGGGCATGTTGGACAGCATGCGGGGGCTTCCCACAGAGGAGTGCACTGTGGAGGAAGAGGAAGCGCCGGAGCGGGACCGGGCCAAATTCGGCGCCTTCTCCGCGGAGGAAATCACCTTTGGCTATTGCACGGAGTTTATCTGCTCCCGGGACAATAATAAGGATCCGGAATTGCTGCGCCCCTTCCTGGGCAACTTGGGCGATAGCTTGGTGCTGGTGGAGGATGACGAGATCATCAAGGTGCACGTCCATACCAACGACCCGGGCCTGGTATTACAGGAGGCGCTGACCTATGGCGCGCTGCTGAAGGTGAAAATTGAAAATATGCGGGAACAGCACACGGAAGTGATTGCCGGAAACTCCAAGACCGGCCCTGGAGAAGCCGAGGCTGTGAAGGAAGAGAAATCCGCCGCGCCGGAAAAAAAATATGGATTTGTCGCAGTGTGTGCAGGCGCCGGGCTGGAGGCGGTATTTCATGATTTAGGTGTGGATGGCCTGATTTCCGGCGGGCAGACCATGAACCCATCCACAGAGGATATTTTAAGGGAGATTAACCGCACTCCCGCTGAGATTGTCTATGTCCTCCCCAATAATAAAAATATCATTATGGCAGCCGAGCAGTGTACCAGGCTGGTAAAAGGGAAAAAAGTGGTGGTTCTCCCCACCAAAACCGTACCCCAGGGGATCTCTGTCCTGCTGGCGGTGGATGTGGAGGCCGGAGAGGCGGAAAACACCGCTGCCATGACACAGGCGCTTGGCCGTGTACGTACAACTGAAATTACCTATGCCGCCCGGGACTCTGATTTTGATGGATTTGCCATCTATCAAGGCGATTATTTGGCATTGCAGGAAAACCAGCTTTTTGGAACCGACCGGGAACTGGAGCATCTCTTAGAGAGTCTGGCCCGGAATGAAAATCACCAAAGTGCGGAGTTTATCACCATTTTCTATGGTGAGGATGTGGCCGATGCAGATGCGCAGAAGACCTTGGCCATGTTTACTGTGGCCTGTCCATCAGCGGAGGTCAGCCTGCTGCCCGGCGGACAGCCTGTATACTACTATATGATTTCCGCAGAATGAGTTGGCCGGCGGAGCACAGAATTGCAGGAGCAAGATCAGTGAAACGCTCTTTTATGAAACGGTATGGCCCTTGGCTGTACCGTTTCTTTGTTGTGGAACTCCTGGCATTTGGCTGATTTGTCAGCTTGCGACAGAGCTGGCGGTATTGCCGTCACGGCCACAAAAGGATATGGAATCAGCACTTGTTTCAATATTATTTCGGTATGCGACAGGCTGCTGACCTCATTGCGCTACGCTGAAAAAATGCCGGAATTATGCTTGTGCATCGCAAAAGGATGAAAAAAATAATATAGAAGAAACCCTCCATTTTAGCACCAGTCTCTTGGCTGGTGTTATTCTTTTTGTTGTAGAAAAGAAAAGGAGGACTGATCGAGTGGAAACAGTCCTTCAAGTGGAAAACTTGAGCAAGTCATACGCTGAAATCAAGACAATTCAAAATGTGAGTCTTTCTGTTTGCCGTGGTGAAGTGTTTGGTTTGCTGGGCGCGAACAGCGCGGGAAAAAGCACCTCCATCGAGTGCATTCTAGGTACAAGGAAACAAGACAGCGGATCCGTGTCCATCTTGGAAGTGGATCCGCAAATGAACCGCAGGACATGATTTGAAAAGGTTGGCGTGCAGTTTCAGGAAGCCAATTATCAAGACAAGATAACGGTATGTGAGTTTTGCGAGGAAACCGGGGCTTTGCTGTTTCATTTGTGCAGGCGGCGGCGTATCAAGAGACAGAAATCATTTGGCGCGATTGTTACGGCACTGTACAGACCAGCCCGCTGATAACAAGGTAAGTCCCTGGTTTGGATGGGCAGGTGAGCTTATTCGGGGGGACAGAAAAACCGCCCCGGAGTGGGACGGTCTATGGTGAAGGCTCATCAGGGCGTACAATAATCCTGATTGTGCTTCCTTGCGCGACATATGTAGTCATATTCCCATCCTGTCCAACTACGATATTGTCCAAATCATAGGTGCCGTTGCAGGAAACCTGTATACTAAGGCCGCTGTTAATAAGAGTACGGCGCGCCTCAGATAAATCCATACCAAGAACAACAGGAACCCGGACACTGGTTGCGGCTATGTACCCGGTTAAGGCTAATGCCAATGAAATGAGGACCAAAAAGACTCTGCTGGCCTGCTTGGTGAGAATACTTCCTACTTTCTTTGAAGAATTTACCTCAAATACGAAACCGAGGATACCGAGAACGACCGATACCGCGCAAATGATACCCCAAAACTCACAGACAAATATTCGCATCATATCACCACACGCTTCTTTTTTAGTAAATAATAGCAAACTGTAAGGGAAATAACAATAGATGAATCAGATCAGCGGAGGCAGGGACACGATAGCCCCGGAGCTTTCTTGAGCAGAGGGGCGAACATGAACAACGTTAAGGTTCAAGGCGGGCTCAAAGTAGAGCAGACACGCTGGTTTCATGCGATTATAGGGAGCAGGGGCTGTCAATCAAAATTAGAACATGCGTTTGACATTTCTTTGGTAAAGGGGTATAGTAGAGATAGAAATCTATGGGGAGGATTGGGCGTGGACCGGGTGATTTTGCACTGTGATTTGAATAGTTTTTTTGCCTCGGTGGAGCTGCTGGCCCACCCTGAGCTGCGCCATTTGCCCGTGGCGGTGTGCGGCGACCCGGAGAGCCGGCATGGAATCATTCTGGCGAAAAATGAGCCGGCCAAGCGCTTTGGCATCAAGACAGCGGAGACCATCTGGCAGGCGCGAAAAAAGTGCCCCCAGCTCCAGCTGCTTCCCGCCCACCAGGGACAATACCGCCTGTGGTCTCAAAAAGTGAATGAAATTTACCAGCAGTATACCGATCTGGTGGAGCCCTTTGGCGTGGATGAGAGCTGGCTTGATGTAACGGGTTCGCTGCACCTGTTCGGCTGGGATGGGGGGAACTTGGCGGATGAGCTGCGCCGGAGGATACGCAGCGAGTTGGGACTGACCATCTCCGTGGGTGTGTCCTTTAACAAGGTGTTTGCCAAGCTGGGCAGCGACTACAAAAAGCCGGACGCCACCACAGTCATTACACGGGAGAACTATCGGGAGTTGGTCTGGCCCCTGCCGGTGACAGATTTGCTGTACGTGGGGCGGTCCGCGGCGGAGACGATGAAAAAATTCGGCATTCAAACCATTGGCGGTTTGGCACAATTTGACCGGGGGATGCTGTTTGCGCTGATGGGAAAGCATGGTGCGCAGTTGCACGATTACGCCTGCGGTAAGAGTAATGATCCGGTTTTGCCTGCCAGAGACACCCCTCCGCCCAAATCGGTGGGTGGGGGGCTCACCTTTCCCCGGGATCTGAAGGGGGAGGCGGAGATTCGCAGCGGGATCTCCATGCTGTGCGACCGGGTGGCGGCGCGGCTGCGCAAATGTGATATGAAATGCGCCGGGGTGCACCTGAGCCTGCGCGATCCCAATTTCAGCAATGTGGGGCGCCAGACGCGGTTGAATGTGCCCACATGGCTCTCACGAGAGCTGTTTGCCGCAGCCATGGAACTGGCCCAAAGCCATTGGAATATGAACCATCCGGTCAGGGCGATCACGGTGACCGGAATTTATCTCATCTCCGCTGACGAGGCAGGGGCACAGATGACACTCCTGGATCGGGGGGAAGGAGAGAGACGGGACAAACTGGAGAAGCTGGACCGGACGATGGACGCCATTCGCAGAAAGTATGGCGCGGACGCCATTGCATCCGCCTCCGTGCCGGTCAGGCTGAGGGACCAGGAGGACGGACAAATTCCGCCACCGGGGAGCAGAACGTAATTTACAGTTTCTTCATGCATGGGAGAGCGCATGTGTGAGATAATACAGTGATTCTGGAGGGGCGGCCTTACGGCCGGCGCTCTACACCCAAACTGGAAGCGGAGGAACGGAACACATGAAACTGATACAGGCAATTCAGGACCGGCACAGTGTGCGGTGTTATCTGAACCGTGAGCTGGGGCGGGAGGCTGAGCAAGAGCTGCGCCTGGCCATTGCCCAATATAATGGGGAGGGTACGCTGCATAATCAGCTTATGGCCAATGAACCGCACGCGTTTAGCGGGTTTCTGGCGCGGTATGGTAAATTTGAAAATGTAAGAAATTATATCGCCTTGGCAGGAAAACAGAGAGATGGCCTGGAGGAGGCCTGCGGCTATTACGGCGAAAAGCTGGTGCTGCTATGTCAGCAGCTGGGGCTGAATACCTGCTGGGTGGGGGGGACTTACCGCAAGGGGAGCTGTCCTGTGGAGCTGGAGCCGGAGGAACGGCTGGTGCTGGTGATCGCCCTGGGCTATGGCGAGGGGAGCGGCAGGCCGCACAAAACCAAGCCGCTGGAGGCCCTGTGCAGAACAGAAGGGGAGATGCCGGAGTGGTTCCTGCGGGGGATGGAGGCGGTGCAGATGGCCCCCACCGCGTTCAACCAGCAGCGTTTTTTCTTCGCGCTGAAGGGAAATATGGTGCAGGCCCGGGCCCTGCCTGGGTTTTATACCAGAGTGGATCTGGGCATCGCCAAATGTAATTTTGAAATTGGCGCCGGAGCAGACGACTGGCGCTGGAGGGAAGAATCCAAATAACATCCGTGGTACCGCTTTTGGGCGGACAGCTTTTACGGGGAAGCCTGGAGCTGTCTATTCGGCAGGATAGTCCAGGTTCAGCGCATAGTACAACAGCGTCCGGTATAATTCAATCCCCTGCTTTTGCAGGGCGCAGGTCTCCTGCTCCAATGCGCGCTGCGCCGCCTGCCGCTGGTCGCGGGAGATCAGCCCCAGCGCCCATTGCCGCTGCGCCCTATCACAGCGGGCCTGGGCCACGGCTACCTGGTCTGTGTTGATATAATCCTGATAGGCCTGCTGTAACCTCTGATATACCTGGGGAAACTCCTGTGCCGCAAGCTGCTGCGCCAGCGCCAGATTTTCCTGGGCCAGCTGATAGGCATAGCGGGTTACCTCCGTGCTGGAGCCCGGGTAGGCGTTTTTCGCCTGCTCCGCCTGTTCCAGTTCTATGATCCTTTGGCGTACCAAGGGTGCGCCCAGCTGATAGGCTGCGCAATCGGCTTGGAAATCCCGCGCGGGGATCGCGTCCAAGTCCATCTCCGGCAGCCCGCTTAATTGGATCTCTCCCACAATGCCCAAAGTATTGGCAAGTGACGTCACATTCACTTGCTGCAGCTGTTCCAAGCCGCGTAATGCTTTTTCATATGCCTCCAGCTCCAGCTGCGCCTCCTCCACCCGAGCGTAAGCGGTATATCCGGCCAGATGTTGTGCCTGCAGCTGCTCCCAACGCTGCTGTGCGGCGTCCAGATTCAGCTGTGCAACTTGAATATCCAGCTGGCAGATGTAATGGGCCAAATATTGATACCGGGCGAGATAGACCTGCTGGCGCAGGGCACGGGCCATATCTGTCTCCTCATAGGCCAGCGCCAGCTTCAAGGCGCTGATTTCCTTTTGCAGTTCAATGGTCAGGCTGGCGTAATAGGACAGGGGCTGGTCGCTCTCCATCCATCTTCGGTGTTCTTTTTCCAGCATCTCCAGCGTGCGCCGCTGCAAGCCGTAGGACTGCTCCAGAGCCCGCATATCCGGGTTGGAGGCCGCCACGAGCGCCTCCAATTCGGGAAAAGAGACCACGGTTGCTTCCGGGGTCCGGGCGGCGGCCTCTATCCTCGCGGTCAGCAACGGGACAAGCAGGCAACAGGCCAGCGCCGCACTCAGAATTCGCTTCATAGGGTTCCCTCCTTATCCTCCCATGGCGACCCGAAGGCCGTCTTTCAGTGCATCGTTATTTGCGTCAGTTACCACAAAGCTGTCCGGAGCCAATCCGGATAGAATGACGAACTCAGTGCGAAGCTCCATCCCCTTGGTGACCTCCACAGCCTGCAGGACCCCATGTTCCGCCACCCAAAGCATATCCCCTCCGTCCACCTGAAACAGCGCAGTTTTCGGTACGGCCAGCTGTCCATCTTCCTGGTAGAGCAGGAACTGGACATCCACATCATAACCGCTGCCAATGCTGGCCTCCAGGGAGGAGAGATCCGGGGTAATCTCCACCTTGACCCGGCGCTCCTCTAACCCCAGGGCGGAAATCATCATTTCCGCTGTGGAATCAATATGGGACACGGTACCGGAAAATGTAATATCCCCCCCCCGCCGGGATAAAATCAAGCGGACAGAATCGCCCAGGGCAACACTGTCGATATCATTGGTGGAGACATAAGTCTCCACATGGAGCTGGTCCGCCACAGTCAGTTCCGCCACGGACTGTCCGGCGGATACATAGTTGGTGTCCTGAACGGGGAGGGCGGTGATAATCCCATCAGAAACGGCGGTGATGGCAGTGTGTTCCAGATCTTTTTCCAGCAAGGTCAGGTTGGCGTGTTCAATGTCAATAAGGGCCTGATAGTATGCCCGCATCTGTGTGCCGCCGCCCCCGCCGGAGAGAATGGACAGCTCCTGCCTGCGGGTTTGGAGTGCCAGCTCGCACAGGTCCACGGCAGTCTGTGCCTGCTCCACATCCGTGAGGGCCAATGAACCATCTTCATAGAGGAAAGAGATCCGTTCCAGCTCCCGCTGCGCCTGTTCCAAGTCTTTTTCACCTTGTTCAATGAGGAGCGCTTGCAGGGCCTGATTTTCTTCTGTCGTGCGGTTCTGGCTGGTGTGTTCCTCTTCCCACACCTGCATCTGCGCCTGGTAGCCGGAAATGGCGCTGTGAACCTGGCTGATTTTCTGCTCAATGATTTCCGGATCAATGGTACAGATGACATCACCGGCGCGGACATACTGCCCCTCCGACACGGCGATATGGATGAGCGCGCCCTGTACCACGGGATAAATTTGAATGACACGATTTCCGGCCATGGTTCCCTGCACGGTAAAGGTGAGTTCCGCCGTTTTTGGAGTGACCTGCGTCATGGGCACCTGGGTGGGCGCCAGCAGCATATATGCGCCGCAGGCTATGGCGGCAGCTGCGGCAACGCCAAGTAAGATTCGCTTCACATTTTTTTTCATCTTGCCCTCCTTGATCATTCCCGCTCTTTTAATACTTCGACCATGTCAAAGGCGCGAATTTTTTTTCTTGCGGAACGGCTGGCCAGAAACATAGCCGCCACACAACAGACGATTCCGGACAGATAGGCCTCCGGCGGCAGTGTGCTGGGCATGCTGAACAGACTGGTGTCCACCAGCAGGTTAATTGCTCCATTCAGCGCCTGGGTAAACGGGATGCCCAGAAGGATGCCAAAGCAGGTGAGGATGGAGTATTCAAAGCTCATGATTTCCGACACTTCGTTCACGGCGAGACCCAGCACCCGTAATGTGGCGTATTCCCGCTTCCGCTCCGACAGAGAGATGGTGGTGGTGTTATAGATAATGGCAAACGCAACCAGGGTACCCAACCCCTGAAGCGCCGTATACAGGCTGGAAAACATGCCCATCATGGCCCGGTAGCCTTTTAACGTGCTCTCTTTGTCCTCCACCGTGATAATCATACTGCTGTGCTTGACCGACTCCTTCAGAGCCCCCAGATGATCCGTGTTCAGCAGGAGGGAGGTGGCGGTCTTGGGTTGCTGCATCAGGCCGCTGAGAAAACTCAGCTGCAGATAGCAGCCGCCTCCCAAGTTCTGCTCGATCACACGGGAGACCGGGACAGAGACATCCTCGGGTAGCAGAGGGGAGGACAGCGTTACCCAGTCCCCTGCCTGTACCCGCAATTGCTCTGCCAGCCCGTTGGATAGGATGACGCTGTTTTCCGGCGGGGGAAATACCTGTCCGGTATTGGTGTCCACGACTTGGTACAGAAGAGAATCCGCCTCCACGCCCGTCACCACCGCGCCCTCCTTCAGATGGCGGTGGGACAGCTCCATGGGGATTTCCAGCAGACCCTCCGCGTAGGTCACGGAGTCCAGACTGTAAGCGGCCTCCACCAGAGTTCGGTATTCCAATGGCTGTGCCAGGGTGAGCTTTACCTGATAGCGCTGAATATCCTCCAGCTGACCGAAAATCATCTTGTCAATCAAACCATCAAAGCTGCCCACGAAGCTGATGATGCCGAAGGAGAACATGATGCTGAGTACGACAAAGAGAGAACGCACCGGATTGCGGGCAATGCCGCGTACGGACATACGTCCCCGGGAGGTCAGGAGGCGCCCCAGCACACCTGCCCGCTTCACGATATCGAAGCGGACCGCTTTTGGGCTCTCTGGGCGCATGGCCTCGGCAGGCTGCAAGCGAATGATTTTTCTGGCCCCCATGTAGGCGCCCAAGAGGCCGCTCCCCACCGCCATGGCCAGGGAGCGCAGCATGCCGAAGAGGTCGAAGCCGCTACTGAGCTTGGGCAGCATAAAAAATTGAAGAAACAGGTCCAAATACACGCCGGACGCCCAATATCCGAGGAGCCAGCCCAAGGCGCCGCCGGCCACCCCGGTCACGGCACCGTAGGTCAGATAGTGTCCGATCAGTTGCCGGTTGGAGTAGCCAAACGCCTTCAGCGTCCCGATTTGGGTCCGCTCCTGCTCAATTACGCGCTTTAGCATGAGGTAGAGCACCACTGCCGCCAAGATCAGAAATACCATGGGAACAGCGGTGGCCATGGCGTGAATGGAGGAGATCTCCATATCCAGATAGAAATAGCTCAGCAAATCCTCTTGATCGTATAGTTCCATCAGCCCGAAACGGCGCAAGGCATCCTCCAGAGCCAACTTTACATCGTCAAAGCTGACGCCCGCCTCCCGCTGAAAGAGAATGCTGTTTGCGGTGTCCTGGCGGCCGGTTAACAGTTCCATGCTGCCGGTTGTAATGTAGCCGATGCCAAAGCCCGCTTCATCGGGGAGAATTTGTGTGGCATCCCTTGTGATGTAAATATATTCGGGGCTGATGGCGGTGCCGGTGAGGAGAAATTCGTATTCTTTTCCCTGGGAAAAAATAGAAATTACATCTCCCTGCTGCAGGCCGTGAGCGGTCAAAAAGGCGGGGTTGACCAGCATTTCCTGAAGCCCCGGATTCGCGTTTCCCGTCACACTCAGCGTATTGAGGGGGTTGGGTTCTTCCGGATCGGTGGCCACCAGGCGCAGGGTAATGGTCTCGGCTGATCCCGGGACTTCGGCCTGCAGTTGAGCCACATACCGTACTTGTGCTTCTGTGATGCCTTCTATATTACGCAGCGCGTCCACGTATCC
>Ga0153920_1000791_pt1 | contig 13293 bp, 11 predicted proteins | sample TSNJ004MetaG_FD_104713 | JGI IMG/M metagenome (GOLD analysis project Ga0153920, IMG submission 104713) | Attine ant fungus gardens microbial communities from New Jersey, USA - TSNJ004 MetaG | ecosystem: Host-associated > Fungi > Mycelium > Unclassified | place: USA: New Jersey, Brendon T. Byrne...
ATGAAGAAAAATATTTATTCGGAATTGATGAAAGAGATTGCCCTTTTGCTGTTTTAGCACTAAAAATCAATAAAAATTTGTTTTCTTCTCATACCCCTTATAGTTTTAGTACCCCAATTTTAGTAAAAGGAAAAAGAGAGGTGAGCGATTTAACATATTTTAATGGTATTGAATTTTACGGTGAAACTGTTAATAAAATTTTCAACCCCCGTCAAGCTGTAGAACATTCAAAATTAAGTTCTGATGTAGAGAGTATAAGTCTTAAATTTAAGCCACATTCTGATTATAGTAAGGAATTTGATATTAACATTAATGGACAAAAAGCTAAAATTGAGTATTTGATATATCGATACGTTAATCTTGCTGAGCAAAGAAATGAAGACGGATCTATTAGTTTAGGTGCATTAAACTCTGCTGTGCGTATTAAATTTGAAAACCAACAATCACTTGATATGTTAAGGCATTATTACTTGTTTTTTAATAATTTTTTAATTTTTTTAACAGGTAGACAAAATGTTGATTTTAGAATAAAGCTTTTACATAAGAATGAATCTGATTCATTTTTACATATTGCTGACTGCTTGTTCAGAAAAAGAAATTGTGACATTTATGATGGTATAATATTAAAGACAATCCAAATTAATTCTCTTGGCGATAAATTTCCAGAACTTTTTATGTTATTTACTGACAAAAAAACTGCCCCTTATTTACATTTTCTACCCGAAAATAATAAAATGGTTAACTATATCTCTGCCGCAGATGTTTTAAATATTTGCACAGCCTTTGAAATAGCATATGGATTAGATGAGACAGAAGATAAAGAAAAAATAGTGAGAGATATTCAAGTACCGGAATTCAAGAAAAGTGTGTTATCCCGTAGAATATTGTTTCTTTTTCAAAAGGCAATAAACGTTACTTCTGAAAATGACATGCAAAAAATAATAAAATCTATTGCTAATTTTGTAATACTCCGCGACAATATAACGCATAATGGCACAATAAGTTGGGGGGATTGCGGACAATTTTATATAACATGTATGAAAATATTATACGTTAATATATTATTGCGAGCAGAAATGGATAAGGAAACCGCAGTTAGGATAACCGACGGAAAATGGGGAATGTAGAAAACTAATCTTCATTCTTCCATTATTCATATTAGATGGTCTATGTAGGATATTTCAATTGCCCACTATGGCTATAAGGCGAAAGAAATGTAGCTGTTATATGAAAAAAGAAATGTAACTGTTAAATTTAAGGAAAGTCAGGAAAGGGACATGTGACGATGATAGAAAGTTATATTATAAAAAATATGGGTGATTATCTTTCAAAGATTAATAAGATTCAAGAGGAACTAACAAGTGTCAATGGAGAAGTACCACATATTTGGTTTCGTGGGCAAGCTTCTATAGAACAAAACGATGGGAGTTGGAAGCTGATTCCAAAGGTGCAACGGTTTGTGTCAATTGACGATAAAAAGAACGTAAGCGTCAAATAATCGGTATCTATTTTTGAATTCATACCTCTGTTAGAATAAGTAAAATACTATTTTAACGGAGGTACTATTTTTATGGATAAAGCATCATACGAAATTCGAATCAGGCAATGGATCGGTGTCATCCAAGAAGCGAATGCCAGTGGCATGAGCAAACGTTCCTGGTGTGAGCAGAACGGCATTTCGCTCAAACAGTTTTACTACTGGCAAAAGAAAATAAGAGACTATACTCTTGCCCAAACGATCTCTCCATCCACTGCGGAGCATTACAATGCATCATATTCATCAGCAGGAAAAGAAAGAAGCCAGTCTGTATTCTGCGAGCTGCCAGTTCCCACAGAGCACAGGCAGTTATCTCCTTTAAGTGAGCAATGCACTATAAACACTACTTTCATGCCCGAAGTAGTTCTCCAATGTGACAGCTTCAAACTCCTGATTGGCAATGCGGTAACTGAGAAAACGTTAGCCACAGTACTGTCGGTGCTCAGCCATGCTTAAGGATGCTCTGGGGATCAGGAAAATCATCGTGGCATGTGGCTTATTCTCAGGATTTTTTTATCCTCATCTTTTTTAGAAGACTATTCCCTCTTTGTATTTTCAGAAAAAAGATGAGGATAACATTTTCAGCGTAATCCACACAAACGAGCCATTTCAGCTTCATCATCCGGCCACTCCTGTTTTTCATCTGTAGTCAGTCTGCCGGTTTCCATCACTTTCCGCATCATTTCAACTGATGGAACCGCATAGAGTCGTGTCGTTTCTGTAGACGCATGACCAAGTATCCTGGAAACAAGTTCCAATTCAGTTCCATCCTGATACAAGTTTGTGGCCCGCGTTCTGCGTACCATGTGTGGATAGCAACTTTTTGGCAGATTTGGATGGTCAGGGCGTATCTGCTCTGCATATTTCTTTATAATACGCTCAACATTTCCCACTGACATCCGATCCCTGCGTCCTTTTGTGACTGTATAAATCAACGGAAAATCTGCGTCATCGTCAGGGTGATAGATCTTCATATATTCTTTCAAATGATTCACAGTCATATCTGTGATAGCAACAATTCTTTCCTTATCGCCTTTTCCATAAACTCGTATATATGGGATTGCCGCATTCAGATTTACTGACCTGACATCAAGAGACAACAGTTCTGATACTCGAATGGCTGAATCATACAATAGTATCATAATAAACCGATCTCTTTTCCCTTTCTTCGTATTCCCTGGCGCAGACAAAAGTGCGGACAGATCTTCTTCCTCCAGGATTTCCCTTGTCAGTTTTGGAACCTTGAGAAAAGGAACATGCGATGCTGCCAATGCCACTGACTGTAGTGAAATATCTTCATCTGCTGCATACCAGAGATATGCCCTGATGGCTGCAAGCCTGTTATTGCAGGTCGCAGCAGCATTCCCCTTTTTACTCAGAAACCTCAGATAATCAAGCAGAAGATCGTGTGTACAGTCTTCAAATCCGAATGAGCGGATGGACAAATGGAGTGTATCAGTGACATATCTCCTGAACACTGTCAGTGCATCTCTGTATGTCTCAATCGTATTTTTGCTTTTCATTGCCTGCTCTGGCAGATATAGATCCAAAAAATCAAGTGTTTTTGAAAAGAACAGCTTCTTTTTAAATTTGCTTCTACTCATCAGGCGCCACCTCCGGAATCACCTTTGCCGAAGTTTTATCCTGCTTCCGCACAATGCGGAACGCGGAGTCCATCTGGTGGTAATAGTAAAAAGTATCATCCGGGCTTGTGTGACCCAGGAACTTGCTTAGGAATGGAAGCATTTCTTTTAATGATATACCTTCCTCCATCCACAGGTTCATCCTTTTTACAACAAAACTGTGCCTCAGACAGTGGACTGTCGGATCCCTGTCACAGTTTTGGGCAAATGATGTTTGAACCCAGCTTTCTTTAAAACGTTTACCAATCGTCCCGTTGGAAAGGCATTTTTCTGGATCCCTTGATGGAAAGAACCAGTCTGACTGACAGGCGTATAAAGTTTTCATTGCTGCTGTATACTCCCTGAGAAGTTCTGCAAGGTCATCCGCCAGATAGACAAGCCGGTCTTTGTGTCCTTTTGCTTCCAGTATCCGGATCCTGCCATTCGTCAGATCGACATCTTCGTTCTTCAATGTCCGTGCTTCTGATATGCGAAGGCCACAACAGTAAATAAGACGAAAGATTACCCGGTACTCCATTGACAGGCGGTAAAAAAATGGAACACGTATTGCCGGTTTGTATTCATCAATGTTCTTAAAAAAATCTTTAATCTCGTCATCCGACAGGATATGCACTACCTTTTTTATTCTTTTGTAGAAACGGCTGGGAATGTAGGCCTGCATTCCCAATGATGCCATATATAAACCCAGCTGACGGATGACAGACAACCGTTTTGAACAAGTGACCATTTCTTCGCCATCTCTCAGGGTTCCCCATTTTTTCACCAGCTCTTTGCTTAGGCGTGGTTCTGATATTCCCTCATCCACGCAGAATGCATCGAAATGTTTCAGTTGCCATTCTTCTGACTCATAAACAAATCCTACATTTTTCTTTTCCTGAATAAACTCCTCAATGAAAGTGCCAAAACAACTTTGATATTGATATCCTGATATTTTCATGACAGCCCTCCTGTTGTGGAGATTCCGGCATCATCCAGGGATAATGCACAACTGCGGCTTCTTTCATCGTCCAGGAGCAGGTATTTCATAACACTCGTAGGATCCTGGTGTCCCAAAGCGTCCATTACATCATCTATTTCTGCCTGGTTCCTCAGAAGATTCGTAGCAAAAGTCCTGCGTGTCACATGAAAACCGCCGCCTTTCACTTTGTCTCTCTCGGGAAGAATCCGGAAGAGTGCCTTGGTGCATATTTTGCCTGTCAGTTTCCCAAACGGAGCCTTTGAACGGATAAAGATATGTTCATCTTTGGAAGACGGCCTGCCAGTTTTGATATAGGAATAGATTGCATTTCCAACGTCAACAGGCATTGGCAGGGTGATTTGTGTTCTGGTCTTTTTCATAATCACGGTGATCTCACGCTTTTTCCAATTAATATCCTTGAAGCCAAGCTCCAGAATATCAGAAGCCCTGAACCCCATTTGGGCTCCCAGCATGACGATTGCAGTATCCCGCAGTTCAATCGGTTTATGGTGCGACAGACGGAACTCTGATATCCTTACAAGCTGCTCATCTGTCAGTACATCCACCAGCCGTTCCTGAGGCGCTGTCCCGGCTAACAGACAGCCCGACAGTGTATCATTTTCTGTATATCCCTTCTCGCCAAGGAAACGGAGTAGTCCTCTTACTACAGTGTAACAACTGGATCTGCCCCGAAATGTATCATGTTTATCCTGATGGCCAAACTCCTTCACGATGACAGGCGAAAGCTGGTCAAAATTTTCATAACCGCAACTGACCAGAAAACGGCAAAAACGGATGCAGGAATACTTATATTTGTTGACAGTTGCCTCTTCCCGGAACTCCCGTTTCTTCTGTTCGAGGAATTCTTCTACTGCCTGCCTGCACCATGAAGGCAATGTTTCCAATGAACTTGGAGAATAACTGTATTTTCCATCCGGTAGGATATCGCCCAAAGTAGTGTACTCCTCATAACATTTCAGGATCCTGCGCCAGTGAAGCTGCGACTTCCCCATGGCCTTGCTGATTTCAGAAAACCAAGCCCACATGATGTCGGGATGAAAATCCAGTGTATGGATGTCCAAAAATAGATAGAGTGCTGTCAATGAATGTTTGGCAAGATGCAGGGTTGTTCCGGCATATCCATGTTTCACCAGTGTTTCTATGAAAGGTTCTATCGTTTCCCTGAATTCATCAGCCGGGAATTCACTGCTTTTGACTAACGCTTTTCCCACTTTGTTTTGGTTAAGCATAGAAAAATCGGATAGATTCCCAACATGGGGATAGATCTGCCTGTCAAGCAGAATTGCAAAACCATCAGGGCACAATCCTTCCCGGCTAAAGAAACGCATCATCCTTGCGGCATATCTGAGAATGACCGCTTTATTACCTGCAGAACAATACATGTCTTTTTCCATGAGCCCGGTAATCGCCTGATAGGTTACACCCTTAGCTTCAATGACTCCAATGTCCAAAAGAAACAATAGGGTTTCAGAACAATAACTGCGGTTCAGTTCCCATGTACGTGTTGTATACTTGTTCCTGCAGTCATCAAGATAGACATCCAGATCTCTTTTCCATGTACACGGAAGTTTATCATAATTCGACTGGTTAAGGTATAAACGCTGGTCAGAAACCGTTCCGGTTGCAGCCATTTCTTCAAGCTGTTTAATGTATTGGTACCAAACCATACATCTCTGTCTGGGATATTTATCTCTAATCCATGTCAGCCAGCTGTCCCTTGCTTTATCTGAGTATTCCTGTTTCGTTTGCTCCAGGAACTGTACGAAAGAGAAGTAGCAGTCCTTATGAGATTTTCGACTGCTGTAACATACCTCCTTCGCTTTTAGTAGATTCATTACCTTGTTAATAGTTGCATTGTAATCCATGAAACCACCATCCCTTCGGATTTTATAGTGATTTTATTATTCACAGGATTTGTTATTCCAATACTTCAAATCAAAATCCCTTATAAATAAAGATTTCTGTAAAAAGATGAGGATAAAAAAATCCTGAGAATAAACCTGTTTACCCTCATATGAGGGTAAACAGGTAGAACCGATCTTCGACGTGGTATTGATGGCCTGGTGGCAGTCATCCGGCTCAACTATGGCATGAATCCTCTCGAGGAAGGAACCCTCTTTCTCTTCTGCGGTACAAGAAAAGACCGGATAAAGGGCCTTATATTCGAAGGGGATGGGTTCTGTCTCTGTTACAAGAGGTTGACTGATGGACGGTTTCAGTGGCCGCATACCCCTGACGAAGCACGTGACATAACTCCAGAACAGTACCGGCTGCTGATGGAGGGATTCACTCTTGAAGGCAGCATTCGCCGCCACTGCATATCCGATGCAGGATCAACGAATAACCCTTGAAAATACGAGTAAAGTGGATGAATAATTTTGGGGTAAAGTGACATTTATTTTAATTAAATGTCACTTTAGTGTTGACTTTTTTCAAACAACGTGATATAATTATTGTATAAATGTAACGAGGAGGATGCCATAATGGCCATCATACAGCAATACCATAAGGATACAAACACCACGTATGTCTATGAATCTATCAGCTACTGGGATGCCGAAAAGGGTCAGTCCCGGTCTAAACGCAAGTGCATCGGAAAAATCGATCCTGTCACCGGCGAGATGGTTCCAACCGGCAGGCGGGGAAGAAAGAAAAAAGAAGAACCTTCCCAACTGACCAGCGATGAACTGGTCAGGCTTAACGCTCTTTATGAGCAATCACAAAAAGAAATCGCCGGTCTGAAAGTTAAGGCTTCGGAACTGGAAAAGAACCTTTCTGTGCTGACGAAACAGAACCAGAAACTGAGTGCCACACTGCGCATGATACAGGAACTGGCCTCTGACAATTAAGAGCTTTTTCTACCACAGACCAAAGGAGCCCCACGTATGATGACAGCAAAGAGCGAAGCCTTCCGGCAGGACCTTTCTAAAAAGAGCAATGAGGAGATGATACAGATCGCCGTAGCTCTTTTCTGCGAGAAGGAAGATGCACTGATTAAACTTACCGAATTTCAGAACGCCAGCAACGAGATGGCGATCCAGTTCCAGCAGATGAAGAATGAACTGCGGGGAGCCCGCTCAGAGATCAAAGTCCTTAGAGAACAAAATCAGCATCTGACCGGCATACAGACCCTCCAGTCGAAGGAGTTGTTCGGACGTGGTACAGAAAAGTCCGAAGATATCCTGAAGCAGGCTATGAATGGCGAGGCAGCCCATACAGATCCTCTGGATGAAGATACACCGGAGTCCGGTGAAGAATGCAGCCGGTCAGGTCAAAAGAAGATCCTTCTTTTCAAAGACACCGCCCAGTGTCGGAAAAAAACTGCCGGAAAAAGAGAGAGGGAGCTGTCCGGACTTCCGGTCTGTAAAGTATTTGATTATGATATTGATACCCTGAACAAAGAGTACGGCGAAGGCAACTGGCGCTTCGCCTTCTGGCGCGAATGCCCCACAGTGGAAGTTGTTCGTCAGACAACCTATCTGAAAATTACATATACGCCGATCATTTCTGTCGGTCTGGAGCACAGCATAGTCAGGATTCCCTATGAAACTGCACTTCTTCCTAAAAGCATCGTGTCCCCCTCGCTTCTGGCACAGATCATCACAGATAAATACAGTCTGTTTCTGCCCTTATACCGCCAGGAGCATGATCCGGGCAGATTTGGATTTTCCCTGTCCAGGCAGACCATGTCCAATTGGATCATTTATGCCTGCCGTGAACTATTCCTGCCGATCTATGAATATATGTGCACGCTGCTGCGAATGTCTCCTTATCAGCAATGCGATGAAACCACTTATACCGTGATCCACGACGGCAGAAATGCGGGGACAAAGAGCTATATCTGGGTCCATCGGACAAGTGAGCTTTTGGAGGAACCCGCTGTTATCGTGTACTGCTATGAAAAGACCCGCGGTGCAGACCATCTCAGAAACTTCTATGCCGGTCAGACGGAACCATTTTTTCTTATCTGTGACGCATTCAGCGCATACCCGAGCTTTGCTGATGAAATGAACGGGATCGTGACAATCTGCGGCTGTTTCATGCATGCCAGAAGGCGTTTTGTGGATGCCCTGTCGATTCTGTCTCCCAAGGGGATTGAACAGGAAGAACTTCTGCAGCTTCCGGAAGTAAAGGGGCTCACTCTGATCGGAGAGATTTATCATGCCGATGAACCATTGAAGGTCCTGTCTGCTGCGGATCGTCAGGAAAAACGGCAGGTAAATGTCCGAAAGAAAGTAGAGGACTACTTTGACTTTGTCAATTCCTTTGACCTGGAAGATCCGCTTACAAGCGAGAAGCTGAAAGATGCTATCCGGTATTCCAGAAACCAGGAGGAGTCTCTGCGGAGATTTCTGGAAGATGGCAACATTCCCCTTGACGATGGAGCCACTGAGCGAAATATCCGCCCAGTGGCACAAGGCCGTCGCAACTATCTCTTTAGCAACACAATATCCGGGGCAGAAGCGACGGTTATAGCCAGTACCCTGATCGAGACAGCAAAATCAAACGGTACCGAACCGTATTTCTATCTGAAGTATCTTCTGGAGCAGATGCCGCAGCACCTTTATGACAAAGGCAAAGGACATCTGCCCGAAATGATGCCCTGGTCAGATGCTTACCGGAGCTACGAGATGAACCAGAAGCAAAGCCTCGCAGACCACATGGCTCCGCCCGGGAATGAGAAACCACGAACTCCGCGCAAAAGGGATCCTATCACCCAAACCGCGTGAGTCAGTATCCATGTCATGTACGATCCGGAGAGAAATCATCGGTGTACTTGACGTTCTTATTTCTATTCGGATGTCAAGGTACAAAAAAGCTATTATTTATTACAGTCCATCAAAGTATATTCCTACACATAGATGATACCAGAATTGCCATCTGTTTAATAGACACTGATTATTTGACGCTTACCAGCAAGTTACGTTTTTGTACCAGCCTGAATTCCTCTGGTAGGCTCCGTCGACCAGACCAGAGGTAAGCATGTAGTATTAAATGATTATTTTCATTTTATCAACTCTTGAAAAATCCAACAGTTTATGTTATTTTATGTATAACGTCTTACTAACAATATAGTACATAAGCAGCAACACACCCAGATATCCAGATATGCCTCCTGTATTAGTCATATTCACCAATTGTCCTTGCTATAAATATGTGTTATAGTAAAGCGATGTAAGTGATTTAACTTCTCAGGAAAGGTTCATTAAATGGAAAACAAAAAGCTACAAAAAAAGCTCTTATCTATAATACTCGGAGCCATAGGCCTGGTGCTGGTATATTTCATGGGCCGCTGGCTCAGCGGTATGCTATATGGAGGCTCCGACGATTCATCTTCCGGTCAGTTTAGTGCCAATCTTGATCGGCAGGATGTAAAAGCAGCCATGACCGAAGAGGAAATTGCAGAATTATTTGCAGGTATGCGAAAGAGCAAATATGCGGAGAAAGAACCAGAAATTCAAGATAAGTTAAAAGGTTCCGACATTATTGATTTTGAATCCCTTTGGGAAGTGAATGATGATGTATATGCATGGATTACGGTTCCGGGAACTATAATTGACTATCCCATTTTACAGAATGATAAGGATAATTCATATTATTTAAATTACAATATTGATGGTTCATATGGTTATCCAGGGTGCATATATACAGAGGATCTGAATACGAAAGATTTTACGGATTCCAATACTGTAATATATGGTCATAATATGAAGAATGGCACCATGTTTTCAGATCTGCACAAATATGCAAGTAAAGATTTCTTTGATGAAAACAGTGAAGTGATTATATATATGCCGGATCAGATTCTGTATTATGAAATATTTGCTGCTTATGTTTATGATGACAGACATTTAATGTATAGTTTTAATTTTTCGGATTCGAATGTATATGCTGATTATCTGGAAGGTATTTACGACATTCGGGATATGAGTGCTAATATCAACCGGGAGTTTTCCGTAAGCAGTGAGGATAAGATTATTACACTGGCTACATGCATTGCCAATCAGGACGATAAGCGTTTTTTAGTGCAGGCAGTATTAAAGGAAGAGTAATATGACATTAAAGAATAAGAGAATGGATACAGGCAGCAATGAAGATGAGTTTATAAATGAGTTTGACATAATGGAGTTAACGGATGACGATGATATGATCGAAGCCGATAGTAAAATGCAGGAAGATATTACATTTGAGGACACCTGGTTATCAGGAGAAGATATAGTAGAAAGTAATGAGTATGGGATGCAGAATGGCGGCAAAGCCAATACGAAGAAACTGAATCGTGTTCTCGTTGTTGTATTTATTATTTTTTCCGTCCTTCTTGCTGCCGTGATTTTATTTGGTTTATACCGTATGAAAGGACGCAGCAGTCTTGATGAACATGCTATGCTTCAGGCAGAAATGGTATTGTTGGGTGAACAGCTCTCCAATCAGGGTGAAGAACAGCACGGTCTGGAAGATGGGCAGATAGCTTACCGTGGCAGAATATATGAATATAATGATGATTTACTTACCTTTTTATGTCTGGGAGTTGATACCAGAGAAGATATAAAGGTTGAAAAGATTCCGGGAGAAGGCGGACAAGCGGATACCATAATCCTGATTGTCATTGATGAATTGGAAAAACAGATAAAGATGCTTAATATATCCCGGGATACTATGACGAAAATCCAGATTTATGATACCAGCGGGATATATCAGTATGAAAAAGAAGCACAGTTGGCGCTGCAGTATGCATATGGTGACGGCGGAGAAAAAAGCTGCAAATTGATGGAAACGGCAGTATCGAAATTGTTATATGGGGTTCCTATACATGGATATGCTGCGTTGGATTTTGAAGGCATTTCAGACATAAATGATGCGGTAGGTGGTGTGGAAGTGACGGTTATTGAGGATTTGTATAAATTGTCACCGGAACTTGCAGAATTTTATATAGGGAATACGATTATTCTGGAAGGTGAACAAGCTCTGTATTATGTACAGGTCAGAGATGTGGAAGCAGAAGAATTGGGAGCCAACAGTCTGCGAATCGAAAGGCAGAAGCAATATGTGCTTTCCTTCTTTAGCAAGATGAAGCAAGAGACAAAAAGAAACTTAAGCTTGCCTCTTACGTTATACAGTACGGCGGAAGATTATATGATTACCAGTATCACTGCCGATCAAATTGCGTATCTGAGTACGGTGGTCCTGGGATGCAGCTTTGATTCGGAGGACATGATCTCCATATCCGGCAGTATAGAGAAAACAGATGTTTACGAAGAATATATAATAAATGAACAAGAATTGTATGATTTGATTATTGATGTTTTTTATAGAGAAATACCTTGAGTTTTAAAACAGCCTTTATTATGGTATTAATATCAAATACTGATATTGATATATAGAAACCAAATGACAACCCAGAGAGGAGGACTAAGTCCGATGAAAAAGCTTTATTCTTTGATTATGGCCGGTGTTTTGATGGCAGCGCTTGTAGTTCCTGCATTTGCGGCACCAAGCCCAGCAGCAGATGCTGTTAAAGCAGGTTCTAATGTTACTGTATCTGTAGAAGGTGTTAGTACAAAAGCTGCAAGCCAGCCTCTTGCCAAGGCTGTAGTTGAATTAACAAAAACTGAGGAACACATGAAGAACCTGGGAATTGCTGGTTCTGATTTAGTTGTTGCAGCAGTTTTGGAAGTTAGTTTTGATGGTGAGATCCCAGCAGGTGGAGTAAAGATTCCCTTTGTAGTAAGTAATGCAAAGTCAGGTGATTATGTTTATATACTTCATAGAATGGAATCTGGCCAATGGCAAGTGGTAGGACAGGGATATTTAGGTGATGACCTGACTATTACAGGTACTTTTACAAGCTTCTCACCTGTAGCAATCGTAATTGGCGATGCTCCCAGTGGAAGCGGCACTACAACGAAAGCTCCTAAAACAGGAGAATAATTTTTAACTAAACCATTTAGAATTTGATTTATCTTTAGAGTGGTGTGGTTTCTATCAGGTTCTCCATCTGTTTTGGCAGGTGGAGAATTTTATGTAGCGATTATCAGGTCAACAAGGATGACGTTACTATACACAGCAGTCGCTGTTCATAGTAACCAGATGGCTCGCATTGAGAATACCTTGCATTCTTGCAGGGAACGTAATGATATGGGGAGAGATTATGTACATATTGTATTTAATTGTCTGGGTAGGGTATCTGGCAGTGCTTACCTATATTGTTCTGTTTAAAGGAACATGGGATAATACGCAGTCTTTTATAAAGATGCTGCAGCAGTCGGAAGGGATAACAAAGCGGCAAAAAGTGTACCTGATTCCCTTTGAGAGTACCAGAATTTTTATTGAAAATTGGGAATATGCATATGCAAAATGGAATATATTTGGCAATATGCTGTTGTTTCTTCCTTTTGGTTTCTTACTTGGTCTTGTCCTTCATGGAAGAAAAGGAGTATTGACTACTTTGTTTTTGGGTTTTGTTACATCATTTAGTTTTGAGATTATCCAGTATTTATATGCCATTGGTGAATTTGATGTGGATGATATTATGTTAAATGTATTGGGGGCGATGTTTGGGTTTTTCCTGTGTGAGATTATAAACAGATTAGTAAAAAGAACCCACCTATGACTGTTCATATATAGAAAAAGCCGACTGGTTTCCCCATCGGCTTACCTTATTGTTGATTTATAATTAAAACTGCCCCAGGATTTACGAAGAAAATTGAATCTACCGTTTTTTAAGAAAGATAGAGGAAGATGTTGGTAACCATATCAGCCGGAAAGCAACTGTGAGGAATGAAAGTCCACCCGGAGACCAGGCACAGTTCGACTGGTCAGAGTACGAAATCCTGATCGGGAACTGTTACGACTTATAACCATTTTATAAATAATTAATATCTTTTTCCTGTCAGAGATGCTATAATACATCTATCTGACAGGAATCTTTTTTTTCAGTAAAAAGGCAAAGCGGTTTTACCGTTTTGTACCGAGTCATATTAAGTTCTAAATGCAGGGTAATTTCACCCGCTAAACGCAAAAAGCAATAGGAAATAAACAAAATAACAAAGAAAAGAAGGGGGATGTACCTTGCAGAATCAACGCTGTCAGGTTATAATATTGTTATCGGAAATTGCCTTTCATATTTCCGATAA
>Ga0153920_1000793_pt1 | contig 13278 bp, 9 predicted proteins | sample TSNJ004MetaG_FD_104713 | JGI IMG/M metagenome (GOLD analysis project Ga0153920, IMG submission 104713) | Attine ant fungus gardens microbial communities from New Jersey, USA - TSNJ004 MetaG | ecosystem: Host-associated > Fungi > Mycelium > Unclassified | place: USA: New Jersey, Brendon T. Byrne...
GCCGCCATTAGCAGATGAGTTTGAAGTGAAATTACTATTACTAATAGTTGCACCTGCCAAATCATAAACAGCTCCTCCTCTGGTTACAGATGAATTAGAGTTAAATGTGCTTCCGCTTATAGTTGCTGTTCTTATATTATAAATCGCACCGCCATTAGTTGCTGAATTGCTTTCAAATAAAGAACCGCTTACATTCAGAGTTCCTTCATTGGATATAGATCCGCCATTACCTGCTGAGTTATTTGTAAAGACATTGCCTGTTATATTAAGAATAGAAGCTGCGCCTGAATTATGCACTGCTCCACCTACATTTCCGGCGGTATTTCCATTAAATACATTGCCTTCATTAAGAGTTAGTGTAGCACTACTGTTAATAGCGCCGCCGTTTAAAGTAGTGGTATTATTACTGAATGTAGAACCGGCAATTACTGCATTTGCAATATTACGGATCGCTCCGCCATTAGCTGCTGCGGTATTACCGGAAAAATTACTGTCGTTTATTGCTAATGTACCATTATTATAAAGAGCCCCGCCATTGGATGTTGCAGTATTACCGGAAAAATTGCTGCTGTTTATTGTTGTTATGCTGCCATTATAAATCGCTCCGCCGTCAGTGGAGGCAGTATTAGTATTAAAAGAACTTCCTGTTATTGTTGATGAACCTCCTGCAACATAAATAGCTCCTCCTCTGGTTGCGGCCGTATTTGAGGTAAAAGTACTGTTGTTTATTGTTGCAGTCCCGCCGCCATTATAAAATCCCGCAGCAGTACCGGCTGAATTACCGGAAAATGTATTGTTATTGACTATTGCTGTTCCGGTATTATAAAATGCTGCTCCATTGGTGCCGGATCCTGAGTTGTTGTTGAAGGTAACATTATTTGTCGTGATTGTTCCGGCATTTGTCAAAACACCTCCGGCAACAGCAACGTTACCCCCCGTAAGAGTTAAATCGGAAACAGAATAAGTATTAGCCGCAGTAACAAAATTTAAACGTGCATTTGCAACAGCGTTAAAATCAATTGTAAATGCCCCGGAAAAAGCTACACTTGTGGTAATATTAGCTATAGCGGCAGCTATAGTCTGGTCTGCAAGGACGGTTATGGTATTAGAACCCGGGGTGGCGTTTGATGAAGTAACTGCAGTGTTTATAGTATTTGGAGGAACATCAAAGTTTGCTGCATTTGAAGCAGCGTTTAAATTACTGCATAAAAGAACAGCCGCAGTTAATATTAATAATTTTTTCTCCAATTTCAATCTTTCATTTCATTATAATTAACTATATTATATTAAAGTTTAAAGGTTCTAAAGGCGTCAATTATCTATTAGGGGGATTTTTTTTAATTGTAAATAGTTTATAGTAATACATTTGCTTCATATATTTTTATTAACAATTACATCAGGTTGATTAGCTGTTTTTCATGTTTATAATATAATGTAGGTAAGAGGTACAGGTATTGAAACATTCTAAGCTTACAATTCTGATATTTATTTCTCTATTATTAGGGATTATTGTAGGTCATTTTGCTCCGGAAATTGCAGTCAAGATGCGTCCTTTTGCTACTATTTTTTTAAGAATGGTTAAAATGATTATTGCGCCGTTGCTTTTTGCAACTCTTGTAGTAGGCGTTGCGGGACACAGTGATGCAAAAAGCCTCGGTAAAATAGGTCTGAAAACGCTAATCTACTTTGAAATAGTAACAACTCTTGCTTTAATAATCGGTTTGGTAATGGGTAATATTTGCAAGCCGGGAATAGGATTTGAAACAGATGCTGTTTCTCATGCAATGCATTTAAAAGAAGCAGGTATGATGGTTGCTTCACAAACTCATACATCCGTAACTGAAATGATTATAAATATATTTCCTACAAGTATAATTCAATCAATGGCGGAGGGGAATTTATTACAGATAGTTGTTTTTTCAATATTCTTTGCGGTTGCTATATGCGCGGTAGGAAAAGCTGCAAAGCCTGTTATTGATGTCTTGACTTCAGTATCTCAAATAATGTTCAAATTTACGGAATATGTAATGTATTTTGCTCCTTTAGGTATATTTGGAGCTATAGCATCAACTATCGGTGCAAACGGGATAGGAGTATTAAAAAATTATGCAAAAATAATAGGCTCATTATATCTGGCGTTAATTGTATTTGTAATTCTTGTATTAATTATTGTTTGCAAACTTGTTAAAATACCGTTCAGAGATTTATTAAGAGCAGTTCAAGAACCTGCATTTTTGGCTTTTACGACTGCAAGCTCAGAGGCAGCTTTCCCTAAAGCTATGGATATCATGGAAAGATTCGGCGTACCTAAAAATATAGTGGGATTTGTAATGCCTACCGGTTATACATTTAATCTGGACGGAAGCACTCTTTATCTTGCAATGGCTGTTTTATTCTCGGCGCAAATTGTCGGAATAAACTTAGCATTAGAACAACAAATCATTATTATGCTTGCATTGATGTTAACAAGCAAAGGTATTGCTGCTGTTCCCAGAGTATCTTTAATTGTATTAGCAGGTACTCTTGCGAGTTTCAATATTCCGCTTATAGGGGTTGCGATTCTGTTGGGAATTGACCAAATTCTTGATATGGGAAGAACAACCGTAAACCTTATAGGCAATTGTGTTGCTACTGTCGTTATCGCAAGGTGGGAAAATGAGTTTAATTATGATAAGATGAATGAATTCATAAGGCAATCTAAAGAAGAAAGTATTGTAAGAAATATACAGCACTTAAAAGACAAAAAGAAAATCAGCAAGCAGAATATAAGTGATATTAATCAAGTTGCCGTTAAAAGCATAGAAGAAGGATAATTAGAGATGAGCGACCAAACACAATCAGCTATAGAGTATAAAGATACTTTGAATTTGCCTCAGACAACTTTAGCAATGAGAGCTAATGCAGCTGTCAGAGAGGTAGAAATCCAAAAATTTTGGGATGAGAATGAAATTTATTGGAAAAATGTTAATCAACGTGATAAAAATAATAAATTTGTTTTGCATGACGGCCCGCCTTATTTGAGTTCGCCGAGAATTCACATAGGTACGGCTTTAAATAAAATTTTGAAAGATATTTTAGTTAAATATAAATCTCAAGCAGGTTTTTATGCGCCTATGATACCGGGTTATGACGGACACGGTCTGCCGATTGAAAATGCGGTTGTTAAGAGTATTAAAGGCGGAAGAAGCGCGTTAACACCATATGAATTGCGCCAAAAATGCCGTGAATATGCAAAAGAGTCTTTAAAAGGTCAGGAAACTGAATTTAGACGTTTGGGCGCATGGGGTGATTGGGAACATCCTTACTTAACGATTGTTCCCGAGTATGAAGCTGAGCAAATAAAAGTATTTGGTGAATTATTCCAAAAAGGCTATATCGAAAAAGGTATGAAGCCTGTTTACTGGTGTACAGACTGTGAAACTGCTCTTGCAGAAGCGGAAGTTGAATATGCAGAACATACATCTGATGCTATATATGTAAGATTTCAATTTGATGAAGAAAGTAAAATAAAAGCATTTGAATGTGCAGGAATAAAATCAGATAAGGATTTATATGCCGTTATATGGACAACAACTCCATGGACAATTCCTTCAAACCTTGCGATTGCTTTAAATCCGAGATTAGAATATACATTCTTTGAACATAAAGGAGATATCTACCTTGCCGCTCAGGAATTATTGGAAGCATTTTTGCAAGATGTTGACTGGAAAGAATCTGATATTAAAGTTATCGGCGCTTGTAAAGGTTCTAATTTAGAACATTTAATTACAAAACACCCGCTTTATGACAGAGCATCCGTAATAATACTCGGTGAACATGTTACAACAGACGCCGGCACGGGAGCGGTTCATACAGCGCCCGGACACGGAAGCGAAGACTTTGTTGTCGGTATGAAGTACGGCTTAGAAGTTCTTTCACCTATTGACGCAAAAGGATTTTGGACAGAAGAAGGCGGAAAACTTCAAGGCGTTCCGTATTATAAAGGCAATGCGATTATAATCGAAGATTTAAAAAATTGCGGCGCGCTGCTTGCAAGTTCAGATATTGCTCACAGTTATCCTCACTGCTGGAGATGTAAGCGTCCGGTAATGTATAGAGCAACTCCGCAATGGTTTATTAAAGTTGATAAATTTAGACAAGAATCGTTGGATGCAATCAAGACTGTCGAATGGATTCCCGCAGGCGGTGAAACAAGAATTTCGAATATGGTTGCAGGACGAACCGACTGGTGTTTATCACGTCAAAGAGCATGGGGTGTGCCAATTCCGGTATTCTATTGTAAAGATTGTAATGAGATCATTGTAACAGATGAAACTATTAAAAATGTCGCTGATATTTTTGAAAAAGAAAGTTCGGATGCATGGGTAAAATATTCTCCTGAAGAATTATTGCCTGCAGGCTTCAAATGTCCTAAATGCGGCGGTAATCATTTTTCTAAAGAAAACGATATTATGGATGTCTGGTTAGACTCCGGTATAAGCTGGAGAGCGGTTGTCGAAGCAAGAAGCGATGAATTGGGCAATATTCCTGTTGAGATGTATCTTGAAGGTTCTGACCAACATAGAGGCTGGTTCCAGTCCTCGTTATTAACGTCGGTTGCTTTAGAGGGTAAAGCTCCATTCAAAACAGTTTTAACCCATGGTTTTGTTATGGCGGGTGATGGTAAAAAAATGTCAAAATCTTTAGGAAATTTCATCACACCCGGCGAAGTTATCAGCAAGTACGGCGCAGATGTCTTAAGACTCTGGGGTGCTTCAATAGATTACAGAAATGACGTAAGAATAAGTGAAACGATTATAAGCCATCTTGTTGAGGTGTTTAAAAAGACAAGAAATACGGCAAGATTTTTATTAGGCAACTTGTTTGATTTTGACCCTGCAGCGGATTATGTTAAATATGAAGATTTAAAATCAATTGATAAATTCGCATTGGACAAATTGAATAATTTAATCGAAAACGTAACGGAAGCATTTGATAACTATGAATTTTACAAATATTTCCAACACCTTCAAAATTTTGCGGCAATAGATTTAAGTTCATTTTATCTTGATATTGTAAAAGACAGGCTATACACATCGGGTAAAAAATCCATTTCAAGACGCGCGTCTCAAACCGTAATGCATGAAATATTACAGGCTCTTGTAAGGCTGCTTGTACCTGTAATGCCACATCAAGCGGAAGATATATGGCAAAATATACCTGAATGCCAGCGCGGTGATTTAATGAGCATCTTACTTTCTGATTGGCCGAAAATTAATCCTGAATGGAAAAATGCTAAACTGGAAGAAGAGTTCCCTAAAATACTAAAAGCAAGAGAAGTTGTTACGCGCGCTATTGAGCCTTTGAGAGCAGATAAAAAAGTAGGAAGCTCTTTAGAAGTCGCTGTTTATATAAGCGTTCCTGATAATGAAATCTTGAAAGCTAACGAAGAAGAATTGCGTAATATATTTATTACTTCTCAGGCTTATGTAACAGATGAAAAACCTGAAAATATTTTAAATGAATATAAGGAAGATAATTACACTGTTTGGATTACAGGAGCGGGAGGCGAAAAATGCGAACGTTGTTGGAAATATCGCAAATTAGGAAGTAATGTAGAGTATTCCACAATTTGCGACGAATGCTTTGAAGCTATAAACTAAATTGCAGTGTCAAACTGTCATTGAAATGAAAAAGTTAGAAGATTTTAAAGATGAAATAAATAAATGTTCCAAATGCGGACTTTGCCAGTCGGTTTGTCCTGTTTACAAAGAAACGGGAAATGACTGCGCCGTGAGCCGCGGGAAATTTGTTATGCTTGACGGTGTCTTGAAAGGTGATTTAGAATTAAATAAAAATATTAATAAATATCTTGATTTATGTTTAAAATGTAATAAATGCAAAGACTTTTGTCCAAGCTCCATTGACATCTGCGATATTTTTGCCTGTGCAAAAAGTGAATATTTTAAAAAATCCGCAGCCGCTAAATTTATATCTTTCATTCAATCAAGATTTGTATTCAATAATATAATTACTATGGGAAATATTTTTGTTTCTCCGCTAAGAAAAAAATTCAAAAAGAAAGGTACGACAAAACTACTTTATTTCAAGGGATGTTTTAATAATATGTTTCCTAAAGTTGAAAACGCTGTTAAAAAAGTCTTAGAAAATTATGATGTCGAGATTATTGAAAAGAATTTTGACTGCTGCGGACTTCCGTTTCTGTCAAGCGGAAATATCGAAAGATTTTTGAAGAGTATTGAGTATAATTTATCCCTAATCCCTGATGATTTTGACTATTTTATTACCGATTGCGCAAGCTGCGCCTATGCAATTCAGGAATATAAAAAATATACTAACAATGAAAAAATCAACAAAATTATTTCTAAATCAATTAATATTGCAGAATTTATTGCAAAAAATCCAAAAAGATTTTCTTTTAAAAACCCTGTAAAAATAACATTTCACAAACCCTGCCATATGAAAGATATCAATTTTCTAAAACTTATATTAGAAAATTGCGACAATGTTGAATATATAGAAATGAAAGATTACGATGCCTGCTGCGGCTTTGGCGGAGAATTTGCAGTTAAAAATAATAAGTTGTCGCATGCAATCTCAAAACGTAAAGCAAAAAATATTAAAGAAAGCGGAGCAAATATTGTTCTGACATCCTGTCCGGGCTGCTCTATAGGAATTAAGCAAGGTTTTTTAAAGCAAAAAACTCCTAAAATTATGAATATAATTGAATTTTTAGCCATGGCACAAACTTCAAGATGACATTACTTTTTACTTTACATGTCATACCGCACGAATGTAATGAGTTGCGGTATCTCCTATGTTATTAATTCAGTTTATATCTCAAAATCGAGTTTGAACCCTGGCAGGAGATGAATAAAAGCTGTCCTTTTATATAAAGCCCGTAAGGTTTTTGAACGTTTGATATCAAAACTGAAACCCCGCCTGTTTTACTGATTTTTAAAACATTATTTTTATTATAATTTGCTATATAAATAGTCCCGGCATTATCGCTTACCATACCGATAGGTCCGTCAATCTTCTGGTCTTTTGCGAAAATAATTCTCTTTTTATCGGGAGTTATTTTGTATATAGTATTATCGGAAAAGCTTGCCACGTATAAATTGCCGTCGCTGTCAGCAGTTAAACCCGTAGGGCTTGAAATATCGTTATAAACATCATTTGTCTGATCAAATTTTTCTTGGGGCTGCGCCGCAGTAATTTGCGATTGTTTAATTGTCTGCATATCGCTGTTTAAACTCCCGACAGCTAAATCCTGCGCTTTTTTATAGATACCGCTGTTTGCCGGTATTAAAGCCAAGTATTCTTTTGCTTTATCGTTATATCCGAGTTTTATACTTAAAGACGCTGCTTTGTAAATCGCTTCATAATCATTCGGTTTTCTTACTATAATTTGTTTGAAAACAGATAACGCCGCGTCATTTTGATTTAAGTATTCCAAAATTGAACCCAGGTTAAAATAAGCGTCAATATAATTAGGATCTTTATCGATTGCTGTTCTGAATGAAGCCATAGCGCGGTCATACTGACCTATTTTATAATAATCAATTCCGCGATTGTACTCCAGTTTAGCATCTACAGCAGGCACATACGGCTCTGCGCAATATGTTTTTTCACAATTCGCTGCAATTAATATAACTATAGCAAGTATTATTAAATTTTTCTTCATAAATTACAATTTACTTAGTTCTTCAATTATTTTACTGTTTTCCTCTGCAAAGTTACTTCCTCTTGCAATAAAAGCGAGCCTTAGAATATCAGGAAGATCGATTGCGTGTAACGATTTATAATTATCCGGAAGTCTTAAGCTCCAGTTTTGATCACCTGAAGTTCCCGGTCTGTTATAAACATCATAGATATTAAAATAATCAGTGAAGAAAATTTGAACATTTTCCGCACAAGATGCAAACAATTCAACCAATTTTGTCTTGGCTAAGAAGCAAGCATCGCTGTTTAATTGGCAGATAACTTCATCTTTATAAGGATTTTCAAAATTCAAATCATCTGCTAAATTTTTAGCGTGAAGGTATCCGTTTTCGGTATTTATTGTTTTATCAGCCCACATTTTTATAGGCTCGTTATCGTGAGTTCCGACCATTACCCAGGTTCTGTCATTAATGTTGCAGTAACGATACGGGTCGGCAGGTTTATCTGCTTCCACAAACTGAGTCAATTTCATACCCTGTAAATCAAATTGCTTCATTACAGCTGCGACAGGGTTTGTAAGAGTTCCCAAATCCTCGCAAACGATTGCATCTTTATCAAGACCTTCTTCTTCTGCGGCTGCTATTACAACTTTTTCAATCAAACGTCCGTAATCTCTAATTTGTTGTTCCGTAAGTGTTTTAACCCTTTTTTCTTTATCTGCTTCAAGTTCCATATCAAGGTCTTCAATTCTTGCAATGGCATACTTGCACAATTCCGGATGTTCGGGAGAAGAATACAATCTTCCTGCGCCTTCCTCAATTTTAGGTTTTCTGCCTGCTTTATAAACCCAAGGGTCAATTAATCCTACTATATGATCAATTCTCACACCGCCGGGATTTTCTTTAAACATCTTTTTGAAAAGACTTTTCATTAAAATGCCGCCTTCATCAAGAGAACCGTCTGATGTGTATAATTTCTCCGGATCCATAACGGGGAATCCCCATGCCTGACCGTCTTCCGAGAAATAATCCGGCGGACAGCCTAACATCCATCCTTCAAGGAATAATGATTGATATGCCCAAATATCGCGATCAGAAAATGCAACCTGTCTGTCTGCAATCATTGTAACATCAAAATCTTGAGCAAATTTACTTGTTTCCATTCCTTGTTTATAAATAACGAATTGAGTGAATTTATAAGAATTTATTTCATCTTCATATTTTTTTTCAATCTCATTTATACGGTCTGCAAATTCTATTTTTTGTTCGATTGATTTAGGGTTGAATAAATTTTTATCAGTTTCATTTCCCCAAACAGGCCAGTAATCATTACAGTGTTCTATTGAAAGCGCTTCATAAATACTGTCTTTATCAAGCCAGGAACTGTTTTCATGTTTATATGCTTCAAATTCTTTCATTAATTTCTTATCAGAATCTACTTTGAAATTATTCCAAGCTTCGGTTAACGCTTCCTGATATTTTCTGTAGACATAATCATAAGCTGTTTTATTTATATCCTTATTAGGATTATTTTCAACGATTTCGTTATATGTTTCTTCAGAAAGAATCTTGTCCCATTTTTTTGTTGTTAATTCTTTTAAATCAATAAATAAAGGGTTATTTGAAAAAATAGTGCCTGTATAAGGCGATGCATCGCAGCTTTTTGTTTTGCCTGCAGGTCCGAGTTGGATAGAATTAAAAATACCTGAAATGTGTTCTATGAATTCCTTGCCGCCATCTGTATTTATACTGCCAAACCCGGTATTTTGACCTTCCGCAGAGGGGAAACTGGGATTATGCATAATAAATGCCATGTGTTTTTTACCTAAAGCCTTTAATGCTTTCTCTATAACTTTTTTTGATTTTTTATCAGTAATTTGATTATTTATTTCAAGTTTACAACCCATTTGTTAACCCCCTATTTGAATTCTTGCTTACTCGCGTTAATAACAAGTATATACTAGCATAAGAATTTTATTTTTTCAATAAAACAATATTACCCCGGATATTAATATAACTATACTATTTATATAATTTAATAAAATTGACAAATAAAAAAAAATAAGAAATAATAGTTAATAATGAACAGTTAATGGAAAGTCGTTTATGAAGAAGAAAGACAAGAAAGTTTCTGGAATTGCTTTTTTATGAAACTAATACTTTATAATTAGTTATAAAGTATTAGTTTCTGGGAATATTAATATTAGATTATGCAAATTAAGAAAGGTAAGATGATTATGAAAAAAAGGTTCGGTTTCACTATAGCAGAATTACTGATTGTTATAGGTATTATTGGTGTAATTTCCGCTTTAGTTATGCCGCATATAACCAAAGCATATCAAAAACAAATAGCAGTAACTCGCTTAAAAAAATCCTATGCCATAATACAAAATGCAATTCGTCAAGAAGAAGCTATAAGCGGAGAAGTTATGAATTGGTGGCCGGAATGGGATTATGATATTACAGCGTGGTATCGTCAGGATATAAACGCCGCTATTCAAAATCATATTTTACCGCATCTTAATGTAATTGAATTTTATCCGCGTGAAGGCGTGAGCGGCACAATATTAATGACTCTTTGCGGAAATGAAAATGGATACACCTGGCTTAACGGATTAAATATTTCTACAGCAGGTGACAGAACTTACTCCTCTTTTAAACTGGCTGACGGAACATGTATTGGTATTGGTTCATATTCATACGGTAATGATCAACAATTAAAAAATGTACTTATTGATATTAACGGAAGCGATACAAAACCTAATATATCCGGCATTGATTTATTCCATTTTATTTTGAATGACAAAGGACAACTCATTCCATACGGTCAGGACTGGACAGATGCTGATTTAACAAATAAAAGTAAATTTAATGCTTGTACTACTAATTATCCCGCATGCGGCGGGGCTGTATGTGCTGCTAAAATCATGCGGGACGGCTGGAAAATAAAAGATGATTATCCTTGGACCTGGAGAAAATAAAATTACTCCTTAACACCACCTTGTAAAATATCATTTATAAAATATTTTTTACCAAGAAGAAAAACTCCGACAACCGGAATTGTACAGATGACGGAACATGCAAGCAATTCGCCCCAAAGAGTTATTTCTCTGAAACTTCCCTTAAAAATTGCCAACCCGACAGGGAGAGTTCTCATCCCTTCCGAGTTCGTAACGATTAACGGCCACATAAAGCTGTTCCAGGTACTTACAAAAGTAAAAATTGCAAGCGTAGCAACAGTCGGCAGAGCTAAAGGTAATGCAATTTTAAAAAATGTTTGAAAAATATTACAACCGTCAATTCTTGCCGATTCTTCTAAATCCTTCGGCAGACTAAGGAAGTACTGGCGCATTAAAAACACTCCGAACCCGCCAAACAACGCCGGCAGAATCATTGCCTGATATGTGTCTATAAAATGCAATTCTCTCATTAAAAAGAAAAGCGGAATAATATTAACCTGCGGGGGCACAAGCATTGTTATAAGCACCAATAAAAATAATGCGTTTTTGTATTTAAAATTAAGTCTTGCAAAAGCATATCCCGCAAGCGACGCAATTATCACCTGACCTGCTGTAGAAATTGACGCTACGATTAAACTGTTCATAAAATAAACGCTTAAAGGAATTTCTTTAAAAACATTTTTATAATTATCAAAAATTAAATTTGTATGAATAATTTTTCCTGTGTTTGAAAAAATCTCAGAATTATCAACAAATGATAAATTCAACATCGCAAAAAACGGATATAGCATACTCACTGCTATCAAAACTAATGTTAAATATCCCAAAAACTTGTAAAATCTTCTCATAAAAATAATTATACCAAAAACTTATATATTCTGCTATGGTGAAATTTTATTACAGATGTGTATTTCCATAATATATGTTATAAGTAACTATCTAATATTTTTTATAGGTACTTTTTGTGCCGACAAAAAGTACCCTAGTCACGTAGTGACGCCATTTTGCTCATTTCGCTCCAGCTCAATGGCAAAAGAAGGCAAAAACTCTCGACCATATCTACGTTCGCTAATTGGTGCAAACGCTCAACCCGAGCGAGTGAACTCGCTGCGCTCAGACAGCACTCGCCTTGTTGTTGTTTCGCTAAGACCAATTGCTCACTTCAATGAGGTCGAACCAGCAAATTTCGCTCAAGGAGGGTTCGGGAACCTTTGGTTCCTGATAACTCGTTTTTTTTTGTCGCGTGTTTTTCTTTTTGCCTTCTTTTTCCAAAATCTTTGATTTTGTGAAAAATGGCGTCACTTAATCCATTTGGTTGTGACTAGGTTCGTTTTTTCTTTTTTCGTCGCAATAAAAAAGAAAAAATGAACGTTACAAAGATTATTAGAACATTAATATTGATAGATCCTGAATCAAGTTCAGGATGACAGGGGTGGTACGCGCATTTAGCGTTTCACGAGCATCTTTGCATTTCACAGGCGCACGAATGATCCAAACATTATGTTTGGTGCTGATAACATATATTATGGAATTTATCTTAGATTACAAAATAAAACATAGCGAACATAAAAAATATAGATAATGAACTTAGTAAAAACCATTTATGCATTATCGGGTGTTGATACTCCCAAATTTCCTTAATTGTCAAAGCAGCATTCTCAATTGTTTGCATATAATTTTCTCCAAAAAACTAAACTCTCTTTATCTTATTTTCTATGATTATTAAAATTAGACATCACCTAATCAGTTGATTATTCATGTCCTTTAGGATAATATACAACTATGCAATATCCTGAATTATTGTTGCCGGCGGGCAATTTGGAAAAACTTGAATATGCCGTACGTTACGGGGCTGACGCAGTTTATCTCGGCGTTGTGGATTTCAGTCTTCGCGCTATGAGAAAAGGTGAATTGATTACACTTGATAATTTAAATCATGCAATTGAACTGGCTCACTCCTTAAACGCAAAAGCTTATCTTACATTAAATATTTTTGCTTTCAATAATGATATTAAATTACTCGAAAGCTGCATAGACAGATTCAAAGACGCCAATCCCGATGCGATTATATTAAGCGATTTCGGGGTATTTAATCTTGTCCGCAAATATTTGCCTGAAATTCCCGTTCACATAAGCACTCAAACCAATACTTTGAATTATGAGAGCGTAAAATTCTGGAGAGATATGGGAGCAAGCCGTGTTATACTTGCGCGTGAACTTCCTATTTCGGATATAGCAGAAATCAAAAAACAAGTGCCTGATATAGAACTTGAAAGTTTTATTCATGGCGCTCAATGCGTTTCGTTTTCAGGAAGATGTCTTTTAAGCGATTATTTCTCCGAAGGTGAAAGAAAAGCAAACCATGGCAATTGTTCACAGCCTTGCAGATGGAGTTATAAACTTGTTGAAGAAACCCGCCCTGACCAGTATTATGAAATTCATCAAAACGAACGCGGCTCACATATTTTAAGTCCTAAAGATTTATGTCTGGTTAAACATTTGCCAAAATTAATTGAAGCCGGAATTGATTCACTGAAGGTTGAGGGCAGAACAAAGAGTTTGTATTATGTTTCAGCAGTAGCAAAAACTTACCGCGCGGCGCTTAATGAAATCGCAAAAAATCCTAATGCTGATTTAGAACCTTATTTTCAGGA
>Ga0153920_1000798_pt1 | contig 13254 bp, 13 predicted proteins | sample TSNJ004MetaG_FD_104713 | JGI IMG/M metagenome (GOLD analysis project Ga0153920, IMG submission 104713) | Attine ant fungus gardens microbial communities from New Jersey, USA - TSNJ004 MetaG | ecosystem: Host-associated > Fungi > Mycelium > Unclassified | place: USA: New Jersey, Brendon T. Byrne...
CAGACGAATATAGTGTTCGGTGCGAATCATGACGATGTCTTCGTACCGCTCCTTCAGCGGCCGCGAACGCGCGGCCGAATCATCTCGCCGGCGTTACCCAGGCGTTCATCTGCCTGCATGGCTTTGAGCGACTCGGTACGCAGCGTCTCCCACAAGCGAGCGGTGATTTCACCGAAATGCGGTGTCGTCACGCTCTGGCTGCTGCGATCGCGTTCCCAGCCCGTCTCGATGATGTCGATGAAACGCCCCGGGCGCGACGACATCACGCCAACGCGGTCCGACAGTACGGCCGCCTCGTCCAGCGCGTGGGTGATCAGCAGCACGGTCGCTGACGTTTCTCGCCAAAGCCGGAGCAACTCGTCGCCCATGAGCATGCGAGTCTGCTGATCCAGCGCGCCGAACGGCTCGTCGAGCAGTATCAATCGGGGCGCAATGACCAACGTACGGGCAATGCACATGCGCTGGCGCATGCCGCCTGAGAGCTGTGCCGGATACGCATTGGCGAAATCGCGTAGCCCCATGAAACCGAGGGCATACCCCACGCGGCGCGCGACCTCGGCGCCATCGACACCCGCCATGCGAAGGCCGAAGCCAATATTCTCGCGTACGGTGAGCCACGGGAACGACGCGTCTTCCTGGAAGACGACACCGACGCCATCGGGCACACCGCTGACCGGCCGACCCTCAAACTGCACGGTCCCGGCGCTTGGCGCGGCGAGGCCGGCTATCACTTCCAGCAACGTCGATTTGCCGCAGCCGGAGGGGCCGACTACGGAGAAGAACTCCCCCTTGCGCAGCGTCAGGTCGACAGGGCCGAGCGCCTGCATTCGCGTCTTCCGGGCAGTCTTTTCGTCCGGGGTGTCGAAGTCCTTCGTTACGCCCGACAGCACAACGTGCGGTTCAACACTGGCTGGCGGCGCCTCGGTGCCATCGACCAGATGAAGATGCGGACTCGGGCACTGCGAAGTCATAGCTGGCCCTTCGCGCGAACGTCGGCGGGCAGGAAGCGCGAATCGATCAGCTTCGACCAGTCGACGTCTTCCTTGATCTCGCCAATGAGCTTGAGGCCGCTTGCGACGCGATCGAGTTCTGCACGGTCGAATTGTCCCGGGCTCCACATGTGCGAGCGCACCATATTGTCGACCGCTTCCGTGGCAACCTCGGGCGAAAGCTTGAACTGCGTCGCGAGCAACTTGGCGGCCCCGGCCGGATCGGCATACGTGGCATCCACCCCGGCGCGGCGCCCGGCAATGATGGCGCGCAGTGTGTCGGGATGCGATTGCGCGAAGGCGCGCGTCGTGATGCCGACTGACGTGGTCATTGGCTTGAGTACGTCGCCTGCACGATAGAGCGTGTGATAGCGCGACTTGCGCAGGATCGACAGCGGTTCGATGGCAACGGCGCCAGCGACTGCGCCTTGTTCAAGCATCGTCATGCCATTGACGTAGCCGCCCGAGGCCACACGCGTGACCTTCGAGGCGTCGATTCCCTTCTCGCGCAAGACCATCAGAAAGAGCATTTCGGACACGCTCTTGGGCGAGGTGATGGCGACCTTCTTGCCGACGAGATCGTCGAGCGTACGGATGGGGCTGCCGGGCATTGTGACCATCGACGCCTCGGCAACGCTGCGAGTGCCCACGTTCACGATCACGATGTCCAGTCCCTGACGGGCCGCGGCGAGCGCGGCAGACACTGCAACTTCGCCATAGGGCGTCTTGCTCGCCAGGATGTTGCGCACCGTGGTGCCGCCACCGCCCGAGCTGAGAATGCCCGTGATGTCGACACCTGCCTTCTTGAACAGCCCTTTGTCCATTGCCACCGCATAGGGCAGCCCGTACAGGCTGCTGCCCCATTGGGTGACGGAAATCTCTTCGGCGTGTGCGACACGCGCCGTCGACAGGAAAAGGGCGCCCGCCAATGCGAACAAGTGAGCGAGTTGGAACAGCCTATTCATCATCTACTCCGGGTCAGACAGGCCGGTGCATCAACGGGCACCGGGGGGAAATCAAAAACGAGCGCGCCCTGCGGCGTAAGCATTGGACCAATCGCCGCTTTGAGGGCGTGATGGACGGGGTCGAAGCCGCCGGCGTTACGAACGATTGGCTCGCCGACATGGAAGTTGCGGTTGCCTTCGGAATCGAACGTCATGAGGAATGCGTGTTCGAATCCGAGCCCGAGCGCGTTACCTTCCCCACTTTCCTGTCGGCCATGTTCGATGCTGCGAATATACGGTCGTCCATCGCGCAGGCAGTCATCTTTCAAACCGGCAAAGCGCTCAATCATATGCTGACGCTGGTCTGTTGGCACCCCGTTCGAAAATCGCAGCAACACAATGTGCCGAATCGGGACTGCACCATAGTCTCTCGCCGTAAAGGCGCGCTCTCCGGTTTGCGCGCAGCGATGCGCAAGTCGGCGGATGGTGTCCGGCTCGGCGTATGGCGTTGATGCGGCGCGCGCACCGGCGGCACTGCGGCCATCCCGACCCCAGCAGCGATCGATGGTGGACTGAATCGCCGCAGTTGGGCGTCGATGCGTGATGCGCATGAGTTTCGTCGTTTCAAAACGAAGTTTCATAGGGCTGGCGAGACGTCGACGGAAAGTCTGCGCCGTCCTTTTCGAGGCTCACATGATGAGGCATTTTGGATTTTCTCGTCGATGTGTGCAGGCGCGCGCGATCCTCTGGCGTGTCGTTGCGCGCTGCAGATTGACGTATTCGTCGTTAGTATGGGCGACACGTCCGTTCCTGCCGCCACTGTGAGGCCGTTCATGCGCATTACCGCGATTCGCGAGCACACCATCCCCGTCTCTCGCTACGACGATCCCGCCATCGCCTCGGGTGGTCTGACGACCAGTCTGGTTGCGGTGACGACTGACGTCATACGTGAGGGAAAACCGGTGATCGGTTATGGCTACGCGTCCATCGGGCGCTTCGGTCAGGCCGGACTGATTCGCGAGCGATTTGCGCCGCGTCTGCTGGCTGCGGAAGAGCGCGACCTTGTCAACGACAGTGGCACCACGCTGGACCCGTTTCGCACGTGGCGCGTGATGATGACCGGAGAGAAGCCCGGCGGTCATGGTGAGCGGTGCGTCGCCGTGGGCGCGCTGGACATGGCGATATGGGACGCCGCTGCGAAAATCGCAGACTTGCCGCTGTACCGTTTTCTTGCCGGCAAGTTGGGGCGTGAGGTGGATGCCGCCCCGCGCGTCGCCGTCTATGCCGGCGGCGGTTATCCGTATCCCCATGACGATCTGACGCGACTGTCCGACGAGATACGGCGATTTGTCGATCTGGGCTTTACGCACGCGAAGATCAAAATTGGCAGCGATGCCCTGGATCAGGATTTGCGTCGCATCGACGCGGCTGCGCATCAACTGGCGAGCCCGGGTCATCTGGCCGTCGACGCGATGAATCGGTTTGATTTCACCACGGGGCTGAAAGCCGCCCGTGCGCTCGCAGGGTACGGGCTCTACTGGTTCGAAGATGTCTGCGACCCGCTCGACTTTGCGACGCAGGCGGAGATTGCCTCGGCTTACGGCGGCGCTATCGCGGCAGGAGAGGCGCTGTTCTCGCAGGCCGAGGCGGCATTGCTGGCGCGTCATGGCGGGCTGACGCCCGAGCGCGATGTGCTCGTTTTCGATCCCGTTCATTGCTATGGCGTGCCCGGCTATCTGAGGATCATCGAGACGATGACGGCGGCCGGGTGGTCGCGCGGAGCATTCTGGCCGCACGGCGGGCATCTGTTTGCCCTGCATCTTTGTGCCGCGCTGGGATTGGGCGGCGCGGAGGTCACGCCGTTCGCTTTCGCGCCGTTCGCCGGACTGGCCGATGGCATGCGCGTAGTGGACGGCCATACCGATTTGCCGCAAGGGCCGGGCATCGGGTTCGAGACGGTGCCTGCCGTCTGGCAGGTTTTTCAGGCGCTTCATTAAAGTCACCTGGACACGCCGCTCGTCGGCGCCCATGTCGTATCGGTCAACAGGTTCGCCGCGGAAATCAAGGGAGGTAATGACATAACGGCGTAGGCGCCCATGGCTCGCAACAATTGACAGCTTAGGCAAGGCGCTTTACTTTGTAAAGCATGACGACGCCAAAAATCGGAAAACCCGTACGCGGGTCGAAGACCGGACGACCTATCATGGTCGTGCTGGACTTGCTTGGACGGCGCACCGCATTGCGAATCCTATGGGAACTGCGCGGTGCGCCGATGACGTTTCGGGCGCTGCAAGAGGCGTGCGAGACGAATGCACGCTTGCTCAATACACGGCTGATGGAGCTGAAGGCGTCGGGGCTGGTCGAACATGGTGAAGGCGGCTATCGCCTGAGTGCCGAAGGCCGGCGACTGGAGAGCGCGTTGCAACCGCTGCTCGGCTGGTCCAGCCAGTGGGCCGCGCGAGATCCGGCCGGATTCGAAGCGGCCGATCACGACAAGACCGACTGACCGACAGCGCAACATCACGACAAGACAAGACGACTACACGACGTATGACGACGCAACCTATTCAGGCGATTATTTTCGACTTTGATCTGACGCTGGCCGACTCCTCCGAGGCTATCGTCGAATGCACCCAATATGCGCTGACGCGTCTCGATTGCCCGAGCGCGACGCCCGAACAGATTCGCTCTGTGATTGGACTTCCCCTCCCGGTCATGTTCCAGATGCTGAGCGCAGACGCCGATCCGGATCGCGCCTCGGCGTTCGTGCGGCATTTCGTGACGCGAGCCGATGACATCATGGTGCGGTCGACGCGAATCTATCCGGAAGTGCCTGGCCTGCTGGCAGATCTGCGCAAAGACGGCCTGGCCGTTGCCATTGTTTCGACCAAGTTCCGTCACCGGATCGATGCGATTCTCACTGTGGCCGGTTTGCGCTCACAAGTCGACGTGCTCGTTGGCGGAGACGACGTGCAGCGACATAAGCCCGACCCCGAAGGGATCACGCAAGCGCTCGGACAACTCGGGATATCGGCTGGACAAGCAGTGTATGTCGGCGATCACGTTGTCGATGCACAAGCGGCGGCGCAGGCCGGCACCGGGTTTATCGGCATGGTGAGCGGGACCAATTCATTCGAGGCGTGGGCGAAGGCGGGGAAGGTGGCAGTCAAATCCCACGTGGGCGAGGTAGCGGGGCTTGTGCGGGCGATGCAGGGGACGCGGCTTCAGCAATAGTCGCAGGGCGTGTTGTGCAAGGGCGAGGCAAGCGTTCGGGGTATGTGGACTGCCGTCATCGTGACGGCGAGTCGTGGACGTGACTCACAGGATTTTCGTGTGAGTGGCCGTTTCGTCATCGACTGCCACGAAGCCTAGCCGCGAGTAGAACGCCGCAGCCGATGCGGTATCCGTCGAGAGCCGGGCCTGACGAAACTGTAGCGACGCATGTTCGAGAAGCGCTGACACCAGCGCCTCGCCGATGCCACGACGCCGATACGCCTTGGCGACATACAAACGACGCAAGCGAGCGGTGGCGCCGTCAGGACGATAGGGGTCGACGTTCACGCCGCCGATCGCCACCAGAACGTCATTCTCTGTGACGGCCAGCAGACACTCTCCGGGTTTGTCGAATCGGTTGCTCCCGGCTTGCCATTCGGCAATCAGTCGCCCAATGAAGTTGAATCCCTGCCCGGACGCCTCACGTTCAAGATCGGCGATCTGGGAGGGAAGGTCTGTCAGTGGGTGAATCGAGCGCATATTGATGAACGCCGCAGGCTATCTGATTGAGGGTTTGATGGATCGGTCGGGTCATGAACTACGCGAGCGCATCGTCGAGCTGCTTGTACAGGTAGTACCGTGCATGTTTGCCGCTAAATCCCTCGAGTCTTCCAAACTCTCGGTAGCCAAGCTTGAGATAGAAATCGAGTGCCTGAAAGCTGAATGTGTCCAGAAACGCATGCTTGCATCCGCGTCGACGTGCTTCGTCTTCAGCGGCATTCAGCAGTCGTGAGGCGTGTCCTGCGTTGCGATGCGCGTCGCTGACCCAGAGCTTGTGGACGTCGAGATACTCCCAGTAGGTATCGGCCATCAAGCCACCGATGACACTGCCGTCCACCTCTCGTACGTACACGCGCAGCGGTTTGAAATCCCTTTGCGTGAACGCCGCGTTGTAAGCGCTGAGTTGTGCCGAAACGAAAGCGTCATCCCGCTCATTTCTCACTTCGGTGACTTCAATGTTCATGGCCGTATGACGAAGTCGCATAGGAAGTGAAGATTAGCAAACTTCCCTGGGGTCGCGCAGGCTGGGGCGTGATCCGTATTGGAAGGGACGACGGTTTCCGAGCGATAGCGAACCTTATCCGCGCTGGCCGGCGACAGCGGTTGACCGGATGCCATTCTCCGCCGCGGCCCCGTCGAATGCCCAACCTCTCGATTGAAAATATTCCTGAGCCATGACTGAACAACGCCGTATCGGACTTGAAATCAGACGGCTATCGCCGGCGGAATGGCAGCAGGCCCACCCTGTCATCGCTCAACTAGTCTGCGCCGCCGCCGGATATCGGCGCTTCAGTCGTCCGTCGACACCGTGAGCGGTTCCCATTCACCGAACGCTTCCCCCATTGTCGTGAGTTTGTCTCGCACGAGTTTGAGGGCGTCACTGCCGAGCAAAAGATGTGCGGGGGGATGATCCGAGGCGATCACGGCCAGCATTGCCCTCGCGGCCTTCACGGGATCTCCGAGTTGTTTGCCGCTCTTCTCTTCACGCGCCGTTCGGATGGGGTCGAAGATCGCATCGTAGTCGGGGATCGAGCGGGGTGTGCGCGTCATCGAGCGCCCCGCCCAATCCGTGCGGAACGATCCGGGCGCTACCGCCGTGACCGCAATGCCAAGGGGCTTGACCTCTTTGCCGAGGCTCTCGGATATGCCCTCGAGCGCGAATTTGCTTCCGCAGTAATAAGCGATGCCGGGCATCGTAATGTGACCGCCCATCGACGTAATGTTCAGAATGTGACCGCGCCGACGTTTGCGCATAAAAGGCAAGACCGCCTTCATCATCGCGACGGCGCCAAAGACGTTCACGTCGAACTGTCGGCGCATCTCTGACAGCGGCGATTCCTCCATGATGCCTTCGTGCCCGTAACCGGCATTGTTGACGAGGACGTCGACGGGGCCCACGTTCGTTTCAATTTCCGACACGACATCGTCGATGACGTCGAAGTCGGTCACGTCGAGCACGGGTGCGAAGGCCGCCGTCGCCGACAGCGCCTCGAAATCACGCTTTGCCTGTGCGCTTCTCACCGTACCAACGACTTTGTGACCTGCGGCCAGTGCCTCTTGCGCGAGCGCGCGACCGAAGCCGCTGCTGACGCCGGTGATGAGCAGAATTTTGCTGGATGCCATGTTTGCTTCTCCCAAGCGTTGTGCTGAGAATGCATACTAGTCTTGCGAATTGGCATGATTAAGCCAAATTACGCTAATTTCCTTGCATAAAACTATGAGTGCAAAGCTTGCCCTCTCTCAGCGCCCGCGTGAGCTATCGCAAACGCGTGCCCGCACGGTTGCCCTGCTGCATTCGTTAGCGCCAGCGCAGGGGTACAACCTGACGACCATCCCGAGTGTCCGGATATTGCGCTCCGACCGTGCGCTGTCGCGCACGCCTGTACTGTATGACCCCGGCATCGTGATCGTCTGCCAGGGCCGTAAGCGCGGGTACTTCGGTGATCGGCTTTATCTATACGACGAGCATCACTATCTGGCCGTCTCTGTCCCGGTTCCGTTCAGTATGGAGACGGACGCAACGGCGCAGCGGCCGCTGCTCGCGCTGTATCTGCACCTCGATTTCACGATGGCCGCTGAACTGGCCGAGCAGATCGACCGGGAGGGCATGATGGATCGCGTGGAAGCGCCACAGAGCCTGATGTCGACGCCGATGGACGAGGCGATGCAAACGTCGGTATTGCGCTTTCTTGAGGCCATGTCCCGACCACTTGAAGCGTCGGTGTTAGGCCCGGGCCTGCTTCGCGAGTTGTACTTCCGGGTGCTGACGGGGGCGCAGGGCGGTGCAATGCGAGAGGCGCTGGCGATGCGGGGACAGTTCGGCAAGATCGGCAGATCGCTGAGGCTGATTCACGCCGGGTACGCGCAGACGCTCGATGTCACTCAACTCGCCGAGGAAGCCGGCATGAGCGTGCCGAGCTTTCATAGCCATTTCAAGGCGATCACTCAGGTGTCACCGATGCAGTACGTGAAGTCGACGCGTCTGCATCAGGCGCGACTGCTGATGGTGCGCCAGGGCCTGACCGCCGAGGCCGCGAGCCACGCCGTGGGCTATACGAGTCCGTCGCAATTCAGCAGAGAGTTCAAGCGGCTTTTCGGTGCGACGCCGGCGGCTGAGACAAAGCGTATGCGCGAGAGTTTTGCCATTCCGACGGCATTCGCGGAAGCGATTTACGTTTCATCGCATTGATGTCTGGGGACATTGGGCTACCCCCATCGAGACTCTGTACCCCGAGTCTTACACTTGCGCAAGGCCGTGCGATGCGCGAAGTTGACGTGGCGTAACGCCGTAGCATCGTTTGATTTGGGTGGCCAGATAGCTTTGCCCACCGAAGCCACATTCGAGCGCAATCGACAGGATGCTTTCGGTGGTATTGCAAAGCATCCATTTCGCACGCTCAAGTCGTCGCTCGATAACGTACTGAATCGGTGTGCGTGAGAAATGTGCCTTGAAGAAGGCGATGGTCGACGACTCACTGAGTCCGAAATGACGGGCGAGATCTGCGAGTGAAGGCCCTTCGATCAAATGGCAATCGATGAAGTTATTTATGGATGCCTGCGATAGGAGGTCATGCGAATTCGTCCCTATCTCGACGCCATTGGCGTTCTTCCGATAGGTGGCGCTAGGCGGCTCGCCAAAGCGTTGTCGATAGGCGACCAGAAATTGGCTCGACAAGCGGAACCCATATTTGCGGAAGGCCTCGCTAAACGTGTGGTCGCTGGCCTTCGATAGGGTCATATGCAGACCGTGAAGTCTTGACTCAAGAAGCAACGCTTGCGGCGTTCGCCGGGTGTGACGCAAGATCGCATTCTCAAGCGGACCCGTCGCGCATCCGAGAGCGTAAGCGATGCTACTAAGTGTTTTCCAGCGAATTGGGTCCGATTCGATCATGGAAATCGCTGCATGAACGTCTTTTTCGGCGGCGAGATCGTCGGACAGAAGCCATTGGCTGATGTTGCTCTTGTGGCCAGTGATGACCAGTTTCAACATATGCTCGTACAGCGCTCGCGCGGGCAGTTCCGGAACGGGGGACACTTGCAGCAAGCCGCGCAAGCAACCGACCAACTTCGTCCATTGATTGGAGACTTCCGGGGCCAACGGGCTGAGTTCGAAATGAACCGGCGTTTTCAGCTCGCGTCCCAGCCAACGTGCGGCGAAATCGTTTAGCTCCACGGCGTCAAGAATGACGGAAATGTGATCGAATCCTCCTTCCCCTGTCGAACAGGTCGACGCATCCGTCGCGGAGACCGGCATGACGTCACCAGGCGCACACTGCATCGCGCTGCCGGCATGCGAGTAGGTGACGCCGCCGCGTGTGCACGCTAGAAATAAGTAATTCGATCGCGGCTGTTCGGTATGAAAGCCATGGGGCATTTCCATGGCGACATCATAGATTCCGATGCCTTTCCACCGGGTTCCGTCAATGCTGACGTCTTTTTTCTCCGAGTGGTGGGGGCGGAAAACGTTACCGGCATAGATGTTTCCAATGAAGTCCGAAATTTGGTCCGGATCATTGCTATGGAATCCGTGAGTTCTCACGTGTTCTGTCGTCATGGCAACGTTTCCCACTGGTGATGCAAAGGGCGATCTTCGTAAGCGTTGCTGTGCACCGCTGGTGTTTCCGGCGCCGTGATGGAGCTGGCTACCGAACGACTTGCCTGGCGAGGGTTCAGGAAGGGAAGAGATCGCTTGACCGAGCTTCAGTGGAAATAGAACGGCATTTCATGGCCAACGCTGTCGACGCCCGCGCTCTTCCATTTTCTACTGCATCCCGACATTTTGCGCTCGGCAAATCTATGCAAGAAACGAGCCGGACGGTGCTAGAAGAATAGGCGACGAGAGCGCAAGTGTCATCAACGGATACAAATACTAAGTATTTCGTTAATTGTCGCTGACACGCATCCAGTCATTATCGGCTCGGGCTGACGACAGGACGACGAAGACGCCGGACTTCTTTTTGCAGCGGTTCTGCGATCGTATTCTGCGTCTCGAATCGACACATTGTCGGCATCCAAATGGATGGCCGCTTGTTTGTCGATGAGATCAGAACAGGCAACTCCCCGAAATAAACTGACCCCTTGGCGTTTTGGCGTGGAAGCCGGTGATATCGATCCCGGCGTATTCCGCATTTATAAGCTCGATTTTGGCCAGGGGAAGTTATGCCAAATCGTCATGCGATGCGGAGAGCGAAAAAAATCGACCCCGGCGCGGGGTGGCTAAAACGCAATTTCCCCTTTGGAAAGGAAGCCGCACACAACGTCGTAAATGCAATGCAGATATTGCATTGGCACTCACGGGGCGGACACGGGCGGCCTCCAAACGAGCTGTGTGCAACATCGTCTGGCTATTACATCGGAATGAATTCGGAAAGGAGGTCATCAAATCGTGAGAGAAAATCGACCGAAACCTGTGCGGTGGGAGAGGGAGAGATCATGGCGTGATGACCTGAGTTGTGTCTGGTCAGGTAGATGTTCTCTCAACAATTTCCACAAAAACCCCACGATATATTGAAACAACTTTATCGCCGACAACTATAGAGTGGACACATAAGGGCGGGCGCTGCTCGACTTCCCGAAGCACGTGAGAACGACGGCCATCGGGTGGCTAGACGTTTCTTTGACCTGACTGTCCGTTTGATTTCCCTTGTCGCGACGATCTATCCCTCGCGATCGGAGGTCTGCATGCTGATCTGGTGCTGGGAACCTGTGAGGAAGACGAATTAGCTCATTTTTGCGAGTTCGCGTTATCGGCGTGTACCCATGGCGAGTCGAGCGTCAGCGTTGATTGGCCGTCTGGGGGGACGCTGTCGCGGCGTGTGGGGGCGACGATAGGCGAGGGGTGTTGCGGCAATGAAGACGCCTACGTCGTGGCGCTGCTTCCCGCCAACGAATTGCACGGCGATCAGGCAAGAGCTGCCTGTTTCGCCGCTATTGGTCATGAAATTCGTACGCCGCTACACGGAATTCTGGGGCACCCCGAACTTCTGAGTGATGCATTGTGGGGGGACGTCGGCAACGGGTTGATCTGATCCGAAGATCGCTGGACGTGCTGCTGAGCCTGGCGAACAACATGCTCGATGTGGCTCGGGTCGATCTGGATATGTTGCCTATGACACTGGGCGAAACCGATGCGCGGGCCCTGGTATATCGAGGCGTCCGGAATTTCTCTTCCGAGATTCTCCGTAAGGGGTTGGCGTTGTCATGTGTGATAGATCTCGATGCAGATCATGGTTGGGGCATCGACGAATTTCGTTTCACGCACATTCTGCAAGATTTGGCCCCCGAGCAGGCGACAGCACGCGGCGATGGACCTTGGGAGTTGAACTCCATGGACGTGCAAGCGTTGGAGACACTTCTGTCCAATTTCCGTGCGCGTCGCCGGGTGCCTGGAAAAAAGCAGCGAGAAAGGAACCCGACCTCGTTTTCCACACTGTTTGATGTTGCCAACTCGACGCGTGACTCTTCGGAACAACCCGCGGTTGCAGGAGGCGATGCGAACAAGTGCGGTGGCATCCGGCGATGCGAACAAGTGCCGATCAATGTTGTCGTCGAAGTATCAACGCTAAACGACGGAGAGCAGGATCATGCGCGGACGTCTGTGGACGCCGGAGCGCTTGAGCGAACTCAAGACGCGCTGGGAGGCTGGCATATCAGTGGCCGAATTGGGACGTCTGTATCCCGAGCATAGCTACCGGGCGCTTGAGACGCAGGCACAAAGGGCGGGGGCTCGACGCCCCGCCTCGGTGCGACGAACGCGACAGCGAATGCTGCGCTACCTGAAGCGGAATGTCGCCGTTACCACGATAGACATCGCAACCGACTTGGCGCTGCAAACGGGGGAAGTCCGCAAAGTCATCAAAGCGCTTCACCAGGAGCAACTCGTGCACGTCGACGCCTATCGGGGCGTGAGCGCCATGTATGCGTTCGGACCGGGCGAGGATATGACACGGGGTCGGTGGGCGAGGTTGCGCAAGGAAAAGACAAGCGCTCAACCGGGCGCGGGTCTTGTCGAATCTCAGCCCGACTGGCCCCAAATCATCTTCACTCGTGCCGGAACGGGACAACGAGTACCTCCGCGAGATCCATTGATCGCCGCCATGTTTGGCGAACCCGTGCGGGGCAAAAGCGATTGAATACCGTGGCTAGCCAACCCATCAGTCTCGCAACATCGAAGCCGGGGCGACGCGGACCTTAAAAGTCAAAGTGTTCCACAAGCGAAGCAACGTTCCCATCGCGCACCAGTGGCTGACCTTTACGCTAACGGATGCCGGGACGGGGTCTCGCCTGGAAGGGCTGGCTCGCGTACAGACAGACATGGCAGGCGAGGCGAGCGTCGTTCTGCATGCGGGGCAGCATAAGGGACACCTGAGCGTGTCTGCATCGTTGGACGATACCGATGCGCGCCCTGCGCTTTTCGAGCTGACAGTCCCGCGATACGTGCTTGTCCCGACGCGAGATATCTATCGTATCGGACCTGACGATCCTCCCACGACGATTGAAGCTTTAATGCACGAAGAAGGGCGCGCGGTCTCCGGCGTCGAGATAACGTTTTATCTCAAGGCAAGCCCCGAAACTACGCTTCCTCATGGCGTGGCGATGTTGCCTGCACGCGCCACGACGGATGAGCACGGTATTGCGAGAACCACGCTTAATCACACAGCCAGTTCGGTGGGGAAATTCGAGATTCACGCGGTGTACATTGGCACGGACGCATCCCCCACTTGCTATTTCTCTGTGCCAGGTATCTGCGGAAAATGACGCTGGGTGGCAATCGAACTGCATCTGCAAGCTAAGCGAAAGCCCCGTGGTCTGGCCGCCGAAGGCTGCCGCGGCATCCCCCAAACAGCACCTCTGCGTGCCGAATCGGCACGAAGCTCGGATTTCTGCCGCCTACACTCCGCTTCCTGAGACTGGCAGGTGGCCCCGGCGCGCTTTGGGCGCATATCACGTGGCCGCCACACATTGATCCCAACGCCAGCGATCCAGAGGAGCAGGCATGACCAGTAACGCCAAACCCCACAACCCGTGGCGCGAGATCTGCGCCGCGA
>Ga0153920_1000800_pt1 | contig 13249 bp, 16 predicted proteins | sample TSNJ004MetaG_FD_104713 | JGI IMG/M metagenome (GOLD analysis project Ga0153920, IMG submission 104713) | Attine ant fungus gardens microbial communities from New Jersey, USA - TSNJ004 MetaG | ecosystem: Host-associated > Fungi > Mycelium > Unclassified | place: USA: New Jersey, Brendon T. Byrne...
ACATTGCCAAACTTTCTTGTGGCATTTATACCGGTTATCATTATCTTTGCAGGTAACCTGCTGTTCACCCGGCTGGGCCTCAATTCCTCTTTCGCAGTTTGTATAAGCCTGCTTTTGGGCATACTTTACATCATTTTTGTCTCTTGGAATAAAATGGGCAACGGGAGCCGCTTGGAGGGACTGAACAAAGGCGCTACCAGCGCGCTGTTCGCCATTGCCAATACGGCTGCCATCGTAGGCTTTGCCGGCGCTGTCCGGGGTCTGGGTTCTTTCCAGAACTTCATCAGCCTGGCTACCAATCTTGAGTTTAGCCCCTTATTGTCCGCAGTTCTGGCTATGGATATAATCTGCGCCATAACAGCGTCATCTTCCGGCGGTATTACCATTTTCATGGAGCTGCTGGGACAGAAGTTTTTGGACATGGGCGCCAATCCGCAGCATCTGCACCGGCTGACCGCCGTTGCGGCCGGTACGTTGGACTCCCTGCCCCATGCGGGCCCCAATGCTACCTTTATGTCAGTATGCGGCCTCACATACAAGGAAGGCTATTTCCCTGTATTTGTCATCACCTGTATCATCCCGTTGATCTGCCAGTTCCTCGGTCTTGGTCTGGCTGCTTTGGGAATTATGTAACAAATATAAGGTAAAAACCACCCGGGCAGACAGCTTAACGCCCGGGTGTCAAGGAGAATGGAGGATAAGCATGAGGTTGACACCACAACAGGAGATGGTACGCAAGCTTGCGCGGGATTTTACCGAAAAAGAACTTGCCCCCATAGCAGCCGAGATCGATGAGACTGGTGAATTTCCAAGGCACGTACTGGATAAGATGGCCAAGGCAGGCTTCTTTGGGGTCAAGATACCGAGAGAGTACGGCGGACAAGGCGGGGATTGCGTATCCTACGCCATTATGGTAGAGGAAATCTGCCGCGCGTCGGGCGTGGCAGGCATATACGCGTCGTCGCCAAACTCTTTGGGCGGCGCTCCCTTTATGCTGGTAGGCACTGAGGAGCAAAAACGCAAATATCTCCCTCCCACGGCCAGCGGAGAAATCTTTATGTGCTTTGGCTTGACGGAACCAGATGCGGGCAGTGATGTAAGCAATCTACAGACCACTGCCGTAGAAGACGGCGACTACTGGGTGCTGAATGGACGAAAGACCTTCATCACCGGCGCGCCTATCGGCGACGTGGCCGTTATCTTTGCTAAAACTGATTCCGGCAAGGGAAACAGGGGCATTACAGCCTTTATTATGGAAATGGATCAAGAAGGCGTTTCTGTGGGTAAGCCCGAGAAAAAAATGGGCCTCAAGGGGTGTCCAACCGGCGACATCATCATGGAAGATGTTCGCGTCCATAAGAGTAACATGTTGGGTGAACGCGGCAAAGGCTTCGCGCTTTCCATGATGACGCTGGACCTGGGCCGTATCGGCGTGGCGGCGCAGGCTCTGGGCATTGCTCAGGGAGCCTTCGACGCGGCGTTAGCTCATGCCAAGGACCGTAAGCAGTTCGGCAAGCCTATTGCCAAGATACAGACTATCGGGTTTTATCTGGCTGAGATGCATACAAAGCTCACAGCAGCCCGGTTGATGCTATACGAAGCGGCGCGCATGGTGGATGATCATGAGGACGTAAGCATGCAGGGAGCAATGACAAAATATTATGTGACTGAGAAGGCCCTTGAGGTGGTGAACACAGCGCTGCAGATACATGGAGGATACGGCTACATCCAGGATTATCCTATTGAACGTATGTATCGTGATATTCGAGTCTTCCCTATTTTTGAGGGAACGAATGAAATACAGAAGGTTGTCATATCGGGCGGCATTTTGAGGGGGGCGAAGTGATGAAGATCATCGTGTGTGTGAAACAAGTGCCGGATACGAACGAGGTGCGTATCGATCCCGTGAAGGGAACGCTGATTAGGGAAGGCGTACCCAGTATATTAAACCCGGATGACGCTAACGCTCTGGAAGCCGCGCTGCAGATAAAGGATGAGCTTGAAGACACAACTGTCACGGTACTCACCATGGGGCCCCCGCAAGCCGACGTGATGCTGCGGGAGTGTATGGCAATGGGCGCGGACAAGGCCGTGCTTCTCAGTGACCGCGCTTTTGCCGGCGCGGATACTTGGGCCACATCAAACACCCTGGCTCAGGCTATACGCAAGCTTGGAGGGGCCGATATTGTTTTTGCCGGCCGGCAGGCAATAGACGGCGACACCGCGCAGGTGGGACCGCAAATTGCCACAAGGCTGGATATGCCGCAGGTCACGTATGTACAGGATATCAAGCTGGAGGGCGATACCGCGGTAGTACAGCGCCAGCTGGAAGACGGATATGAAGTGATAGAGGTGCGGATGCCGGTGCTGCTTACAGCCGTAAAGGAGTTGAACACGCCGCGCTATATGTCTATCAGCAGTATTTTTGACGCTTATGAAAAAGAAATAACCATTTGGGGACTCAAGAACCTGGGCTTGGGAGAAGGCGAGGTAGGTCTTAAGGCGTCGCCCACACAGGTGAAGCGTTCCTTTACTCCTGATCCAAAGGGAAAAGGCGAAGTTTTCACCGGACAGCCCAAAGAACTGGTTTCCAAGCTGCTTTCCCAACTGCGTGAAAAGCATATCGTTTAAGGAGGTGCGGATGAAATGAGTGTGCATATCATAAATGAAAAATGTAAAGGTTGTACTAAATGTGTAAAATCCTGCCCCTTTGACGCATTGAAGATGGAGGAAAAGCTGGCGGTTATCCAGGACAATTGCACCAGCTGCGGCATATGTATTGAGGCCTGTACTTTCGACGCCATCTACAAGGAGGCGGAGGATCGCAAAACTAAGGACCTTAGCGCGTATACGGGCGTGTGGGTATTTGCCGAGCAGCGTGAAGGCAAGCTGACGCCTGTGGTGATTGAGCTGATGGGTGAGGGCAAGAAGCTGGCTGACGAGGTCGGTACCTATTTGGGAGCCGTGCTTTGTGGAAAAGGAGTGGATGGCTTGGCACAGGAGCTGATCCGCTATGGCGCCGACAGGGTGTTTTACTGCGAAGACGATTTGCTGGAGCCCTTCACTACCGACAGCTACGCTATTGCAATTAGCAGGGCCATTGAGGAATACAAGCCTGAGATTGTACTATATGGCGCTACGCATATTGGCCGGGATTTGGCCCCCCGTATCGCGGCAAAGGTGAACACCGGGCTTACGGCCGATTGTACCAAGCTGGAAATTGACCCCGAGGATAAAAAGCTGATGCAGACCCGTCCGGCCTTCGGCGGTAATCTAATGGCCACCATCGTTTGCCCGGATCATCGTCCGCAGATGTCCACCGTACGGCCCGGCGTTATGGCTAAGGCTGAATACGACCCGAAACGTACCGGAGAGGTGGTAAGGATGAGCATATCCATTGCCCCGGAAGACCTGCGCACAAGGGTGCGCGATGTGGTAAAAAGCCTGGGGGAGACAGTGTCCCTCACCGACGCTGAGTTTATCGTATCCGGCGGCAAAGGGATCGGCGGCCCTGAGGGCTTCAAGCTGCTGCGGCAGTTGGCTGACAAGCTGGGAGGCAGCATTGGATCCTCTCGCGCCTGCGTGGACGCCGGGTGGATCGACCACGCCTACCAGGTGGGACAGACAGGCACCACTGTAAAGCCCAAGGTGTATATTGCCTGTGGTATTTCAGGAGCTATTCAGCATCTGGCAGGTATGCAGTCCTCCGACACTATTATCGCCATCAACAAGAACGAGAACGCCCCTATCTTTGGAGTGGCGGACATTGGCCTGGTGGGCGATCTTTACCAGATCGTTCCGGAAATAATCGCTCAGCTGGATGAATAGATGGATGTGAGAAAATATATATAAAACAGGAGGTATAGAGATGAGTAAATTGATGACCGCGCGCGAAGCCATTGATCAGGTAAAGGATGGGGATTTTCTGGTATCCTCCGGATTCCAGATGATTGTAAATCCGGAGGAATTGATGGCGGCATTGGAAGAACGTTTTAATGAGACAGGTACTCCCAAAAACCTCACTGTCATGCACTGTGCCGGGCAGGGCCAGTCCGGCAAGGAAGGCATTGCTTTGACCCACTATGCCAAAGAGGGTTTGTTGAAGCGGTACATAACCGGCCACTTTGCCAGTAATAAAGCTATGATGGACTTGGCAAACGAAAATAAAATTGAAGTATATAATCTGCCCCAGGGCGTCCTGTGTCATCTTTATCGCGCGGCGGCGGCAGGTAAGGGCGGCGAGCTGACAAAGGTAGGGCTTAAGACCTTTGTGGATCCTCGTTTGGAAGGGGGCAAAATCACTCCCAGAACCACTGAGGACATCGTGCATCTTGTGGAGATCGGCGGAGAGGAATACTTGTTCTACGATGCGCCGAAAATTGACATTGCTTTGATTCGGGGAACCTCCGCTGACGAGCTGGGCAACATCTCCATGGAAGAGGAATGCGCCATTGTGGATTCCCTGGACGCGGCTATGGCTTGCAAGGCCAATGGGGGCAAGGTATTCGTTCAGGTGAAAAACTATATCACGTCCGCCTCCATGCGGGGCCGCGACGTAGTGATACCTGGTAATTTGGTGGATGGCGTCATCATCACAAGCAACGCCCTGAAATACCATCTGCAGACTCCGGCAACGCCTTACGACCCGGCTATGGCCGGCTATGCGAAGGTAGAAACCGCCAGCGCTAAACCACTGGAGATGGACGACCGCAAGATCATCGCCCGCCGGGCGGCAATGGAATTGAAGCCCAGCAGCACTGTAAACCTGGGCATTGGCATACCTGAGATGATCGGCGTTGTGGCTGGAGAAGAAGGCGTATCAGACGAGCTTATACTTACTATTGAGAGCGGGTTTATAGGCGGTATGCCGGTGGGAGGCCCTAGCTTCGGCTCGGCTATAAACCATTGGGCTAGCCTTCCCATGACAACTCAATTTGATTTTTATAATGGAGGCGGACTAAAGACCGCGTTCCTTGGCTTTGCCGAAATCAGCTCAAAGGGTGATGTGAACGCCAGCAAGTTCGGCAAACGTTTGGCGGGCTGCGGCGGCTTTATTGACATATCCCAGTTCACCCCCTGTATGGTATTCTGCGGCACCATGACGGCAGGCGGTCTTGAAATTGCCGTGGAGAACGGTAAATTAAAAATTCTGAAAGAGGGCAGCCGAAAGAAGTTCCTCAAGGAGATTGGCCAAATCACCTTTAGCAGCGAGTATGCCACCGAGCATAACCAGGAGGTTCTGGTAGTTACCGAACGCTGCGTGTTCCGCCTGACAAAGGAAGGCTTTCAGCTAAGCGAGGTGGCTGAGGGTATCGACATCCAAAGGGACATCGTGGCGCAGATGGAGTTTGAACCCATCATTAAAGACGTGAAAATAATGGACCCGGCCATTTTCAACGATGGACCCATGGATCTAAAAAAATATATTTTCGGATAAGGAGGCGCGGCCATGGCATTGGTATCGCTGAAAAAAGAAGGCCCGGTCGGTATTATTACCTTTAACCGGCCCGAAGCCCGTAATGCTCTCAACGAGCAGATGATGGATGAGCTGAGGGACGCCGTGAGGGCTGTAATGGAGGCTGGAGATATCCGGGTGCTTGTGTTTACCGGCACGGAGAAATCTTTCATTTCCGGCGCGGACACCAGCACTCTGAACAACCCGGATCATGTGGCTGTGCTGGCATATTCCTACAAGGGACGTAACATCTTTCGTGATATAGAGCTGCTGCCCATTCCTACCATCGCTGCAATTAACGGTTATGCCTTTGGTGGCGGGCTGGAGTTCGCGTTATGCTGCGATATACGCGTGGCGGCAAAATCGGCCAAAATGGGTCTGCCTGAGGTAGGCCTTGGCATTACGCCGGGTTTCTCCGGCACTCAGCGCTTGCCGCGGGTTATCGGCCCTGGCCTTGCCAAGGAGATGATGTATAGCGGCAAGCCCATTACCGCCGGCGAGGCGCTTTCATATGGGTTGGTAAACCATGTTTATGAGAATGAAAGCTTGATGGACGATGTAATGGCTTTGGCAGGCAGCATCGCGAAGAATTCCCCTTACGCCATCTCCTTTGTAAAAAAGGAGATCGACAGAGGCTTGGATCTGGATATTCAGAGTGGTCTTGATCTTGAGACAGGTTATCTTGGAATGATCTTTGGCTCCAAGGATCAGCTTGAGGGCTTTGCCGCCATGAAGGAAAAGCGCGCGCCTGAGTTTTTGAATCCCGGGGAGAGTCTTCCAGGTTGTTAAGGCTTGGCAAAGCTGTCTCGTCATTGCGGGCTCCGACCCGCAATTCCCACCCCACTCGTCATTGCGGGCTCGACCCGCAATCCCTTTAGTATTGGCGAAGTTTTGGGGATCCCGGGTCAAGCCCGGGATGACAGAGGGGGGCGAAGACTTACAGCTATTGCACAGATCGAAAAATATTATACGAGGAGAGTAGACATGAACTACCCGTTGCGAGGAAAGTATTTGGATGATTTTAAGGAAGGCGAAGTGATTCTAACCCCTGCAAGGACAGTGACGGAAGCGGATGTGAGCTGCTTCGCGGGCCTTACCGGAGACTACAACCCACTGCATACCAGCGAAGAATTTGCGAAGGATCACTCCATGTTTAAAACCCGTATCGCCCATGGGCTGCTGGGGCTTTCTATCCTGTCGGGCCTGCTTAATCAGACGGGCTTGATGGAAGGCACTACCATCGCTTTTATTGAATCTAATGACAAATTTACCGGCCCCCTGCGATTCGGCGACACAGTGATGGGACATGTTACCGTAAAGGAAGTGAAACCCTCTTCCAAGCCGGGACGCGGCATTCTTAAGCTGTATTGTGAGCTGCGCAACCAAAATGACGAGGTCGTCATTGTGCAGGAGCAGGTGTTGATGATGAAACGCAAGGAAGACTAATAGTGCAAATGTTCTCGTTCATTGGCATAATTATCTCGGCTTGGATGGGTGTGAAATAGCTCGCCTTAATCCCAGGCTTAGTCTTAAATCAAAAAAGTCCGATTCTTAGGACTTTTTTTGATGCGCAAAACTATTTGAGAGAATAAAAATCTACAAACCGAGGATAATAACACCACGACACATACACAGGTGAATCATCTTGAAAGAAAAAAAGAAAACCCTGCTGACAGGGCTTGTGACCGGCTTTGCTAACGGGCTTTTCGGGGCCGGAGGTGGAACTCTTCTTGTACCCGCGCTTGAAAAATATTTTGACGTAAAAGCCCAAAAGGCTCATGCCACCACTATCGCCGTAATTTTGCCGCTGTCTGTGCTTAGCTCATTTATTTATCTTCGCGGAGGGGATATAGACTGGAAAATAACGCTGTACATTTCAATAGGCGGCGTTATTGGCGGCGTTATCGGCGCGAAATTTCTGTCGAAAATTTCCGGTAAATGGCTGCATAGGATATTCGGCTTTTTTATGATTGCGGCTGCTGTAAGGATGATATTCCCCGGCTCTTAATGGAGGTAAATATGGTTTTATATATAGCTATCGGGGTTGCGGCAGGGATCATCAGCGGCATGGGCATAGGCGGCGGAACGATTCTTATACCCGCGCTGACGATTTTTCTTCAAATTAGTCAGCAAAGCGCCCAAAATATGAACCTTATATATTTCATACCGACAGCCGCAATTGCCTTATGTGTACACGCAAAGCAAGGCAACATCGAAAAAAAATATTTGGCCGGGCTTATAATTACCGGTCTTTTGGGAGCCGCCGGTGGATCATTTCTGGCGCTTAAGCTTAAAGCGGACTGGCTTCGAAAAATATTCGGAGGTTTTCTGTTTATTATGGGAGTATTGGAAATACGAAAAAAGAAATAGACATGGAGGCGTTTTTATGAATCAAAACGAATTTGACAATTACAGGACTTCATTTCAGGAAGCGGATGTGGACAACAAAATCGAGATGTATGCTTCCGCTGAGGGTCTGACCCAGGATCAGTATAAGGAGCTTCTCCGCTTCTTTCCGCTGTCCGAGCTTGGCAGGCTGGAGAAGGCTTTGGGGGACTAGAAAATACTTCCGCTGGTAATTTTGACCTTGCCTATTATAGTGCGTTTGCAGTATAATTTGTAAGCTAAATAATTACTTTAGGAGGTTCATAATGCGTATAGTAAAGGATGAAACCATAGCGCTTTTCGTTGATTACCAGGAAAAGCTTATGCCGGTTATCTATGATAAGGAGGCTATTATTAAAAACTCGGCTATTTTAGCCCGAGGTCTTGGGGAGCTTGGCGTTCCTATCCTTGTTTCTCAGCAGTACACAAAGGGAATAGGGGAAACGGTTCCGGAGATTAAGGAAGCCATTTCAGATTTCACACCACTTGAAAAAATGAGCTTTAGCTGTTACGATTCGGAGAACATAAAAAAAGCCATTGATGAATCAAATTGCAAAAACGTAGTTTTATGCGGCACAGAAGCTCATGTTTGCGTGCAGCAGACGCTTATTGATTTAAGGGCTGAGGGTTACAACGTAATTTTAGTTGTAGATTGCATAGGCTCCAGAACCGAAATAAACAAGGATGTTGCTCTTAAAAGAGCGGCATACGAAGGCAGCATATTGACTACCTATGAGGCGTTGCTTTTTGAGCTTACCCGGCACTCCGGAGCGCCTGCTTTTAAAGCTGTATCAAAATTAGTAAAATGAAAATGAAAAATAATAGCGACGGACAAAAGTTGTCCGTCGCTATAACATTTTTATATATTTATAACCTAGACAGCCTTCTTTCCACCACATTCCAGTCTATTGCCTGTATGAAGGCGTTAATGTAGCCGGCTTTGTCGGTTCCGTAATCCATAAAATACGCATGCTCATACATATCCATTATAATGATCGGATAGGAGCCGGTTATGGTTCCGTAATCATGCAGATCAAGCAAAATATTTCTGAAGCTGCCGGTTCGCTGTTCAAATACCATGAGACACCAGCCTCTGGCGGCTTTGCAGCAGGCTATAAAATCTTCCTTCCAAGCTTCATAACCTCCAAAGCCCTTTTGGAAAGCTTCTAAGGTTTTTAGGCCAGGCTCGGTTGAGTCCGCAGTCATATTTTGAAAGTAGGCTTCATGAAGTATGACGCCGGATATGGCAAAGGTCTCTCCCTTCTTTAGCCCCCGGTATTCGCTGTAAGTAGCGTTGGCCTTGGAAGCTTGGGGGTCTGTTTTCAATTGTTCCGTTATTTCATTTGTTTTGTCTACGTAACCATTGTAAAGCTTCAAATGCTCCTCAAATTGTCTTTGGGTAACAGCAGAGGTGTTGTAAGGGAAAGCTCTTGCTTCAATTTTCATATAAAACTTCCTTTCTTATATATAGATTATTTGATACCAAGGAATAAATTATACTTGTTTATTTCCTACAGTTTTTAGTTTGTATGAAAACTGACTTGTAACCGAGCTCGTTTTTTACGTCATAGGAAATTGCGGAAAACAAATACACGCGCAGCACGTTTTGTTCAATATATGACGACTTAAATTATAGTGTGTCTGAATCCTCCCGGAAAACTATGCCATTTTCGTCAGCCCGGTCAATTATAGCGAGAGATTTTAACGGCAAGCCTGACTCTCTCAAACGGTTCCCTCCGTCCTGAAAGCCTTTTTCTATAACTATACCAATGCCTCTCAGCTCCGCCCCCGCCTGATCAACTATGTTAATAAGGCCTCGGAGGGCCTCTCCATTAGCCAGAAAGTCGTCTATTATAAGTACCTTGTCATTTTTATTAAGCCACTCCTTTGAAACCATAAGCGTTACTTTTTTCTTGTATGTGTATGATAAAATATCGCATTGATAAAGGCCGCCTTCGATATTGTCCGATTTTGCTTTTTTCGCGAATACAAGGGGTACGCCAAGCTCCTCCGCGCAAATTGTTCCGACTGCGATGCCCGAAGCCTCTACAGTAAGAACTGTAGTAACTCCTTCGGTGTCGAAACGACTGCAAATTTCCCTGGCGAGCTCACGCATAAAGGAGGGATCGATTCTGTGGTTAAGAAAACCGTCAACCTTGATCACATTTCCCGGCAGAACCTTTCCGTCCTTTAATATGCGGTCTTTCAATTTCTGCATTATTGGCCTCCTTTTGTACTTTTTTCTTGTATTATATCATATGGGCCTCATTGTTGGGAAAAATAATACGTCGCGAATGGAATGGGAATCGGTCAGCAGCATTACCAGCCGGTCTATACCTAAACCAAGGCCTCCGGTGGGGGGCATTCCATATTCCAGTGACAGCATGAAATCCTCGTCTATAAGATTAGCCTCATCGTCACCCGCGGCCCGAAGCTCTTCCTGTCGTTTAAACCTCTGGCGCTGGTCGATGGGGTCGTTTAATTCCGAATAAGCGTTGGCGAATTCACGGCCGACGATGAACAGCTCGAACCTTTCCGTGTATTCCGGCTTATCCGGTTTTTTCTTGGTGAGATAAGATATTTCCACCGGATGATCTAAAAGAAAGGTGGGCTGAATCAGCTTATCCTCTACAAATTCTTCAAAAAATAAATTTAGTATATCGCCCTTCAAATGGTGCTTTTCAAATTTAAGACCGCGCTCTTTGGCAGCGGCTTGGGCTTCCTCCAGAGTATTGATTGAGTCAAAGTCTACGCCGGCATACTGGCGCACCGCTTCCACCATTGTGATTTTCTGGAAGGGCTTGCTGAAATCCAGCTCATGCTCGCCGTATTTAATGATTTGCCCGCCGGTTATTTCTTGAACGATGGTTTTTATCATTGCTTCAATAAGCTCCATCATGCCTTTATAATCAGTATATGCTTCATAAAGCTCAAGCAAAGTAAATTCCGGGTTGTGCTTTACGCTCAGACCCTCGTTTCTAAATACCCGTCCTATTTCATATACCCGCTCCAGGCCGCCTACAATAAGACGCTTCAAGGGAAGCTCCAGAGCGATGCGCATATACATATCCAGATCCAAAGCGTTATGATGAGTGATAAAGGGTCTGGCGGCAGCCCCGCCGGCAATGGTTTGCAGTACGGGCGTCTCCACCTCGATATAGCCTCTATCATCAAGAAAGCCGCGGATTTTTTTGATAACGGCGGAACGTTTAATGAAGGTTTCCTTTACCTCCGGATTCACTATCAAATCAAGATAACGCTGGCGGTACCTAAGCTCCTGATCTTTGAGGCCATGGAACTTCTCCGGCAGTATTTGCAGGCTTTTGGAAAGGAGCTTGACTTCCTCGGTTTTTACAGAGATTTCACCCTTATGAGTTCTGAAAACAGTGCCTCTTATTCCAAGAATATCTCCTATGTCGTACCGTTTGAAATCGGAATAGGCTTCTTCGCCTACCATGTCCTTTCTGACATAGACCTGTATCCGTCCGTCCCTGTCCTGCAAATCGCAAAAGGACGCCTTGCCCATCAGCCTCTTTGTCATCATCCGGCCCGCGAGGCAGACTACATTGCCGTCCATTTCCTCGAAGCGTTCATGTATGTCCTTGCTGTGGGTATCTACCGGGTATTTGACCTCTTCAAATGGGTTTTTTCCGTTTTGTTGCAGCTCGGACAGCTTTTCCCGGCGTATCCGTAAAAGCTGTCCTAAATCCTCATCAGAGGGGATTTCCATAATATTTTCATTTGTATTATCCGACATTGTATCCTCCTGTGTAGGGCAGCAGCCTAAATGATCTCCAAAATTTCATACTCTATAGGCCCGTCCGGAGCGGCCACGTTTACAACATCGCCGGCTTTGCTGCCAAGCAGAGCTACACCCAAAGGAGATTCATTGGATATCCTGCTATTGAAGGGATCGGCTTCCGCGGAGCCTACTATAAAATATACATATTCTTCATTTACTTCCTTATCCAGCACCTTGACCTTGCTGCCCACATTTACCATATCCTGAGTAAGAATTTCTTCATCTATTACCTCGGCATTGCGCAGCATCTTTTCTAACGTAACGATGCGGGCCTCAATTTCCGCTTGCTCTTCCTTTGCTGAATCATACTCTGCGTTTTCGGAAAGGTCCCCTTGACTACGGGCTTCTTTTATTTTTTCAGCCACTTCCTTACGTTTGACGGTCTTTAGCTCCTGCAATTCATCTTCCATTTTTTTTAGGCCCTCATAGGTCAAAACGGTCTTTTTTTCAGCCATGTGTAATCCTCTTTCCTAGTACTCGCCCAAAGGCGAACCTGAAATTTTAAAGAAGTATAGCCCAGCTTTTGGCTATTGTCAACGTTCACTAAAATGTACACTTTACAAATTATAATTATTTTATTAAAATTATACTTAATTTATTAAATATACTCAATTATACCGATAAGGGAGACATTAAAATGCTCTTGACAGATAACCAATTAACTATTATGGAGATATTCTGGCGCAGCGATAACGCGCTGACTAGTGCGGATATCCTTGAGCGGGTGCCAAAAGAAAGGTCTTTTCAGGACAACTCCGTTTTTGCTATCCTAAATGCTTTGCAAAAAAAAGGCGCCATTGAGGAAGTAGGAGCGAAAAAAGGCTCAAAAGGCAAATTCTTTAGGCAGTTTGCCGCTGCTATAACAAGAAAAGAGTATTTCTCAAGCGGAGCCTTTGCAAACACAGATATTTTGCAGCTTGTTTCCGCGCTTATAAAAGATGCTGATTTTTCGCTCAGCGATATTGAAAAATTGGAAGAACTTTTGAGGGATAGAAAACGGGTGGTAATTAATAGATAATAATATCCGTCTTTTCTTTATAAAGAGCCCTACAAGCTCAAGAAGGGGGCTCTTTTGGCGTTTCCCTCGCGTTGATATGATTATTAGAAAAACACCAGGGCAAGAAAAAGCCAATGCATAGATAAGTAATGCTACTGTAACCATCAATAGAAGCATATAAAGCCCGGGGCGGACGAAATGTAAATATATAAGCAGCTGCCAGGAGAACCAATTCCAAAGCAAGAAATTTAATGTTTAAGCCAAAGCTTTTATATTTTATTAAATCGTACGATTTCGGTAACGACAATATTAAACCAAATGCAATAAAATGTATGAAATGAATAAAGATGGTGAGCCTTGTATCAAATGTCCTTGTACTGATAACCTTGTCAATCTGTTTTAAATATTGTATGAAAACGATTGTAAAGATAGTATAAATTAATTGGTATGGCATCATCCTGTCTTTCATCAGTTGACTCCTTTCGTTTTTTTAACTTTATATTTAAAAGGTGAAAGTGCAGTTAACTAAATTACAATTGACATGCCTAAATACAATATAATAGTATATTGTTATTTTAATACTGTCAAGTGAATTTACGGGTCCTATGCG
>Ga0153920_1000803_pt1 | contig 13232 bp, 25 predicted proteins | sample TSNJ004MetaG_FD_104713 | JGI IMG/M metagenome (GOLD analysis project Ga0153920, IMG submission 104713) | Attine ant fungus gardens microbial communities from New Jersey, USA - TSNJ004 MetaG | ecosystem: Host-associated > Fungi > Mycelium > Unclassified | place: USA: New Jersey, Brendon T. Byrne...
CAATTTTAATTGAATACAAATATTCTTCAATGTTATCTTCAAATAATCTTAATTCATCTTCATACCCATAAAGTCCTCTTTTAGATAAAAATAAACAATCAAGTTCATTTATAATATCCTTAATTTCATCTACTTCTCCATTAGGGAATATGGTAATATCTCCTATATTAAATTTCATATTGCCTCCTCTTGGTTAAAACTTTACTCATAATATTTACACTCATCTCCACCATGATAAATACCGTCTTCATAAATGCAATCGCCGGGATCGTCAGGGACATTATTACAAAGACAATTTTCGATATGATGATGCCACCTACAAGGTTTAGGAATAGCCTCAAAATCTAAATCTTTTACGTCATCCATATCTGGCAATTCAGAACCATCACGATTATATCGTTTATCAGCAATTTGTAATGCTTCTTCTTTTGAATTTGCCTCGATTCTAACACACCCTTCCAATGATTGTATAATTTTTACATCGTATTTCATAACTCTTGTTCCTCCTCACAATTTCATATTGTGTTCTTTTTCATAATTTATCAATTCTTTCAAAGCGTCATCTTGTCGTTGCAATAATTCTGGATTTCGAGCACAAGACAAAATTCTTGAAGCATCATCAAATATCTTGACTAATAAATCATATTCTTTTAGTTCTTCAACTGAATTTAACCCGTAGTGTTTTGCCTCGCACAATTTAATTTCATATATATCGCTTGATTCTTTCTTGCACTTCTCGCAAACATACATTGTGTAACGTCGCATTACTTCACCTCTTCCTCTCAATTTTAATATTAAATCCGTTGTCTATGTGTTATCTAAGTTTCTTTTCATCAAATTCATCAAACGTTATCTTGGCATGGCAGCTTTGCATCTTTCCGTTCTTGAAGTATTTAATCCATATATCCCCATGCATTTCTTCTTCCCCATATAATTCAAAAACTATATCTGGATATTTTATTGATAGCTTTCTCATATCTGTTTCATGATCATGCCAAAATTTTGATATAACACGCCACTCCCCATCATCATCAATTGCGTATTTTAACCATTCAAATTCATCTTCTGAGGCATCATCTGAAATCTCGATTATATCCTTATCAGAATCGTATGTGCGTAATGTATAAGTTGTGTTGTATCCCATTTTACATTCTCCTTTTGATTTTTTTTTCAATGAAATCCGTCTTCTATTTGCCGATGTTCTCCTGTTAATTCCATATAATGCCTCTTCATATCGCTGAAACGGCAATCAGGGTACTGTCCATAACCACACCCCAGACAGTTCGTCTGGCAGCAGTGTTCAACCATGCAATCGTGACAAATCGGACAGTCCTCAATATTGCAAGAGCTTTCGTGGTAATGTCCCTGTACATGTGGATTTTCCCACACCATTGCACAGCCGCAGAGCTTACAGTTTTTCGCCCTTTCCATATTATTTTTCCCCCTCATGCAAGTTCATTGATGATCGTCGTGATCATTTCTGTGCCACTGCCCCCTAATATACATATCCTAAAAATATGTCCACATATAAATTCAGCATACACATACTCTTTGGCGCACACCCCTTCTTCATCATACACATAATCCAGTGAAGCCAGATCGGATAGATCTCGCGTGGCCTGCAATACCGGTAAAAGTAGATTACAAATTTCTTTCTTGCTTTCCATATTATTTTCCTCCTCTCACGATTGATAACATACTTACAACATACAGTCCTATTCCCAGCAGCGACATTATAGGAGTATCCTGCCTATACAGTGCTAAAATCATTACTATCCATGATGCAAAATAAGCAATGATTGTAAGAACATGAGTGACTTCTCGACACCAGTATTTAAGTTGATGCATATTTTCTCCTTGTTTTTTCATAAAAAAAAGACCTATAGAAAAACCATAAGTCGATTGTTTGTAGTTACATTCTTATGCTATGAAATTAACCTTCTATCTTAATCCGGCTCTATCCCAAAATTTCATATTCTTTATACAAAGAATATTGCTGCTCTTTAGTTATCAATTTGGCAGAATGAGCAAATGTAATTGCTCCAAATGCCCAACGTTTCCATGCCCTTTCTGCCCCATCGCAAGTCTTAAAAGATTCTATTTCTTTTCTCAATTCCGGTTCATAATTCATATCTGCTTTCTTCATTATTAAAACCATATCATCCCAGTTAACTTCCATCTCTTCCAGTTCTTCAGTACTATACTCATATAAATCACTATCCCAGCTTAGATTACTACTGTCTCTGTAATCAAGTTCTTCTTGTACTCTCTCCAAAGTTACTCCGGACTCCCTGAGATATTTAATGCTAGCTTCCAAGTTCCTCATGTCCCGATCCTCCTTAAACTCTAATTTGATATTTCATTTTTGATAATACGCGATTTATTTGCTTCTACTTTTGACTACTTCAATTTGCTAAGATTTGCTTTGAGGGTAGAATAATAGTTGTAGTGATCATCAATCCACTCCTTCACTGATGCAATCATTTCCGCTATGAGTCCATCATTATTAGAGTTTAGTGTTACGAAACATGCATGATAACCTTCTCTGGGTCTTGGATAAAACCCCCTACCATATATTATTTTATCTAGATCGTCGCTAGAAATCACACCCGCCCCTAGAATTTCAAATCCTTTCTCTTTAAGAAAATAATCGAGACTCTCATTGAAAAGGTTAAATTCTTTACTTCGGACATGATACACGTTTTTGACTATAACCCCATCGTGGCTAATACCTATTTCATAAATTCTTTCCATATTCGCCTTTCCTCCTTAATCCCAATTATTGTGAACTAGATACATTATACCCTCTTTCTCTTCTTAAAATCAATTCATATTGGACAATTCAAATGAAACTCTCCATTCATACACATTCTTTTTCACATATATTTACATATCGAATGTTTCCAAAAGCATCCATGGTCTCTAAAGTTATAGGAAACTTTCTTTTTATTGCCCAAATATTTTTCATTTCACTATTAGGATATTTTTTATTATAAATCCTATTTAAAGCTAAAATTATTCTTTCTGGTTCTAGATTACACTCATCTATTAATTTAATGAAATCTGGTTCACTCATATCCACCACATCAGAAGTACAATATGGGGTGCCGTTTTTAGTAGTACACAAAACTTTTGTTTCACCTTTTATTAGTTTCCCGTCTGAACCTATACGTTTCATAATAATATTAAATAGTGAATCTATTCCCTTATCATCTATTTCTCCAACTAATTGGATGAGATATTCTCTTTTAGATTTCATTATTTTCCTCCTTATGATTTTACAATCCAACTTTTACATATTAAATCTGGCCTGCGTGTTGCTAATACATCGCCTCCATGTTCTTCTATAACTTTATTTAGTTCAAGACCTTGTAATTCTTTCATCGCTTTTTTAACTGCATTTGGTGTTTTTACCTTTTTATATCGAGCGGTTCCATCCCACGGGTTTCCATTTGTGTCTATTCGTATATACATATCACACCCCCAATTAGTATCATCATTATATTTTTCCTCTTCTTTTATAATTTCTGAAACGAGCTCTATTGTATCCTCCACTCTAAAATAGTCTGTTGAATCTACTTCATAATAAAATTCGTTTAATAGTTCTAACAATATATTTAATTGTTCAATTTTCATATTCATCCTACCCTTTCAATATGCGGATAAAACCAGACTTCTATTGGGATAATCCCATTCGTTATAAATCATGCAACATTTATAGCATTTATAATAACAGGCGTTAGATCCACCTCTATTCCATATCCCGTCTGGGAATTTGGAAATACTTTTTTCATTATTTGTAAGCTGCCGTTTACATCGGCGTTAATTAACATCTTGCCGGACTGGAAGAGTCCTCTCTTCTTACGCCTTTTCTTGTTATAATTCTCTTCAATTGGGGATTCATCATCTAAATAACTTGTTCCCGACGTATAAGATTCTTCCGTTTCTATATACCGGATTCCTGCATTTTCACACTTATAGCCTAGTTGTTGTAATAACATACCAAATGGGATTTGAGAGAATTCCTGCATACCCCTCTTCCCTTGTTTCCAATTAGGGTTTTTCCCAACTATAAGAGTGTCAATATCATTTTCAAGGCACCATTTGATTACTATGGCAGATGAGTTATGCATGTAATTTTTCATTCTACAGAATCGCTTAAACGTCAGTATTTCAAGTTTGCGACTCCAATGTTTATTATTTCTTTTTATAAGATCGGATTGCATTTTAGATTTTTGCTTATTATAATGTTGATTAATGGACTTCAGTATCTTACCGTTAATAATAATTGGTCTTTGACCGATATTATTTGATATCGTTATAAGATTGTTCACCCCAATATCACAACTTGCAATTCTGCCGCTCCCTGATCTTGAACATGGCACTTCTATTTCATACACGATTTCCATGACATAGCAGCTTCCTCGCGGTATAAATCTTACTTGGATCAGTCTCCCTTGACATCGGCATTTCCATTCATAGTCATTTAAATATCGATTTCGAATATACACTGTTCCTTTGTCATAGTCATATAAACATTGATTGTTAGGTATCATCCATGGGAATCTGCCGTCTTTTTTAAGATAATTCGGCAGGCGCGGCATTCCTAAATATTTACCGGGGTTATGTTTCCAGTCCTTAATTGCCCTGAAGAATGATTTCCAATTCTTATCTAATACTCTCAATGTACAATTCGCTGGTTGACTCATAGTAAGCCTATAGTTTTCATGAGTCTTAAACTCTTTGTTCATATCATAATATGAGATATACTTTCCACTATTAATAAATTCCTGACGAATGACATAATTGGCTTCATTATAAAGGTTTTTAGAATGGAAACACATCTGATCTATGATTGAATATTTTGGATGGCTCCTTTTAATGATTACTTGTTCTACTCTTTGTGTTTTAATTTTATCACCCCCAATCTTGGTTACATTTTTGATGAATGTTCCATTTATTCAAATTCTGTTCTTTTTGAAATCAACATTTAATCAATCTTTTGACCTTTATTAATTTCCTCTTCTACCTTTTACAGAAAATTATGTATCCACGTCGATTTATCTAATATATCAACAATTTTAGTATAGTATTTTTCACCTACAGGCGTTTTTGCATATTGCCTTGTATATGATCCCGTGATCATTTCAGATATACAAAACATTTCGATCCCCTGAATTGCAGTCCAGCATTTAGGCGGTAACACGTCCAGCATTTCGCAGAACTTTTCTTCTGTTATTTCTTGTATGGGGCGATTGATATAATAATCCCGTTCAGCTTTTTGGTATTCCTCGAAGGTCATAATTTTATACTCTTTTCCCTCCGCTTGATTTAAATATTCAAAGAATATTGTTCCTTTATGGGGATACTTTTTACAATGATTACCCCATGTTTCGATTTCTTTTTGCTTAGAATTATTAGCCCGTTCTAACAGTTCCGCTTCTGTTTCTCCCTCTTTCAAAAAATCATATACCAACATATGTGTGATATCGACCGCTAAAATATTCTTGTTCATATATTTTTGCTCCTCTCTTCTATTGTTGATTTTTACGCCCCTTTTTGGTATTAAACCTAATTTGTATATTTAAATGGTGATACAAATATTTGTTCTGCCAATTTAGTATTGAATCGTACAATTCCCCCGTCATAATTACTCAAATGATGTCCGTCTGTTTCATAAGCGATATATTCTTCCCAACCATCCATGACATCTACATCTAAAATGTAAAGCTTATTATTACAATCAATACAAAAATCGTCATAATCATTTAGTTCTCCATTTTTATCTATGACATACCCCATTTTGTCCGTTATTAGCATTAACTCCCTATAGCCCTCTTCTAATTCATCAGAATCATACCAAAGATCTTCACACAGTCCATATTTTTCATAGCAGGGCAACTTTAACGGCTTGTATTCCCTCTCTATGTACTCAAACTGTGGACTTCCCGTTTTTATAAGTTTACTAATGCGGTAAATATTGTTCTCAACCTCAAGGAGTTTTACATATTCGTGCTGAGTATGAGCGTTATAATAACCGCTTGAAATATTTACGGCTGCAATTCCAAGAAAAGGGGCAATCTCTGAGATATCACTAAAAGATCCTTCAGCCTTAATAAATCCTGCCTCCAATACAAAATCAGTGAAATCTCTGTTATCACAGTCATAAAATACCGCATCATTTAACCCCTTACGATCCATTTCAATAATGTAGTTTATTCCCTTCGGGGCAATTCCGGACGTTGTGAATTTCCCTGCTCCAATGGCTCCCATCTCTTCATCTTCACAAAAGAGAATTGAACACTTAAATTCCTTAATGATCTCAAGAATCATATATACCCCGCAACGGTCATCCCCGCCTATACCTTGCGGAGACATCATTATATTGTCATCTCTAGAATAACAAATCTGTTTTACCGGCTCATGATGAACGGTATCGAGATGAGCAACCAGCATAACGGGGTGTGTTCCTTGCGCAAAAATAAAACCGTCTTGTTTTACAGGGCGATACCCTGCCGACTTTAATACGCCATAAAGCGCCTGTTTCAATTCTTTTTGTGTGGACATAAAAATCTTTTCAATATTCATTATGCTACCTCCATATTTTGATTTTCTATTTCAGAGTAACAGTCGTTACAAAGTTCTTTACCCTCGTATTCGTGGCGCTCCCTGTTCCTATGCACATTTTCGCACTCTTCACACCTAAAATAATCATCCGAATAACAGTCCCCGCATATATACCGGTCTTCTCCTTCGATATAAGTACAACTTAAGGCGTAGTAATATTCTCCGCAACCCTCACAATAAACATAGTCCTCAATACAATCACTGCATACATATTTTGCTCCATTGCTAATACTATAGGCTTCGTATTCGTCGATCCATGTGCCGCAATCATCACATTGTGTATAGTGATTTTCTAAACAATCGTCACATACATAATAGTAATCTCCAACGTCCGTTATATTTAAAACATGTTCTCCGCATCGTTCGCAGTAACTCACACAATCACGGCAATAATATTCCCCGTCTATGATATATGCATCTTCCTCATAGATGGCTTCACCACATTCATTACAACAAACAGTACTATTACCGCAATCATCGCAATATAAATCATTCTCCTCGTCAATTTCTTCCCCACACGTCAGACAATAACATGTTGAACCAATAATCATTTGGTCTTTTAATTGAAAATCTTTTTGCAATGAGATATTTGCCTTATACTCTGAATAGATATAATCAGCATAATGCTTCGCAGCATAATGATTCATACAATAATCATTTAAACTTTCAGAGTTCTTTTTTATCCACAAATTAGGGATATTATCACATACTGAAAAAATCCGTTGTACTATTTCCCTATATTGCGTTTTCTTATCTTCATCATTATTAGGATATAGACGGCTTTGCATCAACATAGTGTCCGAATAACAAAACACATTTCTTGTTATTTTTCGTTGATTATAATATTCGTTTCCACTATAATCATTGTTGATCGTGTAAAAAATTAAACTAACCTCATCGCCCATATATGAAAGTGTTCCTGCCATGTAACAACCATCATCGATATTATGACAAGATTTCCAGCCGGTACCGTATGACATATGTAAATAATCGCATGGATGAACTGATAAAACACTTGTCCGCTTAATAACCAACGGATTAAAAGCGTCAGCCACTTTAGCATATAGCTTGTTATATTCTGGGAGCTTATCCAGTCCTGCCTTTTTAAAAAGTGAGTTTAATAGACGGGATACTTTTTGCCCTTCATTTGCTTTTAGTTGCTGATATTGCATTCTCACTTTTGTATCCGTATCCATAAATTGTTGATGGTAATTCCGCAAAATAAGTATGCCTGACCATATGTTAATAGGGATTATAATATTATTATTTTTTGCATAAGCTAACATATTATTGATCGTATTACTAACTTCTTCTGAATCAATGTCCCTTATTTCATCCGTAGTCAGGATGACCGCTAAAGCTTCTTCATTCCAGTTCGGGTGTTTCCTCATTTTTTCGATGAGGGATTTTTTACTATTAGACCAGCGGTCTATGAGTGAGGAGATTTCTGTATAATCATATTCTTTTCCGTGTTTGTCCAATACTTCAGTGATAGCATCCTGCAATATCATTTTTGTCTGTTCCATATGTCAACCTTTCCTTTCTTTCCATTTAAAAAAGAAATCCCTGCGGATTTCTAATTTCTATTTAGTAAGTTAACTCTACTCATTATTATCTGTACACATTTCTCTAATTGCGCAACTACTACAAAAGCCATCTATATACTCACAGTTCTCACAACCACAATAATCTGGCTCATTGTAGTACTCACACATTCCACCAACATCATGAATACATTCAAACATTTCACACATAGTATTGTCTCCTTATATTATTTTTGCATTAAACCCATGATAGGTTTTCCTTCTTTAATTTCTTCAATTTATGGTATCTATAAAGTATCCACTACCATCAGCAAACGTTAACAAAATACCCGTGTCTGTCATATCTGCCTTAATAATATCTTCTGCATTTATGTAGTTTTCTGGCATGACATCCCCTTTTCTAAATACAGAAAATGTTGCAATTACAAGTGTTATTGCTAACAAGATGCATGTTTCCGTCTTTTTCATTACGACACCTCCTTAATAAAAGTATTTATTAACTCGTTTAACAGTTCTTTTCTTTTCTCCCATGAGATAGTAAAGTTATTATGTATTTTATTAGCTTCTTCCTCGTATTTTTGGCATATATCATATGAAGGGGAAATGTTTCCAAAAGGCCTATAGCCTGTAATGATTGCCGTGCTTCCAATCTCATATATATCTGCATTCCAACCATAAACCCCACAAGTGTAAGATACTGGGTTAATATAGTTTAATAACGATTGTAGATCGCAATATCCTACGCTTATTCTTGTAACATAACCGTTATTAACGGAATTTTTAGTTGTTTTATATTTCATATTATTTTCCTCCAATTAGGTGTTGAAATAAAAAAAGAAGCTTTTCAGCCTCCAGTTGAAATGTTCATTCTATCCGGTTACAACCACCATTATTACTTTACCTCCTCGAAAACAAGCCAGTAAATATCACCATCGGTGAAGCCTTTTTCTTTAAGAAAATCCTTTGCAATCTCTTCGCTTTCAAAAATCATCGGTTCTTCATCCTCATCAAGTAAATATTCTAACGGATTGATTGTAATTCCGTTTATGTGCCTTCCTATAACTACTTTCATTTTCTCAACCTTCTCTTTCTCCCCCGGACTATGCCGGGGTTAGTGAAGCCATTAACAGTGGCTTGTTATATCAACGGTATGCCCTGCGGATAATTGACTGGTTAACTCATTAATGTCATTTATGTTTATCAGGTTGTTGCATATCCAAGATGTAACATTGTCGCGCGTTCCTTCGCCCACATCGTCACAATACTGATCATAGTAGTCATTGCTGATAGTTTCGGACACATGTACCGCTCTTGCGCTCGCCTTGCCATTGTCATAATATCTTGTCTCAATATACATTTTACGCCCCCTATACTAACTTTATTGTTTCAATTGTGTTGTATTTATTGTCGTATATCTCAATTTCAGCAGGATAAGTACACCCCCTGCATTCTCCTAGATGTTCAAGCGTGTACTTGCGATAGATGTAATAACCTCCTTTGTGTGTAGATCTCTTTTGATACTCCTCCGCGATTGAGTGCAGTTTATCTATGGCTTCATAATCTGTATAACGGTCACATGTGTTTTTTAAATGAATTGCAATTTCTGACATTTTTTTAACTAGTTCTTTTTTCGTTTCAAGTGCGAATCTTTTCTTGTCAAGGATCTTTACAAAAGCTTCCTTGTCTAGATCCATGGCCATATACATAGGCTCGATTATATTACTATAGTCTTCGTTGCTAACTTCGTACCCTGCGATTCTTTCAAACTCATGTTTCATCATGACATTGTACCTCCTCTTTTTTGGAATAGAAATAGGCTTATAACCGAAGCTATAAGCCCTAATTTTGTGTTATGAAACAATCTTATAATATTAAAAATGAGATTACATTATGAGTAGCAAAGATTTTTACAAGCCCTTTTTCTTTTTCCCAGAATGAAAACCCGTGAGAATCACTCATAAGAATCACGCTACATTCAGTTTGTTTGAACCATTCTTTCCTGTCCGATTCTGCATCAGGAGAAATGGAACATTGTTCTCCTTGATTGTTTACAAGGATCGCACTGTCTACTACGCTACAACCGTTTCCGGTTGCTTGTCGGTACGCATCCGACTTACTATTGATCCTGATAACGTTAATAGCATCCATACCCGTTACCATGTATTTTACTTCGTTTAGTTTTCTCATTTTTTTCTTTCCTCCTTGTATTTTATTACTTACGGATGTAAACGAATGCCCGTAATATTTTGCAACATTCGTTTACACCAATAAGCAATAAAAAAGCATTACCGTGTGGCAATACCTGAATTTTCGTGATTGATTTTCTCAACTCCTAATGCGTTTTGCCTTCTCCCGTGTCCAGGAGCCGCTATTTTGCACTGTGCTGGCGTCTGTGTTTTGTAGTTCCTATGTATTTGTATACCGCTTTTTATCTTCCTCCGGTTCGGTCTTATAGCGGTTTTTTAAGAACGTATTTCTCAGCTCTTTTTCCGTGGTTTGTATTTTGCTATGTTTGTATGGCCTTTCATGATCGTTTTCGCTTGTATCCACCTCTATACAAGTTAATTGTCGTGTCAGAGATCCCCATACAATAGGTAAATACCTCTCACTCCCGTTACGGCTTCCAAACCCCACAGGCCACGGTTTCAGACTCAGATACCGCAAAACGCTCGCTATTTCTAGCACATATGTTATTGTTCTGGGTTGCGATGGTATTCGCTGCCACGTCTGATAGAGTATAACTACTCTGTCCCGGATGTGGTCAGGGTGCCCAGTTGACACTGCAGAATCTAAGCGCTCTGCCTGCGTGCGGTTGGTTTGATTTTGGTTAGTTTTCTGAATACCTCCGCTTATCCTCTTTTGGGGATCATGTGGACTCTCTGGACACTCCATCACAGATACTTTTAACGGGTTGTGGTTTGTTGGGAACAAATGTTCTGACTTGAACATTTCTCGAAAATGCCTTAGAATGGAATTGTGATTTGGGGCATTTTCTTTTTGTTCCGTAGGGGGTAGTGCTGGTAACACTGCCCTCTTTTTAATGGGGAAAAGGTTATTCCCGACACCCTTTAGGGTGTTTCGTCTTAATTTTCAAAGACTCGTTCAGGGGAATTTTTATGTTTGTTTTTTTCTGGATATCATTTAGAACCTTTTTATGACATTCCCAGCACCGTCAAACAGTGCATCCTCCTCATAATGTAAATCTTTGCATTTATCAAAAAATTTAGCCCATGTATCACTTGATATAAACCCCATCATATGCATGTTATAAAATGTCTCCCAAACTTTTTCCATTTTACATTTTGCGTTTTTGTATTCCTCTATCATGTTTTTAAGATTTAAGCCTTTTACCATTTTGTTTCCCTCCTTTTGGTTTTCTGTTTCCTTTTGTTATAATAAGTATACTACTTTTCCCGTATTTTGTCAAGCGTTTTTCGTAATTATTTTTACTTTTTGCGTATTTTTATTGCTCTATTCATGGGTAAAATTGACGGATCACGCATTTTATGGTATGCTCATATTAAAGGAGGTATACAAAGCATGATTAAATCTAGGCTTAAAATCCTACTTGCCACTAAAGAAACGACGCAACGTCAACTTGCAATAGATACAGAGTGCAGGGAAGCTACTATTAACGCACTTGCTAACAACCGGATCAAGCAAGTACCTATTGATATGCTTGATAAACTATGCAAGTATTTTGATTGCCAGCCGTCTGATATTTTGGTGTATGAACCAGACAAGGGAAAAGTATGTAATTGACAAGGTACAAAAAAAGTGCAAAGCCTTGACAACTTTATAGGCTCTACACTCGTATGCGTATGTATGATTGATGCGGTTACTTTGCTAAAATGCGGATGGCAGACTTGAGAACGTCTATATCGTCTGTGTTACTGTCTGCCGTGGTGCTGGTACGGTCAAGCTTGTCATTAATAGCGCCTATGCCCTCAACCAGCAAGGAGAAATTACGCTGAATGTCGTTTTCAAGCGTTACCTTGATACCCGTTACATCGGAATCAATTGATGCCACGTCGGATTTTAGATCAGCAATATCTGATTTGACGTCGGTCATATCTGCCTTAAGTCCTGCTACATCTGATTTGAGACCAGATACATCCGACTTAACTATAACCATGTCGGCCTTAAGTCCTAAAACGTCGGATTCAATACTATCAAGCTTATCAAGCTTTGTATATATTGGTTGTAGTTGTTTGGCTAGCATGTCACTGACTACCTGCAATAACTCGTTGTCGTTCATTGTGTATACCTCCCTTTTGTGTGATTATATCACACGATTCCGAGAGTGTAAAGCCTATAAAATTGTCAAGGTGCTGTTTGTTTTGTTAAGTCTAGTATATCACCAATGGTTATATTTGTATATACTTAAGATTAAGTAAAACGCCCCGTAAACTTATTTTATCACAGTGGAATCCTTAATGATCCATAAAATTACCGGAAAAATATACAACCGGCTTTATTAAATTAAGTCCCCATGAAAGGAAATGATCACAAATGCCAGCCCCTAAAACCAGTTCAGCACAACTAAGAGCTAATAAAAAATCAAAAGAACTATGTCAGACCAATTTCACGGTTAGCATTGATAACCGCCTACACGATGTATTACAGGACGCATTAATTAAGCGTGGTATATCACGCAATAGCTACACGGTTGAAGCAATCAAAGCTCAGCTTGTTAAAGACGGCTATGACCTGACTGATGCACTGATACCACGGCCAAAAGGACGCAAGCCTAAAAAGGATGATTGATTGATGTTATCAAAAATGGGTGATCGGGGTGTTGTCCGTCTGCTACGCCAATAGCAAACAAGTGTTCTAGTAGAAGAATAACAGATCCTGATGAGGTTGTCAAGCGGTTTTTGTATTGTCAACCAATTATCCCAGCCGGTTAACAATGTGTGGGGTGATGATAGTCAATGTTGAATGAGAAGTAGTTAACTATGTTGGTTGTTGTCATGGTGATAGTTGGGATGGGAATAGGGGAATGAGTTGATTGTTAACTTGATTGATTGTTAAGTTTTACTTAACAATCCAAAAGCCGAA
>Ga0153920_1000813_pt1 | contig 13169 bp, 13 predicted proteins | sample TSNJ004MetaG_FD_104713 | JGI IMG/M metagenome (GOLD analysis project Ga0153920, IMG submission 104713) | Attine ant fungus gardens microbial communities from New Jersey, USA - TSNJ004 MetaG | ecosystem: Host-associated > Fungi > Mycelium > Unclassified | place: USA: New Jersey, Brendon T. Byrne...
ATTCCATTGCTCTGTATATAAAAATTTTTATCTTGGTCAAACAAAATACAATACCCAGTGAAAACAAGTCAAACAAAAGTAATGAGCCGTCAAAAGATACGCCGCCGAATTCAATGTCTTTTCGATAGAATGCATGCATAAATCCGATTATAGCATTTGCTAAAGGCGAAACAAAATCAAAATAGAATAAACCTACTAAATCTAAGAACCAATAAGTAGCAGTCAAAAATACCAATACCATAAGTGTAATTTGTATTACAAATAATATATTTACAAAGAATTTTAGTATTTTTTGAAGAAGCTTATATATTTGTAACATCTGACCTCACCTTATGCTAATAATATATTATCTATTAATCTTACTTTACCAACCTTAACTGCAATGAAAACTATAGTATCATTATCCGCCTGCTTCTTTTCTTCCAAATCATCTTTATCTCTAAATTCAAGATACTCTAAATTATGATTGTTATTTAAGAATGCATACGATGTTTCCGTTAAGTGTTTCACATCAGTTATACCGCTATTATAACATGATTTTATATTTAATAAAATCTTATTTAAAATAAGAGCATCATTCTTTTGTTCTTCCGATAAGTATTTATTCCTAGAACTCAGTGCCAGACCGCTTTCTTCTCTTACTATAGGGCAGGAAATTATTTCAACGGGAATATTTAAATCTGTTACCATTTTCTTAATAATTATTAACTGTTGCGCATCTTTTTGCCCGAAAAAAGCAAAATCAGGCTGAACTATATTGAAAAGTTTGCTAACCACTGTACAGACACCGTCAAAATGTCCGACTCTTGATTTTCCGCATAATATATCGGTGTAAAAATACGGAGGCACTACCGAGGTTGAATGGTTAAATGGTTGAAAGGTTGAAAAGTTGTCATACATTTCTTCAACACTCGGAGCAAATACCAAATCTACGCCTGCTTCTTTGCACATTTTATAATCTTCTTCAAGCGTTCTGGGGTATTTTTCAAAGTCTTCATTCGGTCCAAATTGGATTGGATTTACAAAGATTGATACTACTGTTTTATCACATTTTGAAATCCCTTCCTCAATCAAACTCAAATGACCTTTATGCAAAGCTCCCATTGTCGGAATAAGACCTATAGTAAAGCCTTCTTTTTTCCACTTTTTTATCTGTTCTCTTACTTCCACTATACTATGTACGAGCATTTTTAAACCTCTGCATGCAGCATTAACTGCCTCAATTCTTCCTCGCTTAATCTAAAAATCTCCTGTTCACCGGGGAAATTGCCGTTTTTCACATCATAATCATACTGTTTTGCGCAATCCGAAATCAGCGTTTTCATATCGCCATAGCGGCGTGCGAATTTCGGCTTAAATTCGGAGTATTTACCAAGCATATCATCACAAACTAAAACCTGTGATGTACAATATCGCCCTGCTCCGCAGGAGATTGTCGGTATGCGTAAGTTTTCTGTTATATATTTTGCGCTTTCTTCAGGCACCATCTCAAGAACAATTGAAAACGCGCCGGCTTTTTCTAATTGTTTAGCTTGTTCAAGAATTTGCAAAGTAGCATCATACGATTTTCCCTGAATATTATATCCGCCGATTGTATTTAAAAATTGCGGTGTAAAACCTAAATGACCCATTACCGGAATTCCGCATTCTATACAACGCTTAACAACATTCAAAATATGCTCATTAGCGCCTTCAACTTTTACGGCATTCGCGCCATTTTTAATCAAATCACCGGCATTATTTAAAGCCGTTGTCAAATCTGCATGATAGCTCATAAACGGCATATCGGTCACTACCAGAGCTCTGTTAACACCCCTTGCCACAGCTTTTGTAAATATAATCATTTCTTCAATACCAACAGAATGAGTGGTTTCATAACCAAGGGCAACCATTGCAAGGCTGTCGCCGACCAAAATCACATCTATGCCCGCTTCGTCAAAATACTTTGCCGTGGAATAATCATATGCAGTAAGCATAGAAAATTTTTCGCCCGAGTCTTTTATTTTTTGCAATGTATTCAATGAGACTTTTTTAATCATTTTTAATACCTCAATTTAAAATTATACTACATTTGCAATATCTTGTTCTGCTGTTTTAATCTCTTTATGAGAGAATGCACGTGAGTGTTTATTTTCTTTTCTGTACCAGTAATAAATTGCTCTTGCAACGCGGTTTGAACTATGACGTACAAAACCTTCTTTACTTTCTTCAATAAGTTTTTTAGAAAATAATTTTACACCCAATTTTTTTAAGTTTTCAAAATCCAACTTTACCGGATATGAGTCGGACATTTGGTATTTTACCGCTAAATTTTTAGGTAAATAATCATTCACTAAAACCGCATCCATAATCCTATCACTGCCTGCGTGCTGCATTAATGCATTTACATGATCCGTAACGCTGTATCCGTCGGTTTCACCCGGTTGTGTCATTATATTGCAGACATATATTTTTTTGGCTTTTGATTTTGCGATTTCGTGTGAAATCTCGTTTATAAGAAGGTTTGGAATAACGCTGGTATACAAGCTTCCCGGACCTAAGATAATCAAATCCGCTTCTTTAATGGCGGATATAACATCACCCAAAGCTTTACAATTTTGAGGATCTGTATAAAGTCTTTTAACCTTACCTCTTGCTTCCGGAATATTTGATTCCCCTTTTATTATTCTACCGTCCTCCATTTCTGCAACAAGTTTCATGTCATCCAGTGTTGAAGGCAGAACTCTTCCTCTTATAGAAAGTACGTTTGATGATTCTTTTACCGCGCGCACCATATCACCTGTAATAGAACACAAAGCAGTCAGGAATAAATTACCGAAACTGTGTCCTTCCAAGCCTTCGCCTGATTTAAACCTGTATTGGAACAATTCCGTTACCAGATCTTCATCATCAGCTAAAGCCGCAATACAGTTTCTAATATCGCCCGGCGGAAGCATTCCCATTTCTTCTCTCAATCTGCCTGAGCTTCCTCCGTCATCGCCTACCGTAACGACTGCAGTTATATTATTGGTAATTTTTTTAATACCTTTTAATAACATTGCAAGACCTGTACCGCCGCCAACTGCAACAATTTTAGGTCCTCTGTTTAATTTTCTTCTTCTGTATAAGGCTTCCAGCAGAGTTTGATTATCAAGTCCGTCTAATATCGAAAGATTTGTTTTTTGCCAGCCTTCGAAAAATATTGCCGCACCGAACATTACCACCGCAAAAGCTATCCACTCGGTTGAAATATTCATTGCAACTTTACGTATAAATTCCGTTATGTAAAATATCGGTTTTATATCAATCAAAATCAACACGCCTAAAGTCATTAAGACCGCACCTAAGAAAATAAGCGCAAACCACCTTTTAACTTGAAGCCCAGGTATTAACCAGCGAGCTTCTTCAGGCATTCTCATGTTATTTTTGAATTTAATCATTCTATTCTACCCAACCTGACGCATATACGTTTTTGTAATTTACCGGCAAAGGAGTAACTATTTCCCTCGCTCTTTGTATTAATTCATCCGCATTGCATAATTTGCTTGAAAAATGAATTGTATCGGCTTGAACAATAGTTTTACCGCCTTCGTTATTTGAAACCTGTGAGGTTGACATCAATTGTTTTAAACGTTGAATTAAAACCTCTGTGTTTTCATTATCTCTGGCAGAATAGTTTATAGTTCCGTCAACATTATATATCTTTTCAAGAAAAACTTCTTGCGCAATCGGAATATTTATAGATTCACTCACCTGTGAGATGATATCTCCAGCCGCGCCGCAATATACAAGCCACTGAGATGCTTTTTTAACAGCTTTTGCAATAGAACATGCAAAATTGAAATCTGCTGCAGCCTGTTTATACATTGCGCCATGCGGACGAACGTGTTCTATTTCCATTTTAAAAGTTTTTGCAAAAGACATCAAAGCCCCGACTTGATAAATAACCATAGCTTCAAGTTCATCCTCAGACATATTCATCTGTCTGCAGCCAAATCCCTGGATATCATCAAAACCTATATGCGCGCCAACCACAACATTTTTTTCTTTTGCTTTTAACAATGCTTCTCTAATGCTGATAGGATCTCCTGCATGGAAACCGCAGGAAATATTTACAGAACTCACATAATCAAGGAGTTCGTATTCCTCATCATTTTTATACACCCCGAAACTCTGTGCAAGGTCGCAGTTAAAATCTATATTCTTTATTTGTTTTTTCTCTAAAGTTTCTTGCATAATCACCTTCATTTACCTGATATGTAGTTAATTATACTCCCTAAATATTTATTTTCCAGTATCTTTACATAAACTTTACAGGCAGCAAAGTTAAAAGTCACCAGTCGTCAGTCAGCAGTTCATTATAAAAATAAAACTATGCGCAATGACATGATTCTTTTTTGTCATCCTGAACTTGTTTCAAGATCCCCATGAAATTAATAACAAAGAGATACCGGACAATGCAGTTTGTAAATCGGCTTCGCCTCTACAAACAGTCATTTCCGGTATGACATGGTTGGAAAAAAGGAAACCCATCAACCTATCAACTCTTCAACTACTATTTACACTTAGTTTTGCCGTTCCACTCTAATATTATGTCATTCCGGGCTGTCTTGGATTATTGGCAGTTCGGCGGAGTAACGTCCGCCTCACTCGGACGAACTCGCTGCGCTCCGTTCTTGCCAAAATCCGCTTGACCCGGAATCTATCAATTTGGTTAATTAAATGGATAGATCCTGAATCAAGTTCAGGATGACGCGATGAGTTCAGGATGACGGAATGATCACGTCATTGCGTATGTTGTGTCTTAAGGCAGTCGTTGAATTTCACAGGCGCACAAATGATGCAAACTTTGTTTGCCTACCAAGGATAGTCGTCTTTAATCTGCCAGCCGTCACGCATGATTTTTGCCGCACAATAGTATCCGTTTCCGGTTTTAGAACAATCTAAATTAACTGATGCGTCAATGTTATTGTACCCATATGGTAAAATCCCTTGCTCTGTTCTGCTAAAGCAAAAAACATCTTTGCCAAATACATTTGGACCACCGTCTGCATTGATATCTATAAAAATATAGTTAATTGCTGAAGATGTGCTACTGACAAATATATTAACTAATATGCCGTCCGAAAGTATTATATTTTTCCTGTGATTATCAGAAAAAATATTTGTACCACTTTCTGTGCCGTTAAGATGATTATAATTATTTTTCTTATATCCGCATTGCTGATAAGTTTTACACTCTTTCACTATTTGCAGATGAGGACGCCAGTATTTATCAAAATAAGCCTCTGCGCCCAGTTCCCAGCCATCATCCCAGTTTTCATAATCACCGTGTTCTGCTTCTGCCAGCTTAAACGCCTGATTGAGAATAGAAACTGTCTTTTTTAATTTGGTAACAGTAACTTGTTTTTTATGATTTGCAATCAACGCAGGCATAGTCAACGCCGCAATTATACCGATTATGCCAAGTACAATCAACAATTCTGCAAGAGTAAATGCTCGTTTCTTAATTCCATTCATGATAACGCAGTCTCCAAAATTCCTCTGTTTATTATTATACATTATATATTATACATTTTCAAGCCTGTACACAAAAAAGAACTGTATTTTCTATAAGAAAATACAGTTCTTTAATCTTTAAATCCAATTAAACTATTTTGCTTGTAATTTATTTACCGCAATTGTTAATCTTGATTTTCTTCTTGCTGCGGTATTTTTATGTAAAATACCTTTTCCTACAGCTTTATCGCATAATTGATAAACTTTTGACATAGCCGCGTCTAATTCTTTTTTATCGCCTTCAGCAGCCAAAGTCAAAACTTTTTTAACTGCTGTTTTGATAGAAGATTTCCACGCTACATTTCTAAGTCTGTTTTTTTCTGCTACTAATACTCTTTTCTTTGCAGATTTAATATTTGCCATAATTTCGGTTTACCTTTCTTGTAGATTGTGACAGTTAATGACTCTGTCGAACCTTGAGGATAACTTCATTTTACATGGAAAAATTTTATTTGCAAGAACCACAACTAAAATGTATGAAATTTGTTTACATACCAAACATAATGTTTGGATCATTCGTGCGCCCTTAACCCGCAAAGATAATCTTGAAATTCCACATGCGCGAAATAGTCTTATAAAGGAGGGTTCGGAAACGTAGTTTCTGACTACTCGTTTCATTTGATCGCGTTTTCTCTTTCTTTGGTTCGTTTCTTTCTCTTTACTCAAGGACTCCGCAAATTTGATTGAGTATCAAATTTGAAGGAGGGAAAGAGAAAGAAATGAACGTTACAAAGATTGTTAAAACATTAACATTGATAGATCCTGCACATTCGCCACTCAAGAAGGCTTGCCGAGTGATTGTGGCGATGGGTAAGGCTCTGCGTTAAATCAAGTTCAGGATGACAAGTAATACAATTGTTCCTCGTCGGTTCGTTTTGCAAAGTTCAGGATAACATTGCGCCTACCAATAATATTATATTTATGTACATAGAAAAAGACTATATGCTACGGGCATTGTCAACTCTGTAAATATTTGTAAAATTATTCATCAGAATTAGTTCTTAAGTATTATATTTTTTACCCGTTTGTGCTATATATTATTATACTGGAAATTAAGATAATATAATTATCAAAAACCTGGTACAAACTCTGTAAAAGAAGAAGCAATCAAAAAATAATAATACAGGGTTTGATGAAAGAATGGAGGCAAAAATGTCGGTAGGACAATTCGTATTTATGTTACATAGCCATCTTCCTTATTATAGAAAAGCCGGTATGTGGCCTTTCGGGGAAGAAAACCTTTATGAATGTATGGCAGAAACTTACATTCCACTTTTGAACGCGATTTCAGAATTGTATGAAGAAGGTATTAAGGCTAAATTAACAATCGGTTTAACACCTATTTTAGCAGAACAACTTAATGACCAACATCTTAAAGAAGGTTTTGTTAAATATATAGACTCTAGAATAGAACAAGTTTCTAAAGATTTGGAAAGATATCCTGATCCGAAAGTTGCTCATTCTCAACATTTGAAGTATTTAGCAAAATACTATTATGACTGGTTTAATCATATCAAAGACTCATTTATCAACAAATATGATATGGACTTAATAGGACAATTTAGAAAATATCAAGAGCTGGGTTGTATAGAAATTACTACATCCGGTGCAACTCACGGATTTTCACCGCTTTTGGCAACAGACAGCAACCTTAATGCACAATTTAAAATAGGTCAAGACACAACAAAAAGACTTTTTGGTAAAAAAGCCTGCGGAGCTTGGTTGCCGGAATGCGCATACAGACAAGGTTATGAATATGTAGGAAAAGACGGTCAGAAAAAATGGCGTCCTGCAATTGAAGTAACACTTCAAAATAATGATATTGATTATTTCTTCACAGAATGCCACGTTATTGAAGGTGGAAATTCCATCGGAAACAGACGTGTAATCGGTGTTTACGGAAATATTGAATATATTCCGCTTCCTGAACGCGAAGCTACAGGTTATGATACATATTCAGCATACTGGCTGCCTGATGCTCAGGTTGCTATTATGGGAAGAAACGACAGAGCAGGTTATCAGGTATGGTCAGCTGCTGACGGATATCCCGGAGACGGATGTTTTAGAGAATTCCATAAAAAAGATGATAAATCCGGCATGCATTATTGGAGAATTACTTCTCCTACTACCGATTTAGGTGATAAAATGCTCTATGATCCGGTATTAGCATTAAATAAAATAAATGAAAATTCAGATCATTATACTACCATGATTTACCATTTGTTAAATGATTATAAAATGGCAGCAGGAAAAGAGGGTCTTGTAATGGTATCGTTTGATACGGAATTATTCGGACACTGGTGGTTTGAAGGTATTGAATTTATCAAACAGGTTATTAAAAAATTCAGCCAATATTTGCCTGAAGTCGAAAGAATGACAGCATGCGAATATGTACATGCCCATCCTCCTAAAGAAGCCATTCAAATCCCTGAAAGTTCTTGGGGACAAGGCGGACATTTCTACGTATGGCAAAACCATTTAACTGAATGGATGTGGCCTATTATTCACTCTTGTGAAAAACGTATAAGCGCTATTGTAGATAAATTCCCTTGTGTTCCTGAAGATAAATTACTGCATAGAGCTTTAAATCAATTGGCAAGAGAAAATCTGTTATTGCAAAGTTCTGATTGGCCATTCTTAATTACGACCTGGCAGGCTAAAGATTATGCTACAGACAGGTTCAGAGAACACGTTGAAAGATTTGAAAAAATCGCTGATATGATTGAAAGCGGTAATATTAATGATTATGAATTACAGCAAATTGAGAGTATCGATAATTGCTTCCCGGTCATTGACTACAGAGTTTATTCAACAATTGAAGAAGGAACTATTCCTCAACAATGTTCAAAGCTTACTCCTTTGTATGAATAATAATATAATGCTAAAAAAGAACCGATTAAAAAATCGGTTCTTTTTTTATTATAACATTCCTTTTTCTTTTTTTACCGAACCTATTAATAAATTCTGATTATTATCAATTAATTTTCCGATATCATAATCAGATAAGTCTGCCAGCTTTTTATTCTGCCAGGGATAAAATCTTATCTCTCTGCCGCCTTTTAATTTATCAGCATAATCTATTTTATATCTTAAAATTGCATTATCCGCATAATCGGCAAACCCCATCCACGGATCAATAACAATAGCTTTTTTAGGAGGCTTTAAATACAATTCAGCAAACGGAAGATCTGTGAGCGCACCGGATGTCAAATCACTTATTTTTTTTGGGACATTCATACCTGTAACAATAATGGCGTGATCATATATCTCTCCTGAATTATTTTTTACCGATCCTATTACCATTTTTTTTGCATCTTTAAATCCATTCATTTTGGCAACAATCTCCCCGAGAGTTGCGCGCTGACCGCAATTAAAAATTCCATGTTTTTTCAGAATACCAAAGTATTCTTGAATTGCAGATACTATATCATTGCTTTTACTCAAACATTGAGTAGACTCACTTCTCATTTTATCTGATTTATTATAAAAATTTCCTAAAAAATTATTGAATTTTTCACGGAAGGCAAGTGCTTTGTTTACATCAATATCTGATTTTCGTTGAAGCATCGCCTTGGCATTATCATAAGTTCTTGAAAAAGAAACTCCCACAAACTCTCTGTTGACGGTATTACAAACATCCTGCGCCTTTCTGACAAGCGCATTACGCGAAGTAAAAGATGGATTATTGTTGATTGCACACACATTCATATTTACTTAAAACAACTAAAGATAAAAAATTGCCTGGTTATTAATTTTTATAATGTTTTATTTGATAATCAAATTCGGATACGATTTTCGTAATTTTTCTATTTCTGAACTGCTAAGAAACAATTCTGGTTTTGGAGCAAGGCAGAATTTGAAATTTTCAGGCATCTGAAATATTTTATTATATAAAGTCTTGAATTTTGTATAGATGTTGCTGACATAATCAACCTCTCCTAACCAAGAATCGGTGAGAATGGCTTTTGAATTATTTTCAGGTTGAATTAAAGCGCACGGCTTATTATTTTTAGCGTTTAGAGTAATTTTCTTATCCGGAAGATTTATTCCTGAAATTGTAAATACATGACTATTATCTATGATTAATGACGGGTTTTTCGGATTATAGCAATGCAGTGAAAATCTTCTTACCATAGGAACATAATTCATTTTTTGAACAATTTCCGAAAGAGACGCATTTTCGCCGCAGTTTGCCGCAGGATATTTTTTAATTAAATTCAAAAAAGCGGTGCAATAATTATAATCCCTTTCGCCTGCTCTATAAGCATTAGGAATTGCATATCTTATTGCTTTCATATTTTCAACAATTTTTGAATTTTCATTTAAGACGTTGCTTTTTTCAAAATTATCAAAATACCGGAGTCTGGACAGAGAGATTCTGGGGAATTCAGAATTAATAATATTTTGAATTTTTTGAGCATCTTTGAGTTGAATATTTCTTGCTTTAAATGGGGTATTTTGGGAATGATTAATTTTCATAATAGTATAAAAATGAAATATATATTTTTTTGCTATTTGGAACAAAAAAATTAATAAAGTATATTGCAATTTAATTTTCAGCGTTCTATAATAAAAATTGTCGGAAACGATATGACAATTATAATAATGGGGGCGTAGCTCAGTTGGTTAGAGCGCATGCCTGTCACGCATGAGGTCGCGAGTTCGAGCCTCGTCGTCCCCGCCATTAATAAAAAGAGACCTTAGTGGTCTTTTTTTATTACTATCAGTGCGTTTTCAGAGCTTGCACAAGTTCAAAAACTATAAATCTCATAAATTCGACTACATACCTATCCTGCAGACAGTTTTCAACCTTTGGATTGTTTGATACTATAACAAGGCTCGAACTTTCAATATTTTACTTTTCAATTTTTATAATTAAATAAAATAATATTCTTCAACACAAAAAAATACTTAAAGGGTTTATATGATAGATGTCACACTTATACCTGAATATGAATTACGTAAATTCTGTTATCCATTAATAGGAACTATACATGAGTTTTTTAAAAACAAGGATAATAGAAAAGAATTCATAGAATGGCAAAAAACTAGAAATAAAAAGTTTGAGATAAACAATAACTATACATAACTGTAAAAGTATTTACAGAATAAAATCATATAAAAAAATGATAAATATTAGCCTTTTCCGTTCTTTTGCATTATAGTAAAGCATGGTAGTATTAACTATTATTAATAATGGTATAATTATGATTTATTATAGAGAAAAAATTTTATTAGCAATATTACAAGAGTTCAACAATAGTTTGAGCAAAACAAGTTTACAAAAATATTTGTTTTTGTTTACTCAAATGCAAAATGAAAGTTCTTATAATTTTGTTCCCCATCATTTTGGATGTTATTCTTTTCAGGCAACAAAAGATTTAGAACATCTTATCAAGGAAGATTTAGTAACTGACAATAATAATTGGACTATAAATTCAACTAAAAAGGTCTACAAAGATGAACTTAAAGACGATGATAGGATAGCTTTATTTAAAATAAGAAAACATTACAAAATGCTCACAAAAGATACTCTTATTAGACATGTATATTTAAATTATCCTTATTATACACTTAATAGTAACATTAAGAATAGGGTTTTATCCATTAATGAAATTGAGCATATTAATAATCAAATTTTATCTAAATATGATATATATAATGAAACTCAAGCTATATTTACTATCGGTTATGAAGGAATGAGCATTGAAGAATATATCAATAAGCTTTTACAAAATAATATTAAGGTACTTGTTGATGTCAGAAAGAATCCATTCAGTCATAAATATGGTTTTTCAAAAAAAATCTTACAAGAATTTGTTGAAAAATTTAAAATTAAATACATTCATATACCAAAATTGGGCATATTATCTGATAAAAGAAAGTCACTTGAAACACAAAAAGATTATGATGAATTATTTGATGAATATGAAAAAACTTTAAAAAATAAAAACCTAGAAATTTCTTATTTAATTAGTCTTTTAGAAAATTATAATAGAATTGCTTTAACTTGTTTTGAAAAAGCCCCAGAAATGTGCCATAGAACCAGAATTAAAAATCATGTAATAAAAAAGTTGAAAAAAAATTGTGATGTGATTGAATTATAATATGACAAAAACAAAAGTTTTGATTACTGTTAAAACTTATCCTAATATCTCATCAAGATATGATGAGCTTGTTTGTACTGCAGGGTTTTTAGAAGATGGCTCTATGATAAGAATTTATCCTATTCCATTTAGGAAATTAGATTATAATAAACAATATGCAAAATATCAGTGGCTAGAAGTTGATTTGATTAAAAATATAAGCGACTTTAGACCTGAAAGTTACACTTTTCCTGATAGAATGTTTAAACATATTGTGCCCTTAGAAAAGATTGGTACAGAAGATAATTGGCAAAAAAGAAAAGATATTGTATTTAAAAAAGGCTATCATGAGGATTTAACGAAATTAATTGCTGAAGCTAAAAACCGACATATTAACACATCCTTAGCGACCTTCAAGCCATATAAAATTTTAGATTTTATTATAGAAAGGGATAATCGAGATTATAGTTATGATAAGCTTGAAAAAATATTTAATAAACGGGCACAATTATCATTATTTCAAGAATGCAAAGATGATAAGAAAGATTTATTTGAAGTAGCAAAAAAACTACCATATAAATTTTCATATAGATTTGAAGATATTAATGGCAGACAATCCAAGTTGATGATTGAAGATTGGGAAATCGGTCAATTGTATTGGAATTGTTTAAGCAGATATGGTTCTGATGAGATAGCTTTAGAAAAAGTACGTGAACGTTATGAAAAAGACTTTTTAACCAACAAAGATATTTATTTCTTTTTAGGGACAACTCAATTACACCATTATCGTGGTCCTAATCCATTTTTAATAATCGGAATTTTCTATCCCAAAATAGAATTGCAACAATCTTTGTTTAACTCAATAACATCTTGAGAAATGATATTTAAACTTTATCTAACTTATTGCAAAAAATAAAATATTTTAAGAAAATAAGATTTTCTTTACTGTTATTTTCAAATATAGAAAAATAACTTAACTAGTTTTTCTTATTTTATAAAAAAATTCATAGAATAATATTTTCTTTTCAACATCCAAATAAAAAGTCTTATTTGGCGAAAGTTCGTAATTGGACTGGTTAAGTCCGCCATTAATAAAAAAAGACCTTAGTGATCTTTTTTTATTTGTCTAATATTGAGAAAATCTGGCGAGAACTACAGGGTGAAACCCTGTCTTAAGTTCGAGCGGATTGTGAGCAGAGGCTTGAGTGCCTGCGTAATTGGTCAGCTGTCCGCAGGACTAATAAGCAGGCACTTAATGCCGTCCCACGCGAGCAATCCAAGACAGCCTCGTCGTCCCCGCCATTTAGAAATAGAAAAGACCCTAAAGGGTCTTTTTTTTATTTGTTTTTTAAATGCAAAATAATTGATGCAACCATCAACAAAATTATTACTGAAAAGCTTATGTCAAAAAATGCAAATTTAAGCAAAGTCATCTTGCTTCCAATAGCACAAACAGCAGCATTGATTGACGGATACTGTTTCAACATAATAATGGTACAAATATTTTCACTCAAGTCAAATAATGCTGTTAAAACCGGAAATATA
>Ga0153920_1000822_pt1 | contig 13082 bp, 11 predicted proteins | sample TSNJ004MetaG_FD_104713 | JGI IMG/M metagenome (GOLD analysis project Ga0153920, IMG submission 104713) | Attine ant fungus gardens microbial communities from New Jersey, USA - TSNJ004 MetaG | ecosystem: Host-associated > Fungi > Mycelium > Unclassified | place: USA: New Jersey, Brendon T. Byrne...
CTTGATATTTTCTTCTGTCAGCACTTCTGTATTTACTGTTTGGTTTGATATATGATTTCTGAACTTTAAAAACAATCCTAATAATAACATCATAATAAGTAAAAATATAAATAATAAAATATAATTTTTAGTCATAATAAACCCTTTTCAATATATTGTGTTACAGTATATTTCTTGATGGGTTAAATTATTCATTCGGCCCGCCCGGCGATTACTCCTTGTTCAACAGGGTGTCAACTTTGTTACATCCTCAATTGCTTCTTCTGTTTCCCTCAAACTATACCCCATATAGTGCCATGCTCTTCTCGCTCATTCCGCCTCGCAACAGATATCTGGTACAGCATCATAAAACTCCTGCAGCAACGCCAAAACCTCATCACTGCTCCCGCACGTCAAAACCTTCCTCGTCAGATCTTCACACTCACCTTTCGATAATTTAGCAATCATCGCCCTGCATTTCGCAATATTTGTAGAAGTCATCGAAAATTCCTGCAAACCACAACCAACAAAAAACGGAATCAGCCGTAAATCCCCCGCCGCTTCACCACACATTCCGCACATAATTCCCTCTGCTTTCGCACACTGTATTGTCCGATAGACAAGGCGAAGCATTCCCGGTTCATAATTGGAATATAACTGTGCAATAGCTGCATTTCCCCGATCCACCGCAGCAGTATACTGCGTCAGATCATTGGAACCAATACTAAAAAAATCCACTTCCTTCGCAAACACATCCGCCATTACTGCCGTCGAAGGAATTTCCACCATAATTCCGATATCAATATGATCTGCCGTTGGATGCCCTGCAGCTTTTACCTGAGCAAGAGCTTCCAAAAATAACTCTTTTGCCTGCCGAAATTGCTGCAGATGCGAAATCATCGGAAACATCACCTTACAATTGCCAAACGCAGATGCACGGGCCAGGGCTCTCAGCTGAACCATAAAAAGATCTTTGTTCTGCAGACAGAAACGTATCGCCCGCAGCCCGAGAAAGCTGTTCTCCTCCTTCTCCAGTTCCAGCGACGGGCAGTCCTTATCTCCCCCTATATCCAAAGTCCTTACCACCACGGACTTGCCTGGCATCATTTCAAGCGCTGATTTATAGGCCGTGAACTGTTCTTCCTCATCCGGCAGATCATCCCGCCCCAGAAAAAGAAACTCACTTCGAAACAGGCCAATACCCTCAGCGCCGTTTGCGGCAGCTTTATCTGCATCGGCAATATCCCCTATATTGGCATATAACTCCAGGCGGACATTATCTGACGTCACCGTCGGCCGCCACTTATATATATCTGTCAACTTTCTGATTCGTGAAATTTCCTCTGACTTCATCCGCAGCAGCTTAACCGTCTCCTGATCCGGCTCAATATAAACCGTACCTTTTTCACCATCTATAATTACCATCTGTCCATTATATACCGCCCCCAGGATACCGCACATACCTACCACTGCCGGAAGTTCCATCGCCTGAGCCAGAATCGCCGTATGAGAAGTTCTGCCTCCCGCCTCGATCACAATCCCCTTAACCTTTTCCAAATCCAGTTGAGCCGTATCGGATGGCGTCAAATCACGGGCAAACAGAATTGCCGGTTCAGTAAAGACCGGTTGATTATCCACACCACAGAGAGTACGCAAAAGCCGTTTTTTAACATCCATAAAATCAACTGCTCTTTCCCTTAAATAATCGTCCTTAACTTTGGAAAAAAGTGATGACATCTGATCAAAAATCCTGACTACAGCCGCTTCTGCCGAAAGACCATCCTCTTCTATACTCTTGACCACCGGCTCCAGGATCCCCTCTTCATCCTCCAGTATCTCTAAATGAGCGAGAAAAATCTCTGCCTTATCCTGCCCGAATTCCTTGAGCGATTTTTCGAATATCATCTGATTATGTTTGATCGTCTCCGCTACCGCACTGAAAAAACGCTCTTTTTCCTGTTCCGGATCTGCTGCCATTTGATTATAACTTTCATCTGTACTATCCAGTATCACAGCTCTCGCAATCGCAATTCCCGAAGATACCCCGATTCCCTGATACATATGCCAACACCCTTTCTTTCAATCAGTTATGAATTATGCCTTTGCCATCAGACTCCCTGTCACTCCCCACAGCCCTGTTCAACGAAAGAAGCCAAAACGTCAACCGCCTCCTCGTCATCCGGTCCGTCAGCAGTGATTGCCATGCTTGTCCCCTTTGTCAGTCCCAGCGTCAGCACCAGACTGATTGACTTTGCACTCACAGGGTAGCTGTCAGACGTCAGATTCCTGATCATAATCCGTGATTGATATTGTTTCGCCATCTTTACAAAATTCCCCGCAGGCCTCGCGTGAATGCCTGCCTCATTAATAATCGTAACATTTTTTTCACACATTCTATGCTCTCCTCATTTTGAGATTTTACTACACTAAGCGTCATTTCACATACTACACATTCCTTATGTAGCCTTTTACTTATATATAATGCAATTTTCATGCTGAAATTTTATTTTTATAAATTTTAGTTGAAATTGCACAATGAATGGTGTATAATCCAAATACAATGAATATAATTTTACAGTATTCGGGAGGTGATTTTTTGAATACTTCTGTTAATTTAATACAAAGGCAAGTGCAAAAGGCCACGCCGCAGACGATTCAAAGCCTTCAACTGCTGTCCATGTCACTGGTTTCCTTAGAATCGTTTCTTACGTCACTGATTTGCGAAAATCCATTATTGGAGATCAATGATATCGGCAGCGACTATGGTGACACAAAGGCAGATGACATCTCCGTCGGCGAATTGGATGAGTTTACTCACTACTCTGCAGCAAAAGACAAATCGGAACCAGGACACTTCTCTGTCCCGCCGGAATCAGATACTCTGGAAGGTTTTCTCCGGCTGCAGCTATTCACCTGTTTACTAGATCAGGCTTCTGAAACAATTGCTCTGACGATACTGTCACTGATATCAGAAGATGGATATTTTGTCGGCACAATCGAACAGATTACTCATCTTTGTAAATGCTCTTATGAGAAAGCAGAGAAAACCCTTCATCTCATCCAAGGGTTTTCGCCAAGAGGCGTTGCTGCCCGCACTCTGTCTGAATGCCTGATGCTGCAGACTGACCCAGCCCATCCCGACGTTTATGTTATCCGAGAAATACTTACACATCATTTAGAAAAACTGAGCCATCATGATATTCCCCAGCTGGCCCGCATATTTTCTGTCAGTAATGCACATATGCAGAAAATCTTCGACTACCTTGCCGCCCTCAATCCCTGGCCCGGATCTTCATACGCCAGTGCCAGCCGCAGATCTATCCCCTTTATCATTCCTGATGCAAGTATCTTCTTCGAAAACGAGGATCCGGATATACGCATCAAAGGAGCACCGGGTCAGCTGCTGCATCTGAATCAAGACTATCTGACTATGATGCAAGACATATCGCTGGACACCACAGTCAAAAGTTATTTAACAGAAAAATACGCCGGTGCCAGAAGTATACTTACCAGCCTTGAAATGCGTTATGATATGCTGAAAAAAATCGTTGTTTTCCTGGCGCTTTATCAAAAAGATTTTTTTCAGAAAGGTTCTATACATATCCGCCCGCTCACTATGACCGATACCGCTCATCAGCTGGGTATCCATCCGTCTACGGTAAGCAGAGCCGTCAGCGAAAAATATATCGAGACAAAATGGGGCGTATTCCCGATGAAATTCTTCTTCTCATCAGCATTGGAAGACAGCGGACATAATGCCATATCATCATCCGCCATCAAAATGTACATCCACCGGCTGGTCAAATCCGAAGATCCTGCCGATCCGCTCAGCGATGTACAACTAACGAATATCCTCTGCGGAAAGGGCATCAACATCTCCTGCCGCACTGTGAGCAAATACCGTACAGAAGAAAATATTCCTCCCCGTAAACTGCGCAAAAGATATGTTTGAGGTAAATTATGTTTAGAATTGATCGCGTAAAAGAATTTCTGAACCAATACTTTTCTTCCGTGCCAGATGCTCTAAAAAATGGAGTCGACAGCAATACTGTCGCAAATGCATTAGGTATCTGGCGAAACGATGCTTCCGCAGATCTGAACTCATTGGTGGAGTGCGGTCTTCTCACCCGAAAAGGAAACCGTCCCGTACTTTTCTTTCCCAATGCCGCTCTCCCGGAAGCAGCAGAACCACCGGCTTCAAAAAGCGAAGTTGTCCCGACCGCATTCTCCAAAGTCATCGGCGCCAATGGCAGCCTGGGAATGCAGATACAGCTCGCCAAAGCCGCCAGCCTGTATCCGCCCACCGGTATGCATTTACTGTTGATTGGTGCAACCGGGGTTGGGAAAACACTCCTGGCCGAAGAAATCTGGAGGTTTGTATCCATCTCAAAACCGGATAAAAAAATCCCGTTTGCTATTTTCAACTGCTCGGAATACTCCGACAACCCACAGTTGCTGCTCTCCCAATTATTCGGCCACGACAAAGGGTCATTTACCGGCGCCGATTCCGATAAACCAGGAATGCTTGAACGGGTGAATGGTGGCGTACTGTTTTTAGACGAAATCCATCGTCTGCCAAAAACCGGCCAGGAAATGTTTTTCACCGTTATCGACAAAGGAATCTACCGGAGACTTGGCAGTACAGTCGACCGAAAAGTACAGCTTATGATCATCGGCGCCACCACGGAGGACCCTAAGAGTTCTCTGCTGGATACATTTAAGCGCAGGATTCCGGTCCTTATTCAGGTTCCTTCCCTTGCCGAGCGTCCTGTTGTGGAACGATTTGAACTGGTCCACCTGTTTCTGACCCAGGAAGCGCAGCGTTTGCACCTTCCGATTAATGTTTCGGCCCAGGCTCTGAAAATGCTGATTGCCTTCAAGAGCAGTACAAATATCGGTGATTTGCGCAACGAAATACAGCTGACTTGCGCCCGCAGTTACCTTTCTTATCTAAACCGCGATCCCGCTTCACCCTCCGAAGAAAACTATATACAGATTGGAACCTACTGTCTTTCACGTAAAATCAACAACTCCTACACCAGTCAGGACGACATCGAGCAATTTGTAGCCAAACTGTCAGAAGGGGAAGATCTCACGATTCTGCCCGAACAACCAATGGATTCAGCCGCATCACTCAGCGGATGCAGACAGAATACCAATTCCATTGACTTTTATGGCTTTATCGAGAAAAAACTGTCAGAATACAGCAAGGATAATAAAACTCTGGATGAGATCACTACCTGTGTATCCCTGGATTTAAAAAAATACTACAATTCCGTTCTTTCCGGTTTCGACAAAGAGAACTTTGGCAGTGACTCCCATCTGTATACAGCTATTTCCGATGATGTAGCCGCCGTTACCAGCGAGTTAATCCGCATTGCCCAGATAGAATTCTCACGGCAATATTCTCATGGTATCAGAATCTCCATAGCCTCGTTTCTCGAACAGACCAAAGCTTTTGCCAACGCCGGCAGAGTATTATTCAACAAAGAGGTTCAGGGCATCGGGACAAACTATGGGATCGAACGAAAATTTCTCGAAGAAAAACTATCAATCATTTCAGAAGGTTTGAATGTCTTTCTCACGGAAGGCGAACTGGCGGTGCTGGCCCTATTGCTTGCCCAGAGAGAATACGAAGATACCAGTCCGCGAATCGATTTTCTGGTAATTGCCCACGGAAATGCTACCGCTTCTGAAATCACCCGTTTTATCAATCAGGGGATCGGGAAAACACTTGCCAAACCAATTGATGTCCCCATTAACTGCAGCAATGAACAGCTGATCGAAAAGCTGGATCTGATTCTCGCTGAAAATCCACAGAGCCAAGGCATTATCCTCATGACAGATATCACCCTTGCCTCTATGGTTGACCGCCTGCTCGGGCGAAAACGACGAAACTGTATGATCGTCCCATGCCTCAGTACGCCCCTCGCCCTAGAGATATGCAAACACATCCTCACCTCACAGCTGAGCAGTAAAGAAATTGTAAGCAGCGTTTTAAACGATTTCCGAATACCGGTTAACAAAGCATTTAGCATGATAAATTCCGTCCTGTCGGAAACAAAACAATCCACCTCCGCAACCCCAGAAAAAAAAGGACGGAAAATTATCATCACCTGCTGCGTCACCGGAATGGGCAGCGCCAGAATTGCCCGCGAACTGCTGTTAAAACAACCTGGTTTTTCCGCTCTGGCCGACATTATCCCCCTGGGAATTCCCGACGACATCCCAGGCATGGCCAGCCGCATGGGAGCCCGCCTGAAACTTGTAATCGGCCACTTCAATCCCGGTGTCGAAGGAGTGCCTTTTATCAGTATGGATAATCTTCTAACCGAAGAAGGCCTGAACCGTATCCGACTGCTGCTGCAGCATTGGAACGACGAAGCATACATCTTTGAAAAGGAAATTCCTCCCAGTGAAATGGAGCTGACAGAGCGCATGCGCCATATCAATAAGCGCATCCATTGTTTCGCCCCATCGCTGCCCAAACAACTGGTAATAGAAAATGCAACAATGATCCTCAATAAAATTGATGCCTGCTATGTTCATCCCCTGTCCCCCGATTTATCAACCAGAATTTACATTCACTCTGTCACAATGTTTGAACGCCTGATCTCCACCGAACCGATCCCCATGGCAAATGCCAACATAGAAACAGCCAAACGGCACGCAAAATTCTTCAACTTCCTAAAATCCACACTACGGGAAGCTTGCGCCGCATTTCACATAACAATCTCTGATTCCGAGGTATATTACCTGATGATGACCCTCCCCAATCCGGAGACAATGCAGGCGGACTGGTAACCGGAACGAGAAAAGAGATGGTATGCATCTGCTGTAATGCAAATGCATACCATCTTTCCTCATTGCTTCTGTTTTTACTAAACTATTTTAACGCTTTTTCAGCTTCCACAGCCCATATCTTAAATGATTCTTTCTCCAGAATCTCCCTGGTGATAATTTGAGGTACAATCTCTCCCTCTATTGCCTTTCTGATCGACTGGGCCACCAGTTCCGCCGCATAATCCCTGGATGCCAGTACACTGCCCGCCATATGCGATGTAATCGTACAGTTATCAAGTTTACGCCAACGGCTGTCCGCCGGCAGTGGCTCATCCGGGAACACATCCAGCGCCGCTCCGCCAATCCGGTGCTCCGCCAGGGCATTATATAGTTCATCCATATCAATCAGTCCGGAGCGGGCCGTATTGATCAGATACGCCGTAGGTTTCATGGAACGAATTTCTGCTTTTCCCACTATTGCCTCAGTCTCCGGACCGTATCGGGCATGCAGGGTGATAACATCCGCCTCTTTAAACAGGTTTTCCTTATCGCTCGGTGTATAACCCGACATTTTAATCGTCTCATCCGGAACATAAGGATCATAAACCAGGATATCGCAACCAAATCCGGTAAGCTTCCGACAAACCAGACGTCCGATCATTCCAAAACCAAAGATACCAATTTTACAATCTTTGATATGCGGAACATAGCTGCTGCTGACAAACTCTTCCGCCCAGCTTCCGTCAACAGTAGTCAACAGCGTATGGGAACGGGCGATATTACGCACCTCGGACAGCATCAGGGCGACGGCAAAGTCTGATACCGCTTCTGCATTCCGACCAATTCCGTTTACCACCATAATACCTCGCTCCTTAACAGTATCCATATCGATATTGTCAAGACCCGCACGACACAATCCAATTATGCGCAGCTTTGGAAACATCTCTATAATGGTTTGCGAGAAAGGGCAGACAATGCCGCCAATAATAATCTCAGCATCCGTGTTCTGTTTCATAACCTCCGGAACCGGGACTGCATCCGGCCCGTTTTTTTCCATGATACGCAAGTTCCCGCGAACATTTTCCTCTGCTGTCTCTATCACAACCTGGGCTCCCGAAAATATTTCGCAGGCTTTCTTCATTGCTTCCGGCTTAATTCCAGCAGCATCTGCTACACAAAGAATTTTCATTTGTTACCACTCCTTTACCAGCGATTGGCAGAGCCAAGCATCTGCATGTAATGAATCAGGCGGTCTTTGTATCCTCTGCCCATCTCCTGTACCAACTCATAAAAATTACGGGAATCATATTCTCCAGCAAGGAACTCTTTTCCATTTCTCATGGCATCCTCGGTAAGCTCAGCAAAAACATTAAACTTGGTACAACCGAGCTGGGCACACCTGATCAGCTTCTCATCGCCTGTATAAGATGCTCCATGAATGACCAGCGGCGTATCCACGGCATTACGGAGCGCCACCACACGGTCAAAATCAATTTCGGGAGTACCGACATATGCGCCATGAGATGTCCCAACGGCAACCGCCAGACAGTCAACCCCCGTTTCCTTCACATATCTTACCGCCTGCTCCACACTTGTCAGGCCCTGATCCCGCTCTTTTTCATAGTTATGGCCTTGTCCCACATGGCCGATCTCACCCTCAACACTGACATCCGCCGCATGACTCATCCTGACCACTTCCTTCAGAATTGCAATATTTTCATCATCCGGCAGCTTAGACTTGTCCACCATGACAGAGGTATATCCGTATTTAATGGCCAAAGCTGCCTGTTCAAAGGAGTTTCCGTGATCCAGATTGAGCACAACCGGAACCTCTGGAAATTTACGTGAATAATATTTAACCATATCGGCGGTTTCTTCAATATCCCACTTGCGGCTGACGCTGTCGATAATAACAGGAGAGCGGACTTCCCGTGCAGCTTCCATACACCACTTGATACAATTGGGATCGGTAACATTAGGCGCTGGAACACCATACAAACCTTTTTGTGCTTCTTTCAAAATTACATCCATCCTTACCAACATAATAATCTCTCCTCATCTAATATAATGTTTATTACTATCTAAAACAGGCCAAACGCACTACAAATCAGGCAGACCACCATAATACCCAGAATGATCTTAATGGGATTAATTTTTTTACTTAGCAAAAAATAAATCAGCATAGTGACACCCAGTGGTAAAATACCGGGCAGCGCCTTATCAAGCACAGACTGAAGCGTAATAACCGTCTCACCACTGGTGTAACTCAAGCCGAGGGTCGGTTTTACATAATTGGCAGCCATCGCCCCCATCACAAACATACTAAGGACAGATGCTCCTTCCATCATTACACGAATTTTTGCGTTGCCACTGGACAGCAGGTCAGTTAATGCAGATGTGCCCAGCTTATACCCCCGATTCATCCAAAATGCACCGTTGACCGTCCGGGCTGCCGTTTTAAACAGCAAGTAACCGATTGATCCTATAATATTACCGGTCATCGCAATAGGTACAAATACGGACAAGCCCAACGGACGAAGTGTGCCGGTAAAAATCGTATCACCAAAACCCGCTATCGCTCCCATAAGACTGGTTTTCAGCACCTCCATGCTTTCCCCGGTGATTTCTTCAGCTCCATTTGCCCGCTGCTCCTCCATGGAGATCAGTATTCCGTTGATGACACAGCCGGTGGATGGCTCTGTTATATAAAAACCGTCATGACGCTTCAGCGCCGCAGCAAATTCCTCTTTGTTGTTCTTATAGAGGATTTTAAATACCGGTATCATACTGGCCGCAAACGTACAGCCATACATACGCTGGTAAGTGTGACATGTCGCATAAAAATTCAGCCAGATCAAAAAGCTGCGTATCAGCGCGCCCCGCGTGACCTTGAGCTGCTCTTTTGCCCCGGAGTTTACGTTTTTGCTCTCTTCCATCATGGTTTTCCCCCTTCCCTGACAATAAGATTCTGAACATACAGCACCGCAATGATTGACGCAAATATTGTAATACCAATCATGGAAAGAACTCCTGAACCGAAATACATAATATAAAATCCCAAGAAAAAGAAGGGCAGTAAATCCTTACGCTTTAGGGAATAAAGGAAAATACCAAATCCCACTGCTGGCAGAACCTTTCCCATTGCAATAAAACCAATCATCAGCCACTCCGGAATAACACTCAATATATATTCCATCGCATATTGCCCAAAATAAAGCGCCAGAAAAACCGGAATGCCTCTAAAAATAATATTAATAAATGCCGGTACAATCAAAGTACCAAAATAATACTTCCCTGCGTTGGCTTCCGCAGCAGCTCTGTCACAAATACTTGCTGCGAATGTGTTAGCCGTACGACAAACCGGCTGCATAAAGGTTCCGATTACCGTGAACGGAACCGCAAATGCCAATATCGTTTCCGTATCCATACCGGTTGCCATCGCCATCGGTATGGCAATCACCGAGGCAAGCTGCAAATCCATACTGACTGTAAACCCCACAATCGACGGCGCCATATTCAGCGTCTGCAAAACCGCCCCCAGCATTGTCCCCGTCACCGGATCCCCCATAATCCATCCAAGCCATAATCCGGTTACCAGTGGAAAGTTAAAGTTTCCAGATGCAATACCGAAAACACGGCTGGTAATCGCCACATAAAACAAGGTAACCATAGATGCCTGCAATAAACTAATACCACTCACGTTATACACGCCTCCTTCTCTCTTTTATAATTTACCGATGTAATTTATCACCGGAGTCTCCGGCTCCGTAGCCAGTTGCTGACAAAACACATATACCCCCGCGTCCAGCATATTCCTTAAGATATCGACGTCCTCCGGACTCACATTGATGGTCTTGTACAAAACCTTTTTTCCCTTGCTCCCTGACAATGTGCCAATCTGCAGTTTATCATACTCAAACCCGCCTTCATACATGCGCAGCGCCGTCTGCAGATCCCGGAACAATATCAGTACATTCTCGCTGCCAAACTCATCCTCCTTCCATTCCTTTAGTGCCTGCTCCACCGAAATCGTATCGCATACGATTCCTTTAGGAACTGCCATCTGGTGAATCTGACACATAAAATCCTGCTTTGCCAGTTCATCATTTACAATCACTACCCGCTTTGCAGATAAACGGGGGATCCAACTGGTGCAGACCTGCCCGTGTACCAGCCTGCTATCCACTCTCACCCATACAGTCTTACTCACTCCATCTGCCTCCTTTACTGATTTGTCGGATTCTTAGCCTGCCAATCCGGACGATAGCTAAGCAACTCCTCGACATCACGCATCATCGCCCCGGCATCCTCGTCAGAAATCTCCACAGATACCGCATGGCAGTTATCCTGCAGCTCCTCCATACTATTGGAGCCGATCAGCACATTCATATGTTCAAAATGTGCCAAGGTATAGCGAACAATCAGGCCAGGAATTGAACATTGATACTTATCTGAATACTTCTCCCAGCGTCCGAAAAAATCATACATATGCGGCTTCATATCCGGATGAAACGCTACACTTCTGGCCGCAAGCGGGTGACTGGAATCCATCACGGCATCAAGTATGGCTGTACCAGTCAGTCCGCCGTGATCCAGCACACCGTACGCCTGATAAGTAGCCCCCATCTCCCGGCACAGTGGAAAATGAGTTTCGGCAAATCTCTGATCGAGGATGCTGTATTTCTGCTGTACCAGATCGACCTGAATAGATCGGGAATATTCTTCCATCTCACTTGCTTTTGCGTTGGAAAGACCAAACGCCCGAATCTTGCCTTCTTTCTTCATCTTCTCCAGTTCTCTCACCGTATCCTCAACAGGGGTGGTAAGCGACTGGCGGTGTGTCATGAAAATATCAATATAATCGGTTTTCAACCTGCGCAGGCTGTCTTCCAGATCCTGGCGGATGGACTTTGGCGTGAGATTACGGTATACATTTTTACCATCCCGCACATATTCCAGAATCCCATCTGCATCGCGCCAGTTCAGTCCGCATTTTGTCTGAATAATGAACCTGCTTCTTCTATCGCCCAGGGCCTGTCCCAAAAGATTTTCACTGGCCGAAGTTCCATAAACCGGTGCGGTATCAATGTAATTTAAGCCTGCCTCCAGGCATTTGTCCAACACCCGTTCAGCCTCGCCTGCACTCTGCACGCCTCCCGCCGAGCCGTAGGCAATCGTCCCCAGCGCCAGCACTGAAACTTTTATGCCGCTTTTACCAATATCCATCATTTTCATGCTTCTGCCCTCCATGGCTAATTTTGTCACCTGTACCGTCTCAAATCAACAGAGCGGCCAGCCGCCTCAAGGATCATCGAAATATTTTTGATTCCATCTTTTGCGACATCCTCCAACTCATCAATCAATTTCACGCCTGATATACTGTCTCGATTGGATATTGCCTCAATCAGCATTCCCAGATTTACGCCGGTCACGGCCGGCACTTCCTTATCGCTGTGCATGATATACTGCATCAACTGATTATAAGGAGTGCCCCCATATATATCGATAAGAAACACTGTGCCTTCTGGAAGATTTTCATAAGCGTCAGTAAAAGCATTCCGATACTCCTCCAGATCATCATTGGCTTCAACAGAAAACGCTGCCACATTTTCTGAATCCCCCAGTACCATTGCCGCTGTTTCTATCAAAGCCATTGCCAGCGGACCATGGCTCATTACAATAATACCAGGAAGGCCCGGACGAATTTTTTCCCGAGCAAATTTTACAATCATATTATCTCATCCTTTCTGCCAACAATCATAATGTATAAATCCTCTGTTGTCAGCGAATATCTTTATGCACTTATATAATGCAATATCCATACCGCTACACTTAGATTTAGCCTTTAAAATTCAGTTTTCGGCAAATTTACCAATAAATGTATCTGGTTTCTATTTATTTTGCCGACCAAAGCGACCGTAAATCTCGATAAATACCACTTCAATTTTATGCTAAAATACCTCTATGACAACGCTAATAATAAACGAAAGAGACCTCTCTTTAACATGAAAAAAGGACACCCCCGCTGGAATCGGCGTTTTCATAAACGCGGCATTTTCCAACGGGGTGTCCTTTTTTCATGGTTCTGCAGCTTCCCTATTCCTGCACCATTCTTAAAGAGAGGGGGGTGTCATGGTCGATATACCAAATCGTTTCAAGAAATTACGAACTGACAAGAGTGCCAGTGTCTGCAGACTTTCAAAAATATCAAATGTATCTGAAAACTACATTCACAATGCTGTTGTAATCTTCATACACTATAAAAGTGATACTCTTTTTGTGATATTAAAATCAAGCTCCAATTTTGCCTATCTTTCAAA
>Ga0153920_1000828_pt1 | contig 13047 bp, 10 predicted proteins | sample TSNJ004MetaG_FD_104713 | JGI IMG/M metagenome (GOLD analysis project Ga0153920, IMG submission 104713) | Attine ant fungus gardens microbial communities from New Jersey, USA - TSNJ004 MetaG | ecosystem: Host-associated > Fungi > Mycelium > Unclassified | place: USA: New Jersey, Brendon T. Byrne...
CCTAAAATATCCAATCCATAGACTGATTTTGCCGGTAACAGCCGGCAGCGTTCTATCAGCATGGTCCCCACACCGCAGAAGGGGTCCAGAATCTGTGCGTTTTCTTTCAGGTATGGCTTTGCCAATTGCATAAACAATGCCGCATTTGCCGGTGCTATGGACGAGGATACCACTTGTTTCCGATACTGAAAGCGTGGGTCCGGCAATGTATACAATTTCAGGAGCGGAATATATTTACCTTCTTTATTTTCAATCAGACGCAATTCTATCTCATAATCTGACTTGGAATTTATAAGTGCCTGTCCTGTTTCTCTATCAAGGGCGGCGGTGAATTTCTTCAAAAATCCGCTCTTCTTTTCCAATGTCATAGGGCTTTTCATTTCTACCCGGTAATAGAACGGTAAGCTTCCCTTGTGCCGTTTCGCTAAAAATACCTCCATTTTTGATTTTCCAAGCTGCCTGGCCATTGCTTCCGGAGTCCCGCTAAGTGCTCCTGCCCCCGGAATCGGAAAGAGCATTTCTGTATACGTGCGGATCTGCATAAGACTCTTTAAATCCCGGGTCAATACCCGGATGCCTCCTGCCAGCATTGTAATCTTTCCGGAAGTAATCTGTGCTTTCGTAACTTGACGGTAGTTCCGGTTAGTCAGCATGATCACTTCCGTTTCTTTGTCATAACCGGTAAATACATGCTTTTTGGGCTTCTCATAATGAAGAATCATGTCTTGCAGTATCCGAATCTCCTCACGTATGTGCTTTAAATTCCCTTCTTCCGGAGTCATTTCATACAATTGTTTCAACCGCATTTTCAGTGCCGGTAAAAAAGACTTATATTCGCATTTGCTCATCGCTTTCAAATAATCACTCTTTACAAATAGCTGTTTTTCTTTTTCATATGCCTGAAAGATCACCGGAAGCATCTCAACGCTATCCATATTTCTGTCCATGTTTTTTGGACATCCGGTATACCCGCAGGGTGCTCCCATATTTCTGTCCATGCTTTTTGGACATCCGGTATACCCACGGGTTGCTTCCATTTCTCCCAGTATCAGAACTGCGTTTTTTCGTACTTTTGCATCTTCATGCTCCAAAAGTTCTATCAACACCTCAAAGTTTCCTGCCAACAAACAGACAAGTGCTCTTTTATTGTTTTCTTCCTGTATCTCTTTCTTTAAGGCAATCAGATTTGCTCTGATATCTGTACCCGCACATATATTATCATAAATTATTTCCATGCTCTTTGAACATCCGTTACACTCATGGGGTGCTTCGTATAAATCCTTTATCATTTTACCTACCCTTCGGCTGCTTTATGAACCATTTTCTTCTATATAATCTGCTACATCCTCTTTAAATGTTTGCCATTTATCCTCGTTATCCACAAAATACCTGGGGCATTCTTTCCCTGTCACATCGTAATGGCGAATGATCTCATCCGTAGACAAATTAAACTTACCGCACAAAAATGCGGTCAATTCTACTAACGATCCGTAGGTCGCTTCCGTAAATTCCCCTGTCTCATCAGGATGGCAGCACTCAATGGATACTGTATCATTATTTCTGTCATTGGAAGCATATGCAATCTCTGACGTAGGTATACATTGGATGATTTCTCCTTCCAACCCTATGATAAAATTGCTGCTGACCTTATTATTACCGGTATCTTTTAAACTCTCAAAATAGTTACGGTTATCCTGGGCAGTACTTCCGGGGTTCGCCGTATAATGGATTACCACACCCTGGATCGTATCAGTTTCCAGCCCCGGCCTTGAATACTCATTAATGGTCAGCAGCTGTACATCCAGCTGCGGCTGCAAAGTCTGCTTCGTATGATTTCCGAAACTGTTGTTTAACGCTAAGCTGCTGCCGGAGGTTGCTTCTGATTTCGAGAAATGCTGAAAAACAGCGATTCCTGCCAGAACCACCAGTAGAATTCCAAGCCCTGCCATGGCCGTCCTGATAATAATTTCCTTTTCCCTCTGTCGTTTACTTTTTCTGCTTCGCTTTCTGCTATTATTACTCATATGTACTCTCTTTTTCATTCATGAAATGTCAAACAGTAGCTATCATTTTCTTATGAATATAGAAATCCGGAACGAATTTTCAAAAATCCGTTCCGGAACCATTTTTTATACGACAACAGATTTTTATTCGTCTACGCTATAGTTCGGAGCCTCTTTTGTAATGTGAATATCATGGGGATGAGATTCTTTTAAAGAAGCCGCAGAAATTTTGATAAATCTTCCGTTTCGCTTCAGATTTTCAATCGTTTCGGCTCCGCAGTAGCCCATGCCGGAACGTAAACCTCCCATCAACTGGAATACGGCATCCTCAGCACTGCCTTTATACGCTACGCGTCCTTCTACTCCTTCCGGTACCAGCTTCTTGGCATCCGTCTGGAAATATCGATCCTTACTGCCGTTTTCCATTGCAGAAATGGAGCCCATTCCGCGATAAACTTTATATTTCCTTCCCTGGAACAGTTCAAATGTACCGGGGCTTTCGTCACAGCCTGCAAAAATGCTGCCCATCATACAAACATTGGCACCTGCTGCGATTGCCTTTGTCATATCACCTGAATATTTAATACCTCCATCTGCAATGATCGGAATATCATATTCTTTGGATGCATTATAGCAATCCATGACAGCCGTTATCTGCGGTACTCCAATGCCTGCCACCACACGAGTGGTGCAGATGGACCCTGGTCCAATACCTACCTTCACCGCATCCACACCGGCTTCAATTAATGCCCGCGTTCCCTCACCGGTCGCTACATTTCCTGCAATCACCTGTAAATCCGGATATTTTTCTTTTACTATTTTCACACAATTGAGTACATTCAAAGAATGTCCATGTGCAGAATCCATTACAATTACATCCACATGGGCTTTTACCAAAGCATCTACACGGTCCAGTATATTTGCAGTAATTCCTACCGCAGCTCCGCAGAGCAGACGACCCTGCCCATCTTTGGCCGATAAAGGATATTTGATCTGTTTTTCAATATCTTTAATCGTAATAAGACCTTTTAAATTAAAATTATCATCTACGATAGGAAGCTTCTCTTTTCTGGCCTTTCCCAGAATCTTCTTGGCCTCCCCCAAAGTAATACCAACTTTAGCCGTAATCAGCCCTTCACTAGTCATACATTCTTTAATTTTTCTCGAAAAATCTTCTTCAAACTTTAAATCACGATTCGTAATAATACCTACCAGCTTCTTGTTTTCCGTAATTGGAACCCCGGAAATCCGGAATTTACTCATCAATTCATTGGCATCCGCCAAAGTATGTTCAGGGGAAAGATAAAAGGGATCCGTAATGACTCCATTTTCAGAGCGCTTTACCTTATCTACTTCGTCTGCCTGGGCTTCGATTGTCATATTCTTGTGAATAATTCCAATACCACCCTGCCTGGCCATGGCAATTGCCATTCTATGCTCTGTAACAGTGTCCATTCCGGCACTCATCATCGGAATGTTCAGTTTAATCGTCTTGGTCAGGTTTGTGGTCAAATCAACCTGGTTTGCAATGACTTCTGAATATGCGGGTACCAGCAGCACATCGTCAAATGTAATACCCTCGCCAATAATACTACCCATTTCTTTCATCCTCTCTTTCCTCTATTATGTCCACGCTTTTTGGACATCCGAAATACCCGTAGGGTGCTTCCTCTATTATGTCCACGCTTTTTGGACATCCGAAATACCCGTAGGGTGCTTCTTTTGTTATGTAATTGTTAAGTCTATCAAATATGAATACTGCTGTCAACTTAATTTTACTTTTCTCGGGGCAATTCTTTTCATATCATTCAGCATCACATCATTGGGCTCAAACAGTACCATTTCTCTCTTATTTGTATTACTTACAATCATGGCATATACTTTGGCATCTTTTTCTCTGGAAGAAAAATTCTGCATTTTTATATTCTTATCCTGACGGTAATGGTCCAGTTCATGGGATGTATAAGGAGCGATTAATTCTACATTCGCCATATTATAATTGGCTATACGCTTTCTCTTAGTCCTGGACATAATTTTATCGATATCCAGTTCGCCGTTTACATAAATGTATTCGAATTCCAGGTCAAAGGACGAAAGTTTAAAATAATCAAGTATTGCCAATGCGGCGAATGCAATCAACAAATACGGACTTACATAAATCCCTGCCACTCCCGCCAGCACAGTCAAAAATATCATACCAAACTTCAAAACCTGATCTCCAAATGGTGTTGTTCTTTTTACCAATAATTCCGTGTATAAATCACTCATACTTATCCTCCTGCTGTTGTAAACAATACTTTTTTGCCGCTGCATATAGTATACCTTGTTTTCTAAAATTCCGAAAGTAAATATTGCACAAATTTTTGTGTATTATTTTCATTCTTTGTATTAACTGCAACACAAAGAACTACCTTATCATAGGGGAATATGTCTGAAAGCTTTTTACTGCGTTCCAGACACAGACCATATGCTTTTTCTTCCGTATCCTCACCATTTTTATCCATTATGAAAAGTGATTGATATTTCTTATATTCCTCCGCCGATAAAACCTGTTTCAGATCCATATACATCCCGGCATCTAAATAATGCTCATAAATATCTTCCGGCATCAGCATCACATCCATAGTTCCTGCTGAGACCACAGCTATCACCTTACTCTGAATCCCCACAGTCATGCTGTCATTTGCATCCAAATCCATTTGATAGGATGAATCAAAGATAACCTCCTGCTTTTTGCCATCCAGTCCTGCGTGAGCAGCAAAATCCTCTGACAATGTATCGATCTCTTTTTTGTAATCCATGCTGTTAAATAGTCCGACTGACAGTTCCGTAGTAATTTGACTGTTTATCGCAATCTGCACAATGACAGCTATCACAATGATGACTGCCAGTATACCTGCCATCAGAGGTTTGTAATAATCCCAAATATATTCCAGTTTTTTCTTGAACGTGAGTTGTTTTAATTTTGAACGTTCCGTTTCTAAATATTCTTTTGCTGTCATTTTATCTGCTCCATTTTCTTATCCTTTAAATTCGCCGAATGCTTTATTTCAAATTGAGTTAAAGCAATTTTAACATATAGTAAGGCGGACGTCTATGACGTCCGCCCAAAGTTTTTATTAAATTATTTTAAACTCAAACCTGTATTACATCATACCCATACCGCCGGGTGCGCCTGCCGGCATTGCAGGAGCTTCTTCCTTAATGCTTGCCACACAGGATTCTGTGGTAAGGAACGTAGCTGCAACACTGGTCGCATTTTGTAATGCACTTCTCGTAACTTTGGCAGGATCCAGGATACCGGCTTCTACCATGTCAACATATTCTTCTTTATATGCATCAAATCCAACTCCGGCCGCAGAATCTTTTACTTTATTGATAATGACTGCTCCTTCCAGACCTGCATTTGCAACAATGTGATACAATGGGGATTCCAGTGCTTTTAAGATAACTGCTGCACCGGTCTTTACATCTCCTTCCAAAGTTTCCAACATCTTTGCTACATCTTTGGATGCATGAATATATGCGGAACCTCCACCTGCAACAATACCTTCTTCAACGGCTGCTCTTGTTGCATTGAGTGCATCTTCCATACGAAGTTTTGCTTCTTTCATCTCTGTTTCAGTCGCAGCACCTACACGGATAACTGCAACTCCACCAGCCAGTTTTGCCAGTCTCTCCTGCAGTTTCTCTCTGTCGAAATCAGAAGTAGTCTCTTCAATCATTGCTTTGATCTGTCCGATTCTGGCTTCTATTTCAGCCTTTTCTCCCATACCGTCTACAATAACTGTATTTTCTTTTTGTACTTTAACCGATTTTGCGCGGCCTAACTGATCTATTGTTGTATCTTTGAGTTCTAAACCAAGTTCTTCTGAAATTACCTGACCGCCTGTCAAAATCGCAATATCTTCCAGCATTGCTTTTCTTCTGTCACCATATCCCGGAGCCTTTACTGCTACTACCTGGAATGTACCCCGCAGTTTGTTAACGATTAATGTCGTTAAAGCCTCACCTTCAACATCTTCGGCGATAACCAGCAATTTCTTTCCGGACTGAACAATCTGCTCTAATAATGGGAGAATTTCCTGAATATTGGAAATCTTCTTGTCTGTAATCAAGATATACGGGTCTTCCAGCACTGCTTCCATTTTTTCCATATCTGTTGACATATAGGCTGAGACATAACCTCTGTCAAACTGCATACCTTCTACCAGATCCAATTCTGTCTGCATTGTTTTGGACTCTTCAATCGTAATAACACCGTCATTGGAAACCTTTTCCATGGCATCTGCTACCATATTTCCAACTTCTTCATCTCCTGCAGAAATAGCCGCTACTCTAGCCATCTGATGTTTACCTGTCACATGGCTGCTCATGGACGCAATTGCATCGACTGCTATCTGGGCCGCTTTTTTCATTCCTTTTCTCAACTCAATGGGATTTGCTCCGGCAGCCAGATTCTTCATGCCCTCATGAATCATAGACTGTGCCAGAACTGTGGCGGTAGTCGTGCCATCACCCGCTACATCATTGGTCTTAGTCGCTACTTCTTTTACCAGCTGTGCACCCATATTTTCAAAGGCATCTTCCAGTTCAATTTCTTTTGCAATCGTAACACCATCATTCGTAATCAGCGGTGTGCCGAACTGTTTATCCAATACAACATTTCTTCCTTTTGGTCCAAGTGTTACACGAACCGTATTTGCCAATTTGTCTACTCCGGTCTCCAATGCTGCTCTTGCATCCGCACCATATTTAATTTCTTTTGCCATGATAAAACTCCTCCTAAGATATTGATAAGTATTTACATTTCAACAATCGCTAAAATATCACTCTGTTTTACAACTATAAATTCATCTTCACCAATTTTCACTTCATTTCCGGCATACTTAGAGTAGATTACTTTATCACCGGCTTTTACCTGCATGGTTACTTCTTTCCCATCTACCACTCCGCCCGGACCAACTGCTACAACTTCAGCTTCCTGCGGTTTTTCCTGTGATTTACTTGCAAGAATAATACCAGACTTGGTCGTTTCTTCTGCTTCACACTGTTTTAATACAACTCTGTCACCTAATGGCACTAATTTCATGATTTAGTTCCTCCTTTTTAATCTGTCAATTTTTGTATTATTAGCACTCACTCTTATTGAGTGCTAATCATAGGTTTTATATTAGTAGTTATTATCTAAATGTGCAAATTCAATCAAAGCTCTATATTTTATTATATCTCACCGTATCTCTTTTATTCTAAATTTTACTCTTTTTTTCTCACTTTTTGCCATTTTATTTTTTTTTAATAATTTTTATAAAAAAACCTCAATCTCAATTGGAGCTATCGAAGAAAAAGCTCCCGCCTCTATATACGGCGGGAGCATGTCACTCAAGTATAATTAATCTAATCTCAAAATATTCAAAGTCACTAATGAACGATTGCCAAAAGTCATTGCTACAGCCGCAGTAGAAGTAACTGCAATATCGATAACTGCATCTACCGGTAGCTGCATAATGGTATTTCCTGCATATTCGAATCCATAAGCTGTAGTTGTTTCTGTCACAGATTTTAAGGACGAAGCGATATTTACTCCATTTAACCGTACTGCAAAAGTCAAAGTTGCAGCTGCGTTAAAATCTGCATACATACTATATGCGATATAATAACTGCCTGCCTCTGTGATCGTAATACTGTTGGCGGTAGCATAGGATACTCCCTTCGCACTGGTTGTTGAAGGCATTTGAACGACAGACGCTGTATCAGCTACAAGGTTAGTAGTTAAATCTGAATTGTTAAATCTTCCTCCAAAAGCATTTAGCCCTTCGGAAGGACCTGTGGGACCAATCGGGCCAATGTCTCCCTGGATTCCCTGAGGACCTGCGGGACCCATCGGGCCGATGTCTCCCTGGATTCCCTGGATTCCCTGAGTACCTGCGGGACCAATCGGACCGGTGTCTCCCTGGATTCCCTGAGGACCTGTTGGACCAATCGGACCGGTGTCTCCCTGGATTCCCTGAGGACCTGTGGGACCCATCGGACCGGTGTCTCCCTGAAGACCTTGTGGGCCTCTTGGACCGGGAAAACCCCTGGGACCTTCCGGTCCTTGTGGACCTGTGGGTCCTGGTCTGCAGCAGCATGAACACTGCCGGCGGCAACATGAACATTCTCTATTTGAATTACAAAATTGTTGTTCTTCTGGACATTCTCTCATATAAATCACCTCATAAATAGACAAAATCTAAGTTTCTTATACAAAATATGCTAACAGACACCTTTTTGTTACACATTTTTCCATGACTCTTTCAGAGAAAATCAAAACCCCCATTATATTGTCAATAATTGCACAATGCAGATTTTTTAAAACTCAATTGTTTAAAAGAAAAACCGGGATACTGCATAACGCTTCGCCCTCTCATCTCAGGCGATCCATTTAGCAGTATCCCGGTTTCTATTAGACAAATACTTAACTCTTTCTTTGTTTCTTCAACTCATCAAGTTCTTCAAATATAACATCATTAATAACTTTTATATAGGTTCCTTTCATGCCGGATGAACGCGATTCAATTACTCCGGCACTTTCAAATTTACGCAGCGCATTTACAATCACAGAACGTGTGATACCTACCCTGTCTGCAATTTTACTGGCAACCAAAATCCCTTCTGTCCCTTCCAGTTCATCAAAAATATGAATAATTGCTTCTAATTCTGAGAAAGATAAAGTTCCAATTGCCGACTTCACGATTTGAATTTTCCGACTCTCTTCCGCATTTTCTTCATGAACAGAACGCATCATTTCCAAACCTACTACCGTTGTACCATATTCACTCAGAATGATATCATCAATCTCATACTGGCTGTCATTTTTATACATAAATACAGTACCCAGTCTCTCTCCGGCTATATCGATTGGATTTATAATTGCCTGGTATTGCCTAACGCTGCTCCCTACAAATCCAAGCGTCTCAAGATTGACGTTTTCTTTTGTAGATAAAACCCCCAACAGTCTTTCATTCAACATGCCATCAATGATGCCACCTACTTCATCCTCAATCAATTCCTTGATTTCTACCACTTTCGGACATTGACTGATCCCCAATACTTTTCCTTTTTTGCTTATAACCAGTATATTAGAGTCTAATATCTCTGTCAAAACCTCGCAGATATCATTAAAAACTACTTTACCGGAATTATTATTGTGCAATAGTTTGTTGATTTTTCTCGTCTTATCCAATAACTGTACACTCATATTTCCTCCTGACTTATTGCCTTGCCCAGGCAACCCCAAAAAACTTATAGTTATCTGTGTTTTTTATATTAACATACAATTTCCAGAATTTCAATTAAATTCTCAAAAATATTTAATATTCTTAAATTATTTTTCTTTATTTACCACATGACCACATTGTTCATTGGAACAAACCAGCTTATTTCCCTTTTCCAGCATAATACATCCACATTTCGCACATTTTTTATCAGACGGTCTCTGCCATGACATAAAATCACAATCCGGGTTATCTTCGCACCCATAATATTTTCTACCTTTTTTTGTCTTGCGCAATACCAGTTCTTTCCCGCACTTAGGACACGCCACACCGATTTTCTCCAGATAGGGCTTGGTAGACCTGCAGTCCGGAAATCCGGGACAGGCCAGAAATTTTCCATGAGGTCCATATTTAATCACCATATTTCTGCCGCATGCCTCACAGATCTCATCTGTAACCTCATCTTCTATTTTTATCTGCTCCAATTCTTCTTCTGCAATTCTTACCGATGCATCCAGATCAGGATAAAAATTTCGAATTATGGTTTTCCAGTTTACAACTCCTTCTTCCACTTTATCCAATAAAGTTTCCAAATTGGCGGTAAAATTCTCATCTACTATACTGGGGAAAGATTGCTTCATGATATTGTTTACCGCTTCTCCCAATTCCGTCATATAGAGATTTTTATTTTCTTTTGCCACATAACGCCTGTGAATGATCGTAGTGATCGTGGGAGCATAGGTACTGGGACGTCCGATACCCAATTCTTCCATCGTCTTTACAAGTGCTGCTTCTGTATAGTGAGCAGGCGGCTGGGTAAAATGCTGTTTTCCGTCAAACTCGTTAAAGGTCAGTTCCGTATCCAAATCCAATCCTTTTACCATCACATTGCTTTTTTCCGTCTCATCCGAATCCTGTATATAAACTGCCATAAACCCATCAAATACCAGTTTGGAAGCTGCTACGGTGAACCGGTAATCTCCGGCGCCGATTTTAACTGAAGTTGTTTCATATCTGGCATATTCCATTCTGCTCGCCGTAAAACGTTTCCATATCAATTGATAAAGGCGGTATTGATCTCTTGACAGAGATTCTTTCAAAGATATCGGAGTCAGTGCTATATTCGTAGGACGAATTGCCTCATGAGCGTCCTGAATCTTTTTCCCCTCTTTTTTGTCCTGCATAACATCGGAGACATATTCTTTGCCATATTGCTGCTCGATATAATCCCTTGCCGTGCTGTCAGCTTCTTGTGAAATACGAGTGGAATCCGTACGCAGGTATGTAATAACACCTACGGTTCCATGACCTTTTATATCTATTCCTTCATACAACTGCTGAGCAATCCGCATTGTTTTTTGAGTAGAAAAGTTAAGCACTTTGGATGCTTCCTGCTGCAAGGTACTTGTAGTAAACGGCAGGGGTGATTTTTTTGTTCGTTCTCCTTTTTTTACGTCGACTACTTTATATTCTGCCTCTTTTAGTTCTTCTGTGATCCGCTCCATTTCTTCCCCGGACCGTATCTGGATTTTCTTTTTATCTGTCCCGTAGAATTTTGCAATCAACGGTTTCTTTTCGCCTTTTACTTTCAAACTTGCATCCAGGGTCCAGTATTCTTCCGGAATAAATGCATTGATTTCGTCTTCCCTGTCTCCAATGATACGCAGCGCTACGGACTGTACCCTGCCCGCACTAAGCCGACCCTTAACCTTTACCCACAGTAACGGACTGATGCGGTAACCAACCATACGGTCCAGGACTCTGCGTGCCTGCTGGGCATCTACCAGATCCATATCGATATCTCTTGCCTGTTTTAGTGATTCCTTGATTGCGTTTTTCGTAATTTCATTGAAGGTAATACGATATAACTTATTTTCATCCAATTTTAAGGCTTTGGATAAATGCCACGATATAGCCTCTCCTTCACGGTCGGGGTCGGTTGCCAGATAGACTTTATCCGCCTTTTTAACTGCTTTTCGAAGTGATGCCAGTATATCCCCTTTACCGCGGATCGTAATGTATTTGGGTTCATAATCATTTTCTATATTAATTCCCATTTGACTTTTCGGCAAATCCCTTACATGTCCATTCGATGCAGCTACTTCATAATTAGAACCCAAAAATTTTTTGATTGTTTTTACTTTAGTCGGTGATTCTACTATTACTAAATATTTTGCCATATATACCCCCATGCTATTGCAGGCTAATAAACTCTTGTTATATTACACTTTCATATAATGATTTTTCATTGATTCCATAATATATCCTTTAAACACCAACGTTGTCAAAATATGCAGAACCTCCGAAGTCGGAAGTTTTATTTCTTCCAGAATATCATGCAGACTCCTGGGCTGGAAATCCACACAACTATACACTAATTTTTCCTTTGTTTCAAGTAAAATATTTTTTTTTATATATTTTTTATGATTCGCTCTTTGTAAATTCAAATTATTTATCAAGTCTTCCATGGATAAAATAATGCCTGCTCCCTGGCCGATCAAACGGTTGCATCCACTGCTCAATACATCCCCGATTCTGCCCGGTACAGCCATAATATCCTTTCCCTGTTCCAGGGCCAAATCAGCAGTAATCAATGATCCGCTTTTTTCCCTGGCCTCAATAATCAATACTGTATCTGCTAATGCACTGATAATTCTGTTGCGCATTGGAAAATGAAGCGCCAGGGGCGGTCGGCCCGGAGGATATTCAGATATCACTCCCCCTTGTTCTATCAATCCGGTATACAGTCCTATATGTTCTCTTGGATAGCAGATATCGACACCACTGCCTAGAATTCCAAAGCTGCTGCCTCCCGCTTCCAGCGCAGCTTTCTGACTGTATCCGTCTATCCCCTTTGCCATTCCGCTTATGATCTGAACTCCATGTTCTGTCAATACCTTCGCTATTTCCTCAGCCATATGTTTTCCATATGCACTGCACCGGCGGGCACCCACGATAGCAACTGCCGGATGATCCGGATCCGGCAGCCGGCCCTTCAAGAAAATTCCATATGGATAATCTATAATTTCCTTCAGCTTTTCAGGATATGCCTGATGTTCGGAACTGATAAATTGTATTCCGCTTTGTAACGCCGCATGATAATTTTTCTCTAAATCCCATGCTTTTCGGCTTTCCTGCAATGCCGTTATTTGTTTCTCATTCAATACGCCGCATTTATTCAGCAATGTATCGGAAGCTTTAAATATCTGCCTCGGATTTCGAAAAATTCTTAAAAGCTTTTCCAAATGCTCACGATACAATTCTTTACAGCTGCAAAGCCAATACCAATATCTTTCCACGTTTTTCCTCCTTCATACCCAGAATTTTTTGTCAATTGTCCGGTAACAAATTGCTTCACTGATATGACTGCACGTGATTCGTTCTGCCTCATCTAAATCGGCAATCGTTCTGGCAACCTTGATAATCCGATGATATGCACGTGCACTCAGTTCCAGTTTGTGATATGCTTCTTTCAATAGGGCTGTCTCTTCTTTACCTAAAATGCAATATTTACGGATTCCTTCTATATTTAAATCCGAATTAAATAGAAAATTAGTTCCCCGGAAACGTTTATGCTGTATACTTTGAGCCCGGGTGACCCGTTTTCGTATCTGCATCGATGTCTCATTTACCTGCTTTTTTGTCAAATCGCTGTAACTGAGCGCCGGCGCTTCTATACTGATATCTATGCGGTCCAGCAGAGGCTGACTGATCTTATGTAAATACCCATGTATCTCTCTTGATGTACAGGTACAGCGGTTCATATCCGGATAATGCCCGCATTTGCA
>Ga0153920_1000841_pt1 | contig 12968 bp, 9 predicted proteins | sample TSNJ004MetaG_FD_104713 | JGI IMG/M metagenome (GOLD analysis project Ga0153920, IMG submission 104713) | Attine ant fungus gardens microbial communities from New Jersey, USA - TSNJ004 MetaG | ecosystem: Host-associated > Fungi > Mycelium > Unclassified | place: USA: New Jersey, Brendon T. Byrne...
TCAGAACAATTCATTACAAAAATAGAAGAAATCAAAAATGAACAATTTGAAAATGTAGAACTCGGAAATACAAATGATGAAGTGTTTATAAAGTTCTCACAAAATCCACTGGAATACAAATACGCGCTTGCGCGCACACCCGGAATTAAAATAATCAACAAGAAAGAAAAGGTAAACAGCACATGTTTTTAAAACCTGATTATAATTTGGCAAACATTTATGCAATAGACTTGGAAGAATTAAAATCACAGGGAATTAACACTATCCTGTTTGATTTAGACAGTACGATAATGGCGTCAAAATCAGGCTGTTATTCTGAAAAGACCACAGAATGGCTTTCAAATGTGCAGAAAGAATTTTTTATAGGAATTGTTTCAAACAACAAAAATCCTCACTATATCGAAAAAGTAAAATCCGTTACGTGCTTCCCTTGCGTATTTGATGCAAACAAACCAAATCACAAACCTGCGCTAAAATTTATGGAAGAACATAACCTTTCTCCTGACAAAACAGTTTTTGTAGGTGACAGACCATTAACAGATATTTGGTGCGGCAAAAAACTCGGATGTAAAACAATCCTCGTTGACTCCATAACCGCTGAGACAGAAAATCTGCCGACCCGTTTTGTACGCGCGCTTGAAAGATGCTGTATCAGAAATTAAAATCTATGCGGATAATCATCAGGGATTTGCCAATTATGCCACTCTAATAATTTCGTACAATAATGCTTTGTGTTGGTGTTCTGTGCACATCCGTATGTACCTGTCATTAATGTTTCTCTCTTTCCATTCCATCCGTTGTTGTATGTTTTTATAAAATTCTCTGTACTTGGAGAAAAGAAAAAAGTAAAATGGGTTTTTCCCATGGACGTGGCATTGTCAGATGCTTTTGGAAAGAAATATATATGAAAAGCCGGCATACTGCCCACAGCAGCACCTGCCGTTGTATTATGTACAAAGAAATTAACTTTTGATCCATCCATAAAATAAATATAAAAATAACTTCTGTCTTTTTCTGTCTTTAGAGTCTTTATTTCAGGTCCTAAATAAGTATTCCACCACGTTTCAACTTGATCGGGAGTATAAGCATTTGTAGGATATTTCCAATGTTTTACCTGACCGTGTCTTACTTCAGCTCTATCCATTGCCTGATTTATAGTTGTATAAAATTTCTGAATTCTTGTCGTAACGATTTTCTTTCTATGATTTGCAATCAATGACGGCATAGTTAACGCAGCAACAATACCCATAATCCCCAATACAATAAGCACCTCAGCCAATGTAAATGCTCTTTTCATTTTCTTGTCCCTCGTTTTTTCATCCTCTTATATCCTTCCATTTGTTCTATATGTTTTTAGTATAAACTATGTTTTAGGAATTTTCAAGATATAACATTATATTTGCTGGTTTTTAGAAGAATAAATAATTTTTCTAACCTGTTCTTCATTCTTAGCATCTAAAAGCATAAATAAAACATCATTGGCTTCTAACACGGTACTCCCCGTCGGAACAACATACTCTCCATCTTTATAAATTAAACTGACTAATGTTTGAGCCGGAAAATTTAATTCAAATAATTGCTTTCCGATAACCTCTGAACCTTTTTCTATACAATATTCAATAAGTTTATTTTTGCTGTCTTTTGCACCATACTCTAAGATTGAACAATGATCAACCAATAACGGAGCATCTACACGCAAAAGCTTCGCCATATAAGGAATAGTTGTACCCTGTAATAATACGGAAATTATAACAACGAAAAATACTATATTGAAAATATCAATAGCATGAGGAATATTCGCCGTTAAAGGGAATGTAGCCAACACAATCGGAGCCGCGCCTCTTAATCCTACCCAGGATACCATTAACTTTTCTTTGAAGCTTCTTTTGAATGGAATGGTAGTAAGAAATATTGCAATTGGACGCGCAATGAATGTTAAAATTAAAGCAATAGCGAGTGCGGGCCAAACGAAAGCAAACCCGTCTTTGAAATTAACAACCAGACCTAAAATTAAGAACATTGCAATCTGCATAACCCAGCCAATTGCGTCATGGAATTTAATTAATATATTCTTATTAACGAACTTTAATGACGCCATCGTTAAACCACATACATAAACTCCGATAAATCCGTTGCCGCCAATTAAAGAAATAAATGAATATGATAAAAGTACAGTCGCAAGTGTAATTACAACATATAAAGCATCATACTCCAGCTTAATTCTATTTATAAACCAGACTGCCAATCTTGCAATCAAGTAACCGAACAGTATTCCTAAAAACATCTGTTTAAAGAAATCCCAAACCATATAAGGCAAACTTATTTCTTTCAGAATTAAACCTATAACACTATAGGTTAAAAATACCGCCATAGGATCGTTGCTTCCCGATTCGAATTCAAGAAGCGGTTTAAGATTATTAGCCAGACTGATACTTTTGGATCTCAAAACGCTGAATACTGCCGCCGCATCGGTAGAAGATGTAATTGCACCTAAAAGCATGCATTCTAATAATGTTAAATCCAATATATAATAACCTAAAAAACCCACTATTAACCCTGTTACCAAGACCCCTGCAGTGGCAAGCACAGCGCCTTCTGCAAATACCGGCTTCAATTCATTTATATTTACAGAAAGTCCGCCCATAAAAAGGATATACGAAATAGCTACAATACCTATGTATTGCGCAAGTGCATAATCTTCGAAATAAATTCCGCCGATTCCGTCGGAGCCTGCAAGAATTCCGACAAAGATAAAAATTATTAATGAAGGAACGCCGAACCTTCCGCCGATTTTACTGAATATAATCGCGAAAATTAATAACACCGCAGCTATTAACATTAATTCGTTAAGCAATAACATATTATAAATATACCCCAAATTAGCTGTTCATGCAAATTTTTTTTAAAAACCATACTAAAATAGTAGAAAGAATACTCTTGAACTTTGAGCAGTCAATACGAGAGTTACAAATAAAGATGCATGGCTATCCCTGTGTATTTCGACCTTCGGAAGAAATATATTATAAATCAACAATCAGTTTAAGAAAGATTTCGCAGCATTTTTTGTTTAATACTATAGCTAATTATTAATATTGTTTTACACATCTATATTTTTTAGCAAAGACATGGGATATTGGTTAAATGAATTTCTTCAATAAGGTTTAAAATTTTATTCAGAAATTCTTTATATTTTTCTATGTCGGCTTCACCTGACAACACAATGTCAGCAGTTTCTTTACAAGGTTTAATGTATATTTGCGCTTTTTGTGACGCGTTATCAAGAATATTTTGTGCAGATGCACCAAGATTTCTCTCATTTGCTCTTAAGAAAAATCGTTTTTCTTGAACTTCTTTTGAAATATCTACGTATATTTTAAAATCAAAGGCATTTTTAACCTTCTCATTAAGATTAAATAATCCTTCTGATATAATTACTTTGCTTGGATTTACTAAAATTTGATTATCAAATCTTTTAGCCGTACCTGACATGTCATATTTCGGAAGCATAACAGAATTACCGTTTAACAATTGCAAAATATGTTCATTCATTAAGCTTAATTCAATAGCATCAGGAACATCAAGGTCGTAATTGTTTGCAAAGTTAGCAAATGAACCTGCTTTTTTAACCATATCAGATCTGTCATAATAATAATCATCAGAATTAATACGTGTTATTGCATTATCAATACAGAATTCTTTGGCAAATCTTTCAATCGAAGTAATCATTTCTAAAGTAATCGTTGATTTACCGCTGGCTGTTTCCCCCGCTATCCCTATAGATGCACTACGCTCAATCGCACCTGATATAAACATTGCCATTTTTGTTATTGCATTTTTATTAATGCTTATAATAATTGAATTAGGTCTTTTAATTTCTTGTTCAAATATATCTAATAATCTTTTTGTTATAATTTTTAAATTAAAAATAGAATATCCCGCTTCTACTGATATATTTTCACTATTTACTATGTTCATACTCAATTGAGAAGTCAAAATCTATTCCTTTTATTTCTATTTATTTAAAAAACTGTGAAAAAAATTTTTGCTTTTTTATAGAGTATCAAAAAAGATTTTAAATGACAATTTTAATTAAAAAAAAATAATAATAATTTACATTTGTATATTGAATAGCTGATGCTTTAAAACAAGTATGCAAGATTTTCAAAAATTACAATTCCTCACCCATACCCTAAAAAATCCAGGAGATCCCGGCTTGGAAGCCTACGCCTCGTCTGCCGCCTTCTCTTAAAACAACCTGACCGTATGCAAGTAATCTTTCTTTAAATCTTCTCAAAACACCGCCGCCTATTTCAAAATATCCATGTCTCATCATTACGTTCGGAAGATGAACTCCGTCTGCACTTCCGTTCAACTTGTCGTTTATATTATATACATACGACATAGTTGAATAAACAGACCAGTCTTCTCTTCCGTAAATAATATTTAATCCCGGAGCTAAGTTAATCCCGTTTAAATACCCCGCAACCATAGATATCGCACCAAAATCAGAACCCCAATGCTGGTTACCGAATATGTTATAAGAAATAAGAAAATTAGGCTGAATAATCCAATGTTTTGCAGCTCTATGGTTATATGCAGACTTCACGGCAGTACCCGCAAACCAGTTTCCCGTATGGTCAGTAACCCCGTTAAGAGACATCTCGTTATTGTACCCGCCGCCATAAGCTAAGATAGAGCAAAGAAAGTCTTTTTTCTTAAATGTACCCAAAAAACCTCCTTGTCCGCCGTTTTGATACATACTTACACCGTTAAATGTCTGGTGTCCGCCGTTGTATGCTATATATGCGGTAGGCAAGAATTTCCATCCGTTTTCTAAAGATTGTGCCGGAAAATCAGCACCCACAATAGAGCCGTAAGCCCTGTTATCTACATTTAGATCCTGCGTCATAAAAAGTCTTTCAACGGTAAAGTAATTTTTGTACCAAATGCTTCCTTCTTCCACACGATATTGATAAGGTGCGAAAAGAGGAGCTAATTGAGCGTATCTGTTAGGATTTTCATTAGATGCGCCGTAAACTTCGCTGTCAAGATAAACGTGGTCAAAGAGAACATTATTAACTACTAATTGGTTATAGTATGCTGCCATAGTTGCTACCTGCCCTCTGAATACCTTTGGGTTAAAAGCTGTTTCATTGGTTGCGCGGAACAATCTATATACGCCATTACCCAATGATTCTATGTGATAGATATAAATAGGTGTATCCAATTCTGTTTCAGAGGAAGTGAAGGTTAGCCCCGCAACATCTCCTGTGAATATGGGTAAATCTATGGTTACAGCAGTAGGAGCACCTATTACGTTAAATAAATCAATATTAAGAGTGCCTGTACCGGTAGTAGTACCGAGAACGAATTGGTCTGAAGTTCCTGTCTCCCCGTTAATATCTACAGCAAAATTATTTAGACCGTTAGCGGAAAATGTTGCTATATTGAAAGTATTAATAATACCGTTAATAGAATCGACATTGGCATTGGTAAGATTTAAATTATTAATGCTAATAGTCGATGTAGTTTGAAATAAGTTAAGGTTAGAATCTGTAATGTTGTTAATTCCGGCAAGTACCTGCCCGAAATATGTGGTAGTACCTCCTGTTTGGTTATACGTGCCGAGAAAATTACTGTTAACGGCATCTGGTCCGAAGATAACTGTTCCCCCGTTAGTTTTATTAATTAATGTGTGTGTCTGGTCAAAGCTTGAAGAAATACCGCCGTTAAAAATGACCTCGCCGGAATTACCATTGATATTTAACGTGGTAGGTTCAACTCCGGCAAAACCAAATAAATCAATATCGTTTGGCGTACCATTGACAGTATTACCTGTAAATAGGGTTGTACCGCCTGTTGTAGTTATACTCATCGTTCCTGTGCCAAAAGAAATTGCGCCGCCTAATGCACTGCCTGACGTGTTGACGCTGTTATTTTCAAAAATAACTCCATCACCTATGGCAAGAGTGCCAAAAGAGCTTATCGCACCCCCTGCCGCGCTGCTGGTACCTAAGGCTTGATTGCCTGAAAAAGTAACATCATTGCCTATTGTCAAATTGCTGGCATTTATAGCACCGCCTGAACCAAATTGACCATTTGCAACATTTCCCGAAAAAAGAACATTATCTGCAATATTTACCGCTGAACCGGCATTGTAAATTGCTCCGCCTGAACCGTTTCCTCCAACAGTGCTGTTATTAATAAATGCCGAACCTGGACCTACATTTATAACTAAAGCGGTTTGATAGCCCCGAATAGCGCCTCCAAGAGAGTTATTTGTAAAATTTTGCATTGTAACATCATTAATATTTAATGTATTCATATTAGTGTAAAAACCGAAAAAACTATTGGCTCCATCAAGTGTATTCCCGTTTCCGTTTAAAGTAAAAGTATTACCGGGAAATGCCTGAATAAAAAAGTTCGCTTGTGAAGTTATATTGTCCAAAACATTGACTTCGGTTACCGCACTATTGCTTAATGCAGCAAAAAGTTCCGGCCAGGTAGAAACATTGGCAACAATCGCGTTTGCTGACAGGTTAAACCCGCTAAAAAATAATGCACCGATAAATAATCCTGTCTTATAAATATTTTTTAATAGATTGTAAGACTCATTTAATTTTTCCGATAAATTATTAAAAAAAATCACTCATTGCTCTTTCAGTCGCTGATTACTGCTAATTGTATAAAATAAATTTATCAATTGCGTTTATATATTACAATGCGCCAGAAGAGTAATTAATAACTAACCAATAACATTAGCAAACTGCTTTGCACCCATCCTCATTGCATCCGCGCGCTTATCTTCACTTATGTACAAAAACACTTGACTGATAGTTACTCTAACCTTTTATTATAGATTAAGAAAAACGGAATTTATGACAAAGTTGTTGAAATTTCTAAAGAACATAACCTTGAACTTATTGAATTTACAGGGGTTGAGCCTAATCCACTGCTAAGCACAGCGAGAAAGGGAATTGAACTTGCAAAAGCCCGAAATGTTGACAGTTCCAGCCCTTTGTCATATTGTGTTTCAGAGCTTGTGATTGATTGCCTCTCAAGCGGCAACTCAATACCCTTGCTATATATCGGGTTCGTAATCCCTATATGATTTCTTTATCAATGCACAAAAAATGGGCCCGGAGGGATTCGAACCCACGACCAAAGGATTATGAGTCCTCTGCGCTACCGCTGCGCCACAGGCCCGTGACGACTATAATTTATTTAATTTTCAGTTGGGCTTGTGTTAGCTCTGCGCTACCTCCCCTCCATGCTCGTCGATACTTAATCGACTCAACGGAGTCCTTGCCACAGGCCCGTGACGACTATTATATTTATTTAATTTTCAATTGGGCTTGCGTTAGCTGTGCGCTACCTCCCCTCCATGCTCGTCGATACTTAATCGACTCAACGGAGTCCTTGCCACAGACCCAAATTTTACTGGTGCGTTTTTATTTAGTTGTGATTTTGAGAGAATTGTGACTCCAACCTCACTCAAATTAATTTATCATTAAAATTTTAAAAAATCAAGTTTTAAGTTTTAACAAAATATCATGTTTAACCCTCATCCGCAGCTCTACGTTTTTGCATCTGAATAAATAATATACGCAAAATCTAAGACCTGCTCACTCTCCCATAGGTAGAGGGGGTAATTAATGCAGAGTTATGATATTTTACGAATATTTAAGCGGGCATTTCATGTGGTAGCCCTAATGATCCAAACATAATGTTTGGTCCTATAATCTTATTAGCTAAATCTATTCCTATAAAAGAATTTGAAGCTACAACACTGTCTCTTAATACAATATTGTCTGCGAGCTCAACTTCATCCCAGATAATACAGTTTTCTATGGTTACATTTTTACCTATTTTGCAGTTATTACCTATTGTAGAATTGCCTATAAAAACAGTATCTTCCGGAATATTTGTATTACCTTTTATATACGATCCCTCGCCGCTTTTAATAATTTCTGAATGATTAAAATTGTATAAACCGTTAAATAAATCCTGCGTTGATTGCTTATACTGGTCAAGTGTACCTATATCGCTCCAGTATTCATTTATTATGAATGTATTCATTTGGTTAATCTCTAATAATTTTGGGAACACATTTTTTGCGAAATCATAAAATGTATTTTCAGGAATGTAATCAAAAATCTTATAATTAAAAATATAAATACCCGTATTTATACAATTGCTTTTTGCTTCTTTTAAGGAAGGTTTTTCCTGAAATTCTGTAATATAACCTGCTTCATCAGTAACCACTACACCAAAATTAGGCACTTCTTTCATCGGAATTTCTTTTATTCCGATTGTCGCGATTGCGCCTGTTTTCTTATGAACCTCTATACCTTTTTCTAAATCAGCATTAGAAAGCCCGTCCGCTGATAAAACAAGGAAATCTTCACCTTCCTCAAAAAAGAACTGGCATTTTTTCAAACCGCCTGCCGTACCTGATAAAGTTTTTTCTTTTATATAATTAAAATTTATTCCGAGATCATTTGAAGAGTATTTACTTATAATTTTATCAGCATGATAATAGGTATTTGCAATAATGTCTCTCACACCTATTGCGGTTAATCTCTCAAAAAGGATATCCATGACCGGTTTATTAGCTATAGGAACAAGAGGTTTCGGCACCTCTTTTGTTAAAGGTTCCAATCTCGCTCCGACTCCGGCCGCCATTATCATTGCTTTTAGATTATCTTTGCTCATAATATTACTTTTCTGATTCTAGCTTAAAAAAGCTTTTAATGCAAATAGAGAGTCCAATACAAAAATCGGACTCTCTATTGCTTCTAATCTTAATTTTTACAATTATCCTTCAGGCGTTTGCTCAGGTTTATGCATGTGGTATTCTTTTATATGTTTTTCAATTAACACCATTACTATATACGGAACTAATGCAAATTGAATAATCAGTATTTTCCAAATTCCGAATAAAAGAACAAAAATAAATGCATAATCTGTCTTTGATAAACCATACATGCTTGCAAGCATTACTGCATATGAATGAAATAATAACGAAGCAAAAACATAGCCGAGAATTAAAACCAATAAACCAACGAGAAAACTTTTCAAGAAAAATTTTTTCATAAATTTAATTTTCATTAAGTGAAATTCTTTATTTTCCATTGAGCATTCCATAATGCGCCTCCTTTTTACCTACATTATAATTTTAGCGTTTCGCGGGGCATAAGAAATCACTCTTTTTGACAATAAACGCACAAAAAAGACTAACCCGTAAGATTAGTCTTTTTATACTTTTATTTGGTTTAAATCACTTGATGTTTATTAATATGTTTTGCTATTTTTAATTCATCAGTTATTACTCTGCCATCAGTTTTTGTTCTTATATGAACTACTTTTCCGTTTTTAACTGTCAGCAAGTCGCCGTTTTTACCGATATTTATTCCTTCTTTTAATGCAGGGACTTTTTCAATTGATTTTTTAACAGTAGTCAGATTCTTGCCGCCTTTTGCTGTATTTTCAACCGTATTTACAGATACTCTTTGATTGGCATTTGTTTTATGAAGCTGTTCGATAGCTTTTGCTTCTTGTTGTGTCGGCGCAACATAAGCGATTGATTTATCATAAGCCGCTTGCTGCTGCGGAGTTACAATATCATTTTGATGTTGTTGAAAAAGCTTTCTTGACTTATTATTTGCATTTTTAGTTTCAATATTCTGAATGATTTTCGCTTCGCTTTCATTTGTAATAGGCTTGCTTGCGCCGGTTACACTTGTATTTTTAACTCTTTGTTTCTTTGGAACGTTTGCGCCTAAATTTTCTTTGCCTTTAGCTTTTTCGAGAGTTGTTGCTGCTTTTTCGGCACTTTTACTAACAACATCTTTATTTTTACCTAGTAACTTGTTAACTATTTCTGCGATTTTACCTCTTTTTAATACTGCCACTGCCGCTAAAGCAGTCAAAGTAACCCAAAATAAAGGTCTTGAGGTCGTACCTCCATTTTTCGGGAGTTCTTCCTGTGCTTGATTAGAAAACTCTGTTGTATCATACTGCGGCTGTGTTTCAACTTCTCCGGTAAAAGCAGGATAATTGCAATTAACGTTGTTTTTATATAAGTATGGATTAGTATTCACCAAATTCGGATTAAGACCTACACCATTCATTCCCACGACATTACACCTATTTAACCTTTCATTATAATTTTTAAAAAACCTACTTATATGTATATAAAGATTTTTTTGAAAGTTAAATTGTCAAAAAATTTAAAATATATTACGAATTGTTAATATTATAAAGAATTAAATATTGAATCGAATTCCGGAAAAGATATATCTACCCATTCAAAACCGTTTATTAATACAGGGTTTTCACAAACCAACCCCGCTACATAAAGGCTCATTGCAAGCCTGTGATCGTGATAAGTTTCAACTTCACAACCGCCTTCTAATTTTGTTTTTCCACGGACAATAAACCCGTCTGCCGTTTCTTCTATGTCAGCGCCGATTTTTTTCAATTCCGTAACTATTGCTTTTATTCTGTCGGATTCTTTGTGTCTTAAATCCTCAGCATCTTTAATGATTGTCTGCCCCTGTGCCTGAGTCGCCAAAACCGCTATTACCGGAAGTTCATCTATTAATCTCGGTATTATATCGCCTTCAATTATGCAGCTTTTTAATTCTGAAGATAAAACTTCTAAATCACCGACTTCTTCACCTGAAACTATCTTTTTATCCAAAATTTTAATATTGCCGCCCATTTTTTCAACAACCTCTAAAATACCTGTTCTTGTCGGATTTAACCCTACATTTTTTAATATTATTTTAGAATTTGGAACAATTAAGCCTGCTATGATAAAAAATGCCGCGGAAGAAATATCGCCGCATATTTCAATAGTTTTCGGCTCTAAAATGCTTCTTTCTATTTCAACTGTCGCGCCGTTTGAAGAAATATCAGCCCCCATATATTTAAGCATTATTTCTGTGTGATTTCTCGACAAATAAGGCTCTGTAAAGGTTGTTTTGCCGTCAGCATTCAAGCCTGCAAGCAAAACGCAGGATTTAACCTGAGCGGAAGCAAGTTTTGAATTATAATTTATACCCTTTAATATATTTCCTATTATTTTCAAAGGAGCATGCCCGTCTATTGACGTAATCTTAGCACCCATGAGCATCAGCGGTTCTATAATTCTTTTCATGGGGCGTTTAGAAAGGCTTTCATCCCCGATTAAAACAGATTTAAAATTCTGACCTGCAAGAATTCCTGCCATTAACCTCATCGTTGTGCCTGAATTACCGCAATCTAAATCTGCGGCAGGCGGTTTTAATTTCCCCTCCGATTCAATGATTAAGGTATTTTCGTCCGTAAATTCGTAATTTATTCCAAGTGATTTACATACCGAAAGGGATGACAAAGGATCTTGACCTCTGGAAAAATTCTTTATCACGGATTTCCCGTTTGCAAGGGAAGCGAGCATAACCGCTCTGTGAGAGATAGATTTATCTGACGGTATGGTAACTTCCCCTCTTAATCCGTTTATATTTTTAAAAACAGTCTTTTGCATAAACTAATTTTAGCATAAATAATATTTGGTCATCCTGAATCGACCACCATGTCATCCTGAATCGACCACCATGTCATCCTGAACTTGTTTCAGGATCTCTTTATTTTGGAGATACTGGACAGTGCAGTTTGTAAGGAGTTAAAACTCCAACAAACAGTCACTCACCCCCCTTCTTTTCCGATACTTAATCGGAAAAGTGGGGTCCCTGGTATGACATGGTTGTTTTGCGAGCGGCGAATGTGCAGGATCTCTTTGTTATTTAATTATTAAAAAGAGATGCTGAACAGGCACAATTTTTCTTGCCCGTGACGATTCATGTTTCAGCATGACAGGGAATCTTTCAACCTTTCAACTATTAGTTGGATTGCTTCGGTTTCGCTGTCTTGGATTATTTGTTTCCCACCTGAAACGCAACGATATTTGCGTCATTCCGGGCTTGACCCGGAATCTATCAATGTTAATTAAATTGATAGATGCTGAATCAAGTTCAGCATGACGGAAGAATCATGTCATCCTGTCTTCCGGGCTTCCTGCCTTCTAGTAAGTCATCTGCCAGTTGTCATTAAGAATTTTTCCGAAACAGCCATACACCCCCGTAGTTGATGAATTGCAGTAAAGATTAAATAAATCATTACGAGCAGTCGTTGTTAAAGGTATTTTGCAAGAGATGGTTTTGAGATTTCTAAAAAATACAAAATCAATTGATTATACAAATCCTCCATGTTATATTCATTATGAATGAATTGACAAAATCAGAGGTTTTATGAAACTTAAAAAATTTGCTATCTGCTATAATCATGAACTCAAACACTCCGTTAAAATCAAGAATCTTTTGGAAAAAATCTTGCTTGACCGTAATGTTTCAACGGAAGTTATAGATATAGATAATTTAAAAGATGGTTTTGACTTTGTTTTCGTAATCGGCGGCGACGGAACAATTTTAAAAACAGGACGTTTTTATGCCAAAAGCAAAACTCCTATCTTCGGTATTAATTTGGGAAGACTTGGTTTTCTTTCCCAATCTTCTGAAGAAGAAATTGAATGTTCTGTTGAGAAAATCCTAAACGGAGAATTTAAGATAGAAGACAGAATAATGCTGAAAAGCGGTTCTAATATTGCGCTGAATGATTTTGTCGTAAAAGGACCATATACAGGCCGCACTTCGAGATTTTCTTTAAAAATTAACGGCAAGTTTGTATGCGACTACTTGGCGGATGGCATTATAATTGCTACCCCGACAGGTTCTACGGCATACGGACTCTCAGCGGGCGGACCTGTTTTAACGCCGGAATTGAAAGCGTTTGTAATAGTTCCGATTTGCGCGCATACTCTTACTGCGCGTCCTCTTGTTGTGCCTGACAGTGAAAAAATATCTGTCTGTACTCAGGATAAGGACATAAAATATGTCGTTTCAGCTGACGGTCAGAAGTTTTATGAA
>Ga0153920_1000844_pt1 | contig 12955 bp, 11 predicted proteins | sample TSNJ004MetaG_FD_104713 | JGI IMG/M metagenome (GOLD analysis project Ga0153920, IMG submission 104713) | Attine ant fungus gardens microbial communities from New Jersey, USA - TSNJ004 MetaG | ecosystem: Host-associated > Fungi > Mycelium > Unclassified | place: USA: New Jersey, Brendon T. Byrne...
AGAAATAATATTACGGATTTTGAAAAAGTGGTAGCTCTGGATACGCAATATATTCAAGAGTGGACGTTGGGATTGGATTTAAAGATATTGTTAAAGACGGTGAAGGTTGTATTGAGAAGAGAAGGTTCTTCGTGAGTGTGGGGAAGTAGAAGATGTGGGACTGTGAGGGAAGAATGGAAGTCAAAAGAAGAAGGAGATATTGATGAAGAAGATTTTGATTTTAACAGATAGATTGCCTTATCCAGCTAATTCAGGTACTAAAAACCTTCTGTATAATTATTGTAGAATCATGCATGAAAAAATTAATTATGAAATAACTAATATATCTTTTTTAGAAGAGGGGGATGATAAAAGTTTAGCACCAGCATTTATTGCTCGAACCTATGTGTTGAATAAACCATCAAATATTATGAAAGCCTTTAATGTATTAAAGTATACAGTATTTACTAAAAAATTCCCATTTCAAGTTTCGATATATTGGAGTGAAGAAAATAAAAAGTATATAGAAGACATCATCAGTGATGAAAAACCCAATATAGTTATGGCAGATTTAGTAAGAACCGCAGAATATTTGAAAGACTTTAATGGGTACAAAATTATTGATTTACAAGACTTATTATCGTTACGATATAAAAGACAATTAGGGATGAATTCAATAGATTCTAACCCCTATGGAGCCTATTTATATGGATTACCCAATTTGCTTCAACGTATACTTATGATGAAGAGAGTAAGGTATCAAGTTCTAAAATCAGAGAGTTTCTTACTTGCTGAATATGAGAAGAAGATTGGAACTCAATATGATAAGGCAATGTTTGTAGCAGAAAATGAAACTAGAATTTACAATGAGATATTAAATGGAAATAAAGCAATAACGGTACCTTTGGGAGTAGACGTGGAGCATTATGCACAAGTATATAATTTGGAAAAAAGCAAATATAAAATAGCTTTTATGGGAATGTTAAATGTTGCTCATAATGAGACAGGTATAATTCATTTTATTGAAGATATATTTCCGTTAGTATTGGAAAAACAACCAAAATCTCAATTATATATTATCGGTGGTGGATTAACTAAAAGATTAAAGAGATATGAAACTAATAATATTGTTTTTACAGGAGAAGTAAAAGACATCCGCTCAGAGGTAGGAAGATGTAGGGTATTTGTGTGTCCTCTTGTTTTTGGAAGTGGTATTAAAACAAAAAACCTGGAAGCGATGGCAATGGGGGTTCCAGTAGTTACGACCTCCGTAGGAGCAGAAAATATAAATACTTGTCCAGGAGAAATTTGTTTTATTGAAGATGATAACAAAATGTTTTCTGAACAGGTGTTAAAACTTATGGAAGATGAAACATTATGGTGTGATATGAGAAAAAGGGCATTTGAATTTGTGAGAGATAAATTTTCTTGGGATGTTACTGAGAATGTGCTAAAAGAAATGTTATAAAATATGAATCCAGAGCAGTGAGGAATGGCATGCAAAAAATACTAATGATATCGCATATCAAAATATTTGGACATGGTGGTGGTGCTTTAGAAAATAGAAAATATTTTGATGGGCTAAAAACTTATGCAGAAAACACTAATGCGGAATTTAAAGTCATTTCTTTAGATGAAAAAATATCAGATTCTTTTGATGTTGCTATTAAAAAAACGCGCATAGCAGATATATCATCACGCTTACTGGGACATTCCACCTATATTTATATCATATGGAAGAAGATCAAGAGGAATGTTTATGAGTATAATCCGGATGTTGTTCTTCTAGGGCGGTCGAGGATGGGGTTTATTGCGAAGGATATTAAAAAAAATCTTGGTAATTGTTATGTTATAACTAATATGGAAAATGTTGAATATGATTATGTAGATGCATACTTTGCACATAGAAAGGGCATAAAAAAGAAGTTACTATCGGTGATAGAAAAATATGGAGTTTATAATGATGAAAAAAATGCGGTATATTATAGTGATGCCATAAATTACCTTACAGAAAGAGATAAAATTCGTACATATAATCTATATAAAAATGATAAACAGCAAGAAACAATATTGCCGGTTTGCATAAATCACGCGGCGAAACTTACGATTAAGAATGGCATTAAAAACGTAGTATTTATTGGAAGTTTGGATTATGGTTCAAATGTAGATGCACTTACATGGTTTATTAATGAGGTCTGGAATGTTTATTACTCAAAAGTTAAGGATATACAATTTATAGTAGGAGGGAGTAATCCTACAAAAGAGTTAATAACGCTAGTAAGAGGTACAGATAATATTAAAATGTATCGGAATTTTAATACATTAGAGGATATAATTCCTGAGCGCGCCTTGATAATTGCACCTATTCAAAATGGTGCTGGGATGAAAGTAAAAGTAGCAGAAACATTATCGATGGGACTGTTAATTGCTGCAAGTGATGAAGCTCTTGTTGGATATGAAGAAGCTATTAGTTCTAGTATATCAGAAGGTATAATTAGAGCCAATTCTATAGAAGATTATTTGAAGGCGATAAATAAGTATCGAGAATTATCAGATAATGAGCTGGTTACTATTGAAAAGAATAATTTGAAGTTATATTATCAATTCTATAGTTATAATCGTTCCAGAAAAACCATTTCAGAAGTATTGCAAAAAATAAGTAGGAGAGTTTAAATGGAAGAACCTTTAATTCATGTTGTTCTGGTTAACTATAATGGATATGAAGACACGATAGAATGTATTAATAGTTTGCAATATGGTTCATATGTGAATTATAAGATAGTCATAGTTGATAATGGATCTACCGATCATTCTATTGAAAAACTATCACATTTATCAGGAAATGTTTTTCTCATAAAAAGTAGTGAAAATCTAGGTTTTGCTGGAGGAAACAATTTAGGTGTGAAGTATGCTTTAGATCATGAGGCGGAATTTATTGTTTTACTTAATAATGATACGGTAGTTGGAAAATATTTTCTCATCGAAATGGTATCGAAAATGCTTGTAAATAATATTGAGATATTAACATGTAAGATCGCATATTTTTCAAATAATCATCTAGGAAAATACTGGTATGCAGGTGGAGAGATTGATTGGAGGAGGGGATTCGTAAAGCATTATACAGATGATACTCTAACAAATGAACTAAATAAAGTCACTTTTATGTCGGGATGTTGTATATTTGCACATAAGGATATCTTTAAAAAGCATCTTTTACCCGAATACTATTTTATGTACTTTGAGGATATGGATTATTGTTTGACTTTAGCAAAAGCAGGATATCGATTATACTATACACCTGATATTGAAATCAAGCATAAAGTTAGTGCGTCAGTGGGTATTGAATCTGAATTTTTTGTGAAATATTGGAATAGAAATAGACTTATTATTTTGAAAAAATATAGAAGAGACCTTGGTTATAGATATTATTTATTACTTGCCAGATTCTATATCACTAGATTTATTAAAGGGAATTTATATTTGATTTTTGGTAAGAAAGGATCTTATCATAGTATGTTACAGGGAATATCTGAGGGAAGAAGATATAAGGTTTATGGAGAATAATATGTTAAATACACAATTACCTAAACTGTTATGGATTTCATTATTTGCGCCATATGATGGAGTTCCTCATGCGAGCGGTAAGATACAAAATTTTTATCTAAAATCTCTAAAAAATTCAAACACATTTGATATTAGAATGATAACTTTTGGCGAAGAAGAGGAAGTGAATAAAATTGATTTAGATAAATGGGATATACCATATGATCTGATTATCTATCAGCGGAAAGGTATTATAGCTTACATTTTGAAATGGATTGATAGATTATCAAAAATTTGTATCTATAACCGCTATGCAGGATTGACGTCGAGGTTTATTTATCGTGGGATAAACAAAAAATTGAAAAGACTCAAGACAGAAGATTATAAACCAGATATTGTGGTATTAGACTGGACAGAAATCTTGTTTTTAATGAAAGATGTGAAAAAAATATTTCCTGATGTTAAAATAGTATCAATTGAAGAAGATGTGACATTTCTAGGATATGAAAGAAAAGTGAATCATGCTAATTCATTCATGAAAAAAAATTTTTTCGCAGCCAAAGGAAAACAAATTAAAAAAACAGAACTGAAACATCTAAGAGATTCTGATCTCTGCATCACAAATAATTATAAGGATCAAACTTTGATTGAAGACAATATTAGAGCGACTAATATTTGGACCTGGACCCCTTATTTTCAATCGATGATCCATTTAAGACGTAAAACCCCTAATAAAAATTTGCTGTTTTATGGAGCAATGTTTAGACCAGAGAACTGGAAAAGTGCTTTATGGTTTATAGAAAATGTATTTGCCTTAATTGAGGATAAAGAAGTCAAATTTATTATAGTTGGTAATAAGCCCCCGCAAGATATTTTGAAATATCAGAGTGAGCGAATTCAAGTGCTAGGATTCATGGAAGATATTAGTGTGGTTTTTGATAAATCATTATGCTTAGTAGCCCCACTTGTTCTTGGTGCTGGGGTTAAGATTAAAGTATTAGAAGGTATGTCTTCAGGTATTCCAGTTTTGACCAACGAAATAGGTATTGAAGGGATTTCTGCTCGTGACGGAGTCGAATATTTTCATTGCGTAGAACCAGAAGACTATTTAAATGTTATTCAACAGCTTTTGGAACAAAAAATAGATTACAAAGATGTTGAAGTGAAAGCGAAAGCGTTTATCAAAAGAAACTATAATTTTGATGCAGATGCGAATATATTTAAGAATAAACTAAGCTCTTTACAAAAATAGTTAATAATGATCGGAAAAACATGATTATGCTAAAAATAAAAATTAACAAGAAAAATATATTGCGCAGTGTATCTGTTTTTATATTTGTTTTATTTGCTTTTTCTTATGGAAGTTTTGGCGTATTAATTCCTTTTAAGGCGTGGGTTATTATATTATTTTTAGCCTTGTTGTGTATGGAAATAGGGCAACTGCAGGAAGTGGGAAGAATATCCAGCAAGGTGGAAATTCCTACTTGTCTGCTTGCGATTATGTTAATTGTAATGTTGTTTTGGAATAATTATGATTACCAACATGGAGCATGGTATCTTGAAATATATATGTCACTTATTTTTATATTTTTTATAATTGCGAATAACAGAAATTGTACTATTAGTACATGGATTAAAACAGCAATTATGTCTATGATTATGATATGTATATTTCATGCAGTCAGTACGCTGGTTTCTTATGTCAGTAGGGACTTTTACACGAATATAATCTACCCAATAGTAGATAGATTTAGTGTTTACAGTTTGATACAGCAGTATAATCAAGGATATATGGCAGGCTTTACATCCCACTACAGTATTAATGGGATGTTTTTATCAGCGGGTATATGCATGGTTATAGGATATTATTTTTTTCGGGGTAATAGTAAAACGAGTGTAAAATTTAAATATTGGCTGATACTGATTTTACTTATAACAGCATTACTATTAACTGGAAAGAGAGGTCCGATTATCTATGTGGCTTTTTCATTTATCATAGTATATTATGTGTATAATTCTAACAGGCAATTGAGTCGGTATTTTAAGGTGATTGCGATTGCTATTATTACGCTTTTATGTGTATACATAGCCTCGTTTTTTATTCCGGAAATAACAAATGTGGTCGAGCGTTTTATTGAACAGAAAAAAGTTGGAGATATTACTACTGGGAGGTTGGATTTATGGAAATTAGGTTATTCGGCATTTCTTGAGAATCCAATTTTAGGAAAAGGTTGGTGCTGGTTTAGATATCATAACCCATTTGGAACAGAATTTTATGTGCATAATGTATATCTTCAATGGTTGTGTGAGACTGGGATTATTGGCAGTATACCTTTTTTGGCTTTTACATTTATATTGTATCGACATAATTACATTCTACTAAAGTCGTTGAGAGTAAATAAACTTATATTAGATCAAAATGCAACTCGCCTATTATCAGCATCTTTAATGTACCAGTCTTTTTTTATAGCATTGAGTTTTACTGGAACAGCTTTTTATGAGGTGCAAAGTCTACTTCCCTATATGATTTGTTGTGTGATTACAGAATATTATTGGAGACGGGCAAGGAATGAAAACGGCACAAGATTTAAATCTGATGTAGAGATGTATTCAGGATAGAGAAATATACGAATTTAAAATTATAAGGAAGGAGATGCTTTTTATAAGCACTATTACAAAGGTATTTGTGATAGACAAGGAAAAATAAAATGAAAGTTGGAGTATTGACATGGTTTTTTGCATATAATTATGGCGCCCGTGCCCATTCTTATGCTTTGCAACAGGTAATCCAAGATCTAGGACATGAATGTGAATTAATTACATATTATCCTGATCATTATATTCGTGAAAATATTTTTATGAACTTGAATTTTAGTAATATAAAAACACATCCAATTTTAATCGTAAAGAGCTTGATACGGTGTTTTAAATTCAGGATGACTGACGGTATCTATAAAAGAAGTTCTAGAGTTAAAACAGTTTCAGAAATTGAAGGACTTGGTTATGATTTAATTATTTTAGGGAGTGACGAAGTCTTCAAGATTGGACATCCTTATTTTAAAAAGGTATATTATGGGGTTGGAATACAGGAAGTACCAATGATGTCTTACGCACCTAGCGCCGGTCAGACAGATGTAATGACCAAATTACCAGATGATATAGTGAAAAGTTTATATTGTTTAGAAAAGGTAACCGTTCGGGATGTACACACAAGGCAATTGATATATAATAATACGGATATTCAGCCTGAAATCGTACTGGACCCTACCATGCTGTTTGATTTTAAGGGGATATCAAAATCTTTGCATGAAAAAAACTATATATTAATTTATTCATTTGATGAACTCAATACGTATACTGACAGGATTCGGGAATATGCAAAAGTTAAGAATTTCAAAATCATTGCAATTGGAAGGTATTGTGCATGGGCTGATAAATCTTATAATGCAATATCTTTTAATAACTGGTTAGGAGCTTTTACACATGCATCTTTAGTTATAACGGATTCTTTTCATGGAACTGTATTTGCGATTAAAAATAAAATTGATTTTGTTATTATAGGCAGAGTAGACAAATTGAATAAGATCAATGATTTGTTAGAAATGCTAGATATTAAAATGGAATTTTACAATCCTACCATCAGTATTGAACAGTATGTTAGAAATGGTTTGGATTATAATCGTATTGATCATGTTTTAAATTCAAAAAAGCAGATATCAATTGAGATTATAAACAGAGTCATAAAGAATCTTGAATTAAAGGGAAAGACAAAATGAAAAAGAGTTTAGGATGCGAAAAATTCAAATTTAGCGGATAATAGTGCGCATTGCATATTTAAAAGGTTAATAATCCTTGAAAATATATTTATAAAGCGATAGTATAAACTTTACACTACCGAATTGAAAAGGAAAAAATAATTATGGAAATATTGCTTATAATATGTTTAATATACTTCTTATTATCCACCCTGTTTTTGATTATTTATTGCAGAGTTATGGATAAATTGGACAAGCGTAGAGATAAGAAACAAAGACCGCCAGAGAAGGATTACAATAATGTAATTGACAGCCAAAGGCCAATGGGTAATACAAAAACAGGACTCAATAGCGTTTTGAAGAATTTACTAAGGAAGCTTTATCGTTTTCTTGACGGGTATATGTATGGTTATATGAGATACTGTATTATACAGACAGGTAAAATTCCCAGTTTTAGAGTGAGAAATTCCCTATATCGTTTTGTATTCTATATGAAAATAACTAAAAAAACGGTAATTTATTCAGGATGTGAGTTCCGTTCACCATGGAATATTAAAGCGGATAATTGTGTAATTGCTGGAGGATGTATCTTTGATGGAAGAAGAGGAATTGAGATAGGAGAGCACGTTGTATTTGGATCAGGAGTTCATATTTGGACAGAGGAACATAGCATAGATGATCCTTATTTTAGTGTTTTGACGGAAAATGCTCAGCCAGTATATATAGAGACTAGAGCGTGGATTTGTTCGGATTCAACCATTTTACCGGGCGTTACTATTGGGGAAGGTGCTGTAATTGCTTCTAGGGCATGCGTTACTAGGACATGTGAACCATTTGGTGTATATGCCGGAGTACCTGCTAAGAAAATCAAGGAAAGAAATAAAAAAATTTTGTACGAATTACCCGGAAAAGCTCATTGGCATTTTTATTAAATAGTTAAGGTGTTTTGATGAATAAAAATAAAGAATTGGTCGTAAATACAGCAATTATTACAGTTGGAAAGATTTGTACACAATTTATAAGTTTTCTTTTATTACCTTTTTATACCGCATTGCTATCTACAGAGCAGTATGGAACGGTAGATCTTTTTAATACATATGTTAGTTTATTACTTCCGATCACCATTTTCCAGATAGATCAGGCGTTTTTTCGCTATATGATTGATGTTAGGGGGGATAGAGAATCCCAGGAAACAGTAGTTTCAACAGTATTTACTTTTGCACTTGCTCAAGTTGCAATTTTCTCTTTTTTATTTATTATTGTACAGAACTTTATTTCTACTTCATATAAATACTATTTTTACATAAATATATTAACATGTATTTTCTCCAGTCTAACTCTCCAGGCTTCGCGAGGATTAGGAGATAATATTTCATATTCCTTAGGCAGTGTTATTTCAGGTGTAACTCAAATCATATGCAATGTTCTTTTTATTGCAGTATTACATATGGGTGTGGAAGGAATGTTGCTGGCGGCATTAATAGGCAATACGTTATGTGGATTTTTTATACTCTTTAAAAAGCGTTTGTTTTTATTGTTTAAAATAAGTAAATTTAGCATACAGGATTTAAAAAGATATTTAAAGTTTTCTATCCCATTAATACCTAATGCATTGTGTTGGTGGATTATGGGGGCAGTAGATAGGACTATTGTATTTTATTTCTTAGGAATATCAAGTACTGGATTATTATCAGTATCCAATAAGTTCTCTTCCATATATATTACAGCACTTAATATCTTTTTGATTCCGTGGTATGAATCAGCTGCACTACATATAAAAGATAAGGATGGGAATCAATTTTTTAGAGATGTAACGAGTACAGTTTTTCGGTTTTTTTTGGCAGCCAACATTTGTATTATTGCCGTAATGCAGTTTGTGTTTAGAATCATGATTAATGCAAAATTTGATGGAGCATATAATCAGATTCCAATATATATGATTGCGGCGTTGTTTAATGTAATTGTAGGTCTTTATAGCGTTGTCTATCAGGCAATTAAAAAAACAAAAGAAGTGGCAATAACTTCCATAGGCGCTGCTGTTATTAATATTTTAGTCAATCTGTTATTAGTAAAATATATAGGGCTTTATGCGGCTTCTATTTCTTCACTAATAGCATTTTTAGTTATGGCGATTTATAGATACATGGGTGTTAAGAAGTATATAAATGCGCCTTTAGAGCGAAAATTAGTAGTATCTGCTATACCAGTATACAGTGTTGTGTTAATTGGATACTATTCAGATAAGCTTATATTAAAGATTGCGGCATTAGCGGCTGCTATAATTTACGCGATATTTATAAATAGAAATTCATGCAAATCTATACTTATAAATATAACACAGATGATTTCCAGACTAAAACAAGGATCTTAGGGGATTAGTGTGCTGTCCATTAGGAGGAATACGTCTTTCGTCCTGACCAATAAAGATAATACCTTATGTTAGAGACAAAGTACGAGGAGTGAATAACTATACAAAGAAAGAAGTAACTTTATTCACGTATCAATATCGGAGAAGAACTATCGGGGGAGACCTCCCTATATCCGATTAAGATTAGATTATTAATGATTAGCATAGCTTACTGGGCTATGACTATATCATACCAGACCAGGAAGGAATATATAATGAAGGAGAAATTCACTTTTTTTGAAGGAAATACGCCAACTTTTTCTCATATAAAACAGGACAATTGTTGTGGATGTGAGGCATGCGTGAATGCCTGCCCAGTGGATATTATTTCAATGAAACCCAATTTGGAGGGCTTTATGATTCCATATATTGTCCCCAATAAATGCTGTAAGTGTGATAAATGTATACATGTTTGCCCCGTACTTAATTATAGGCGCAATTCTGATTTAATATTAGATACTTATGCAGGTTATGCTACAGATAAAGATTTAGTATTTCAAAGCTCATCCGGCGGTTTTTTTAGTCTAATAGCAAATTCTTTTATGAAACAAATGGCACCCAATGCATATTTTGTTGGTGTACAATGGTCGGATGACTTTAAATATACATATCATAAGTGCAGCTCTAATTTGAGTGATTTGGACAATTTTAAAAGATCTAAGTATATACAAAGTCAAAAGGGTTATGTGTTTAGAGAAATTGCACAACTACTAAAATCTGAAAATAAGATTCTTTTTGTAGGCTTACCTTGTGAGGTTGTGGCATTAAAAAATTATCTTCAAGTGGAATATGAAGATTTATATACAATTGATCTCGTTTGCCAAGGCCCTACTTCACCAAAAGTCATGGAAGAATATGTAAACGTGCTTGAGAATAGATATAAATCCAAAATTCAAAATATGAATATGCGATATGTTAAATCTAAACCTTGGATACCTCAATGGATTAATATCTCTTTTACAAATAATAGAAGTTATCAAAAAGTATTCTATGAAACTGAAATTGGTAGAGCAGTCCATATTATGCAGAGAAAATCATGTTATGAGTGCAAGTTTGTAGGTAAAAATAGAAAATCCGATATTACATTAGGAGACTATCATGGAGCAGATGAGAGTGCAAAATATTATAATCCTTATGGTACTTCTATTGTTATTTTTAATACAGAAAAGGGCAAAAAAATATTTGATTTAGTGGATCGTATAAATTATTATCTATGCAAAGTATCCTATGACGATGTCGCCAAGCCAAATCCCAGACTAGTAAAATCCTGGAAACCAAGTCCTTTACGAGAAGCATTTGCTGCAAATCTTAGAAAAGACGGACTGCTAAAAGCAGTATCTATCTCATGGACGAGAAAAGATAAGTTAAGACTGGTTATCCCCTATAAGTGGAGAGGCTTTATCTATTATGTTCTTCGACCGATTTCTAAGCTGAAAAACTTGATGATCCATAAAAAATGATGAAGCCTATGGGAGGAAACAATGGAAATATTAATGCTTGGAGGCAGTGGGATTCTAAGTACAGAGGTATGTAATCTGGCTATAAAAAGAGGAATGAAAGTAACTATGATGAATAGAGGAAACAGACTACCGCTTATCCATCCAAAAGCTACTCTTATCATAGGGGACTTACGATTAGAATCAGAAGAAAATTTGAGTAAAAAACTATCAGGCTATAAATATGATGTTATCATAGATTTTATTAGTTATACAGAAGAGCAACTAAAAAAAACCTTAAAAATTGTGCAGGGAAAATGTAAGCAATATATTTTCATTTCATCTGCAACCGTATATGTAAATGGAGAAGATGGCGTTGCGATTACAGAAGACACACCAATAGGAAATACAAAGTGGAAGTATTCCTTGAACAAATCAGAGTGTGAATGGTACTTAGAAAAAAATATTAGTAAATTAAGGATGGAATATACAATTATACGTCCATATGTGACATATGGTAAGACAAGAATACCTTATCAGATTGCTCCGATTGAATACTACACATTAGTGAATCGGATTTTAATAGATAAGCCAATTCCTATCTGTGGAATGGGAACAAGATGCACCATTACGAATGCCAGAGATTTTGCGGTAGGAACCGTAGGATTGTTTTTGAATGAAAAGGCTTATAATGAAGCTGTTCACATAACATCCAATGAAAATACTTCATGGATAAATATTATATTAGAGTTAGGGAATAAATTGGGTAAAGAGGTTAAATTGATTGAGGTGCCCATGGAGTATATTAAAAAAGGAAAAAATATTTTGGGATTTGAAACGGATGAAATTGTAGGAGATAAAGGTCGGAATATGATTTTTGATAATACAAAGATAAAGTCACTAGTGCATGACTATAAAGGCGATATAAAATTTTGTGAAGGAATTGATGCTTCTTTGAATTATTTTGAATCTGACCCTAATAACAAAGTTATTAACTACATTTGGGATGCAAGAGTAGATGCTATGTTGAGTAAGATGAAGGATGGTTCCAATTACAAATCCAAGCTTAGGGTATCTGCATATGGTGAAAGTAGTAAAATAAAGGATAAAATAAAATATATACTCAATAGATATACCTTGCTATATGTTTCATCAAACTTTTGTAAAAAAGTGATTTGCAAAATCATACGATAAATTTAATACTGCTCTCCATGCCAAGAAAGTTAATCTGAAAGGTGAAAATACTGTATATGGCGGAAAAAAACGTCCGATTTTGCGAGGCAAAATGCGTTTGACAGCAAAAAATGTATATGCCGCTCCATTAGGTTCTTCCGCAAATATCCGTTATCTGCTCAACATCATTTTTGCGCTCAAAAGTTTTCGGCTGCATCGACCATACATAGAACGTTTCACCAACTTTAGTTTACTGCAAGTTCCTATATCGTTTGTTCAATAAAAAGATACAACTCGGGCATGCTTCTATGGATAAAAATATTAGGGAGATGCACAAGCATACTTTATGGGAAAACATGATGTTGCCATAAAATCGCCGTTAGAGAAAACGGGAGTGGAAATTCAGTAAAGGAACATATGCGGAATAAAATACGTTACACCCAGAAGATTTTGAATAAGTAACTAATGTCTACAATGAAATCCGGCAGTCAGATGACTGTCCAGAGACCGCGGCATGTCCAAAATGGACGAAATAAGTCCAAAAACTTCTGCATTTTTTCGAAAAGTACTTGAAAAAACCGCTGAAGTTTTGTATAATTTTAGAAGCAGCTTGCTTATACTCGATACGACTGTTTGCGTCGGTGATTCCGATGCAGGCATAG
>Ga0153920_1000863_pt1 | contig 12839 bp, 8 predicted proteins | sample TSNJ004MetaG_FD_104713 | JGI IMG/M metagenome (GOLD analysis project Ga0153920, IMG submission 104713) | Attine ant fungus gardens microbial communities from New Jersey, USA - TSNJ004 MetaG | ecosystem: Host-associated > Fungi > Mycelium > Unclassified | place: USA: New Jersey, Brendon T. Byrne...
CACAAAGCCTGTTCTATCTCTCATAATCTTTGACAGCATTACAAAAAATGTTAAACCCAATAATCACGAACAACCGCCATTGCTTAATCCCGGAGTTCTTGCTCAGACTGTAGAGCAAATAGAAACAAGATTAAAAGAAGATAAAACTTATAACTTTAATTTTGCTAAAACTTATCAAAATAATCTAAGAATGTATGAAATGGGCAGCGACGATGATATGGACACAGGAGAAACAGAAACTAAATGGATTAAAATCCCATCCAAAAGAAATGACCCGGAAAATTTCGAGAAAAATATAGGAAAGTTAAAAACATTATCCCATCGTTCGTGGTGTACAAAAACAACCCACGCAGAAGAATATTTATCGAAAGGTGATTTTCACGTATATCTTGAAAACGGAAAACCAAAAGCTGGAATAAGGTTTATAAAAAATAATATAGAAGAAATTCAAGGGGAACTGAACAATAGTGTAATCCCTGTTAAATATTTGGATGTGATAGAGGGTTATATAAAAGAAAATGACTTTAATACAACTGAAATTGAGGAAAATCTTGAAAATGCAAGAGAAACAGCTATCGTATTTGAGAAACTAAAAAAAGAAATAGCAGAAATACCAAAAGATAAGAACCAAATAGATAAAATCCTCGAAAAATGCGGTATAGAGGTAACCTATGAAGACGGCAAGCGGATGTTATCCGAGTACAAACAGCCGCATGAAGGGTTTACGTATTCTGATTTAGGGATAAATGAAAATGACCTTGTAAAAGATGTGTATAAAATCAAAGAAACTGCTGATTTCAAAAATTCCAAAGCAACAGACCTGAGCAGTCTGGAAACTATTGACGGAGATGCTGATTTCCAAAATTCCAAAATAACAGACCTGAGCAGCCTTAAAACTATTGGCAGATGGGCTGATTTCAAAAATTCCAAAGCAACAGACCTGAGCAGCCTGGAATCTATTGGCGGCTTTGCTAATTTCTATAATTCCCAAGTAACAGACCTGAGCAGCCTGGAATCTATTGGCGCAAGTGCTTGGTTCGAAAATTCCCAAGTAACAGACCTGAGCAGTCTTATATCTATTGGTGGAGGTGCTCATTTCCAAAATTCCCAAGTAACAGACCTGAGCAGCCTTATATCTATTGGCCTCTGGGCTTATTTCGAAAATTCCAAAGTAAGAAGCATGTCTTCGTTGATTAAAGTAGGAGATGATGTATATATTAAAGGCTCATATCTGACACCTGATGATTTCAAAAATGTTGAAATCGGCGGAAAGATTATTACAGAATAGTACTACTGTAATTACGCACTAAATGTTAACTAAGTACATTACATTTACATTAACCAAAACTTTAGTTTAACGGGATAATATTAATTTTTTATACATAAATCTTAATAAAGTAACAAAATATTTTATTATGCGTTTTAAAATAGTGTTATGAAAGTGAGTATGGTTTCTTATAAATCAAATAGTTTTAAAGGTAATCTTTCAAAAACAAGCGAAAGAGAAGTTCTTCCTTTTTTGTATAATTCAAACCCAAAATCTGATGAATATGACTTTAAACATAAAGGCAGACTATTTATAGGCACTGTAGCTTTTTTAGCTGCTACAGCAGTTTGTACAACTTTAATTAACTTAAGTGGCAAAAAAAAATTCCCTTTAAGCATAGTAGATGACGTAGGTGAAAAAGTATTTGGGCTTAACAAGTTTGGGAGCAAATATAAAAAAACTTCAGAAGTTTTAAAAGCAAAAGTTTTATATCCTCTTAAATTAGAATTATTAAATGATAAGAAATTTAAGATTGGAAAAAATATTAGGATTGGAAACGATATTAAATTAGGAATAATTATTAAAGGAAATGACAAAGATAAACTCAGAAATTACGTGAATGCCTTTATGGAACATGTTAAAAAACTGGGGATTAATTATAAAGATATAAATTATACAAAAGAACTACGCAGCAAGGATAATGATATAAAAACAGTATATAAGATGATTAAAGAAGCTGAAGAATACTATAAAACGCATAATAAATTTACTGTAATTAATCTGGATGATCTTCAAAACATAACCAATTTTGAAGGAACAAAAACTACAAACTCAAATATTGATAAAAAGTTAATTGATATTATAAATTTTAAAGAATCTAAAACGCCTAAAGGTATTGTTTGGATTGGCTGTAAATTAGAAGAAAAAAGAACAATTCCGGACTTTTATTCTAAACAGCCGTCTGTTCTTATAACAGAACTTGCTAACTAATTTTATTTATGATTAAATAAATATTACCGTGCTCCACGGGGTTTTGCGAACCCTCGACCCGAAGCATATGCGGGGTGCAGAGCCTGTTGTGAGGGTCTGGCGGGTAATGTTAATGTAAATACTTTTGTTGACGTTTAAAGATATTATGGCGTAAGCTGTCGAACCGTGTCAGGATGGAAACATAGCAGCACTAAGATAATCCTTGCGGGTGTAATATTTTTAAAAAGAGAAATTATTTGCAAAGATATTAGTCATCGGATTCGATAGACAGTGGCACGGTTTTTTTATTTTAATTCAACGTCTTTTATGTATCTGGGTCTGCCTTTAACTTCTCTATATACTTGTCCCATATATTCACCTATTATTCCGACGCAAAAAAGTTGTATCCCTCCAAAAACACAAGACAAAATAATTGCTGTTGCAAGACCATTTGGACTGCTATTATAGAATATCTTTTCCCAAATAGTATATAATCCGATGCTCAATCCGAATAATGCCATAGTAAAGCCAAGGACGGCTATAATTCTCAACGGCACAATGCTGAAAGATGTAATCCCGTTAAGAGCAAGTGCTGCCAAACTTAAGTAATTAAATTTTGATTCCCCGGCCATACGAGGTTTTACATCAAAATTGACATAAGCTGTTTTTAATCCTACTTCGTTGAAAAATCCTCTTAAGAAAAGATGTTTTTCTCCATATTGAGACATAATATTTAATGCACGCTTACTTACAAGTCTGTAATCCGAATGATTTACAGGGATTTTTGCACCTAACAAATTCATTATTTTGTAAAACATCACTGCAGTCCATCTTTTTAAAAATGAATCTGTATCCCTGCAATTTCTTATACCTGCTACTATATCTGCGCCATCTGAATAAGCATCTATGAATTTTTCAATAGCCCACTCATCTTGCTGTAAGTCAGCGTCAATTGAAACTGCACAATCACAGCCAATTTCTCTGACTGCTTCTAGACCTGCGATTAAAGCCTTTTGATTTCCAAAGTTTCTAATGAACCTCAGCCCTTTAATTTTGTCGTTCTTATTGTGCATTTCTTGTATCAAATCCCAAGTTTTGTCGGTTGAACCGTCATCTATAAAATATAAATAACTATTCTGACTTACTTTACCTTTTTTGATTAAATCATCAATTACAGCAAAAAGTCTTGATGCGCATTCGGTTATACATAATTCCTCATTAAAACTTGGTACTATAATTGCTAAAGTAGGTTTATTCATATTTATCTTTCCTTTGTCAATCAAGGCGTTACTTGAACATCTTCACGCCTCATGAGCGATCCAAACTTATGTTTGGTAATTACACTTAGTATATTTGCATTATGCTTAAGTTTCATAATATAATATATAATAAATTAAGGCAAGGAATTGTTAATGAATAATAAAAAATTTATATTAAATTCTGATGACTTTGGATTATCTAAAGAAATAAACAGAGCAGTATTAAACGGATACAATGATGGATTTCTGACAAGCGCAAGCATTTGCGCTAATGGAAAAGCATACAAATCTGCGATAGATGAAATTTTGCCTGAATGTCCTAATTTAGGGTTAGGTGTTCATTTAAATATCGTTGAAGGAAAATCATTAACAAAAGTCCCACTACTAACCGATAAAAACGGAGAATTTAACAATGGATTTCTTAAACTGCTTTTAAAATCAAAAAATGAAGCTCTTTTAAAGGATATAGAAAAAGAATTTCGCGCACAAATAGAGTCTGTTATAAATCATGCAAAAGTTGATCATATAGATTCACATGTACATATACATGCAATACCCGAGATTTTTAAAATTACGGCAAAACTGGCCAAAGAATACAACATCTCTTTTGTAAGAACTCAATATGAAGAAATGTATTTTGTGCCGGGTTTCAAAAAACATTTTAACCTAAAATATCCTCCAAATATTTTAAAGATAATAATATTGAATATATTCAGTAAAAATAATAAAAAAGTTTTAAAAGATTATAGTTTAAAAACTAACGACTACATAATAGGAGTCGGATATACCGGGCTTATGGATGAAAAAACCATAGAATATGGTTTAAGCGCTCTTGATGGTAATTATATAGTTGAAGCCGTTATCCATCCAAGCATAAATCCTGCTTGCACCGGACAGCGATACAGAGAATTTAAATTGACACAAAGTAAAGAATTAAAGGATAAAATTAAAAGATTGGGGTTTGAAATAACAAACTACAAAAACTTGCTGTAATGAGACATATTTCTATAGTTGGAATTATATTAATATTTTTTATGTTTTTGGGCTTTGATTATTGGAAAAAGTCCGAAAAAATTGTCATGAAAATAATTACGCCGACTGTTTTTGAAATTGACTTAAATAATAATCAAATCTATGATGACGGCGAATTAATCTGTTTGCCTGAAATAACAAGTTTTTCAACACAGCTGACCGGAAAAGATTTAGCAGAAAAATTACATATAAGTTTCAAAGACAGTATTGCTTTAGGCTATATGGCAGAAGAATATTCCGAAAGGATATTAAACGGGGAAAAAGTTAAATTAAAATTTACCGGAGAAAAAACTTCTGATTGCAGATATGCAAATGTTTATACTAATAATGCAGACTTCTCCAAAAAACTTACCGATGAAGGTTTCGGAATAATAAACTCCGAGATTGCAAATAAAGAAAAATTCAATGAAAAACTAAAAATCGCCCAAAAACTGAATTTGACAATATTAAACCATAACAGTAATAAATACCACACTCTAGACTGTCAATACGGACAAATTGCAAGAGATACGATTATTTTGAAAAAAACACAACTGCCTGTTGATTCAATACCATGTAAATTCTGTCATATAAGCAAAGAAAAAATATATAAAAAAGTAGAAACATACCCTCTAATAATTTCAAACGGCAGTATAAAACTTTTGCTGACTGATTTTACTTTGAAACTAAAACCCGATTCAAAATGCGACAGTAACGTGTGCAGAGAATTTGTGTCTTTAATAAATGCTGCAAACAAGAGTGTAGATATGGCATTATTCGGATATGATAATATTCCTGAAGTTAAGACTGCATTAATAAATGCCATGGATAGGGGAGTGTATATCAGACTCGTTTATGATGAAAATAATGATAAAATAAAATACTACGAGCACACGGAAGATCTTGCTAAAACAGTAAATGAGTCAAGAAACGATAAGTCTTTAAATGTAAAAGAAACAAATATGCTTATGCATAACAAATTTATTGTTTTTGATAATCAAAAAGTTCTTACAGGTTCTATGAATTTCAGCAGAACAGGTTTATCGGGATTTAATTCAAACAGCATGCTTTTAATAAATTCAAAAGAGATTGCGCAAAAATACACAGACGAATTTGAACAAATGTTCAGCAGGAAATTTCATAATAATAAAATATCTGTTCCAAATAATAAATTTAAAATCGGAGAAACTTATGTTTCAATTTTCTTTTCACCTCAAGACAAGATAATAAATACTCAAATTATTCCTCTTATAGACAATGCGCAAAAATATATTTATATACCGGCATTTATAATTACTCACAAGGAATTATCCGAGGCCTTGATTAATGCTAAAGACAGAGGCATAGACGTAAAGATTATTATAGATGCCACAAACCCTGACGGAAGAGGGTCGCAGATAAAAAATTTAAGGCAAAATAAAATTATGGTAAAAACTGAAAACTATGCCGGCAAAATGCACTCCAAGACAATAATTATTGATGATAAATATCTAATTACGGGTTCAATGAATTTTTCCAACAGCGGCGAAAACAAAAATGACGAAAATGTAGTTATTTTAGAAGATATAAGACTGGCAAACTATTACAAGGGATATTTTGAATACATATGGAAGAAAATTCCTGACAAATATTTAAAACAAAACGTCAGAGCGGAGAGCATATATTCTATTGGTTCATGTTCAGACGGCATAGATAACAATTTTGACGGTAAAATAGACAAAGACGACCCCGGCTGTCAAAAGTAAAGTAAAAAGCCTGTCAATTTACGGATTAAAGATAATCTTAGCCTCTACGTCTTTTTTGATATTCAAAGTATTATTCAGGCTATTAGCCAGTTCAGCAGCAGTATTTGCGGTATGAAATTTCCCCTTTGTAACTAATGCAGCGCACTCTAACTGCTCTAAATCTTCTTGATTATTCAAATTAAAAGCAATAACATCAATAGTAATGTCACTTCTTGTTTTGATGAGTTCCATGGCATATTTGCATGGGCTTTCATCACAATTTTCGCCGCCGTCTGAAAGCAATATTATATGTTTTTTCCCCGGAAAACCGAGGAAATCATACTTTACCGCTTGTTTTAAAGAATATGTAATAGGCGTCATGCCTCTGGGGCGTATTTTAGTCAATGAATTTTGAATATTAATTGAATTTGCCGGTGCAATAGGAGTTATCAATGCAGAAGCTTTACATGCTTCAAATGGAGTAATCCCCATTCTGTGACCGTATACTCTCATTCCGATTGAAGCATTTTTATTAATTTTAGGCAAGATATTTCTCATAGTTTCCATCATTAAATCAACTTTTGGTACACCATGCAAATGCTCGCTCATACTGTTTGAAAAATCAAGAATAAATAAAATCCTTTCTTCGGGTTCTTCAAACATATCAGGACGCACGTGGCCATTTTTGCCCAGATTATAACTATCGGCAAAAACAGGTAAAGTAACAAAAAATAAGAAAATCCACATAATATTTTTCATGCAGATATTATAGACTCAATTTTGTCCGGTCTGACTCCCCTGTTATATACCGCAAGATTGACGTATATTTTTGCTTGCAATATTATAAATATATTATGAATAATAAATTAATAAAAAATGCCGAAAAAGCTTTAATAAATGAATTTGAGCGAATTGATGAAATAAGAGATTTTAATCAGGAAAAAGTTCTTAACGCCTTTCGTGATAACAAAGTTGCGCCTGAACATTTCTATACAGTTTCAGGTTACGGACATGATGATGTCGGCAGAGAAGTTTTAGACAGTGTATTTGCGCAGACATTTAAAGCGGAAAAAGCAATAGTTCGTATTCATTTTGTCTCTGGAACTCATACTATTGCCTGTTGTTTATTCGGAAACTTAAGATATGGGGATAAACTTGTATCAGTTGCTGGCGCACCATACGACACAATGGAATCTGTAATCGGCAAACATAATCCTGCAAGGGAATCTTTAATAGGTCATGGAGTTTTATATGACGAAATTCCTCTTAAAGACGGCATGACTGTTGATTTTGAGTTACTTGAAAAAACCATCGACTCAACAACTACAATGGTTTTAATTCAACGTTCCAGAGGATATTCATTAAGAAAATCTCTTTCAATTAATGAAATTGAGAAAATTTGCAAAATAATAAAATCCAAAAACCCTGATTGTATCTGTTTCGTTGACAACTGTTACGGTGAATTCGTAGAGGATAAAGAACCTCTTGAAGTTGGAGCTGATTTGATTGCAGGCTCTTTAATAAAAAATCCGGGCGGAGGAATTGTTGAAGCCGGCGGATATATAGCAGGAAAAAAAGAATACGTCGATCAGGCGGCAATGAGATTAACTGCGCCCGGAATAGGTTCTGAAGGCGGAGCGATGTTTAACCAGCACAGATTATTGTTTCAGGGGCTGTTTATGGCTCCGTCAATAGTATCGGATGCCGTCAAAGGCGCTGTGCTTGCAGCAAAAATATTTGAAGAAATCGGTTATATTTCAACCCCTAAATATAACGAACATCGAACTGATATCATTCAAACAGTAACATTTAACTCTAAAGAGCCGCTTGAATATTTTTGTAAAACAATTCAAGAATTATCACCTGTAAATTCATACGTAACGCCAATTCCTGATGATGTCCCCGGATATGAGGATAAAGTTATCATGGCAGGCGGCACTTTTATTGAAGGTTCAACCATAGAACTTTCGGCAGACGGACCGTTGCGTCCTCCTTATGCCGCTTATATGCAGGGCGGCTTAAACTATGCTCATGTCAAAATTGTTATAGAGAAAATTCTGAATAAAGTGAAATAAATTTTTAATTTTCAGGCATGTCGATAATAATTGTTAACTTTTTTTAATTATGGTATAATGCTATAAAATATATACATAAGACGGGATTTCATAAATAGGTAAACCGGCTTTTGACAGATTTATTTTTGTGGTATTCTGATATAAGGCCCATGAATGGGTAAAATGATTATAGTGTACATAGTATAAAAATAGGAAGGTTATCATGTCATTACCAAATGTAGCATATTTTTCAATGGAAATAGCAATGGATCAATCTTTAAACACTTACTCCGGTGGTTTAGGATTTTTAGCAGGCTCACATATGTTGTCTGCCGGCTACTTACAATTACCTATGGTTGGCGTAACAATGTTGTGGTCATATGGTTATTATGATCAGCGTATTGCGCAGGACGGTCAGGTTGAAGTAGCTTATATAAGAAAATATTATGATTTTTTAAATGATATAGGTGTTTCAACAGAAGTTGAAATTTTCGGAGAAAAAGTTAAAGTTAAAGCTTATAAAGTTGATCCGGAATTATTCGGAACATGTCCTGTGTATCTTTTAACAACAGATATAGAAGGCAACAGTGATTGGGCTAAGAGTATCTCTCACAAACTTTATGACGGTAATGAAAAAATAAGAATTGCACAAGAGACGGTGCTTGGTGTAGCCGGTGTAAGAATACTTCAAAAAATAGGATATCCTTTTGATGTTATCCATATGAATGAAGGTCATGCACTACCTGCTGCTTTTGAATTATTAAACCAATACAAAGGTGATTTGGAAGCAGTAAAACAAAAAACAGTATTCACGACTCACACGCCTGTTGCGGCGGGTAATGAAGTTCATTGGATAGATACATTGCTTGAAGGCGGATTCTTTGCAGGCGTATCAAGAGAAACTGCCGTTAATTTAGGCGGAGAAAACTTCTCTTTAACAGTAGCAGCATTGAGAATGAGCAGAATTGCTAACGCTGTATCTCAATTACACGGTTTAGTTGCTAATAAGATGTGGGAATGGGTTGAAGGCAGATGTCCTATCCGCGCTATAACTAACGCTGTAAACCTTCCGTATTGGCAAGATAAACGTATAAAAGAAGCTAAATCCGCAGAAGAGCTGCTTAGCGTAAAACGTGAAATGAAATCAGAATTATTTAAATATGTAGCTAACGTTGCAGGTAAAAGATTCGACCCTGATGTATTAACTATTACATGGGCAAGAAGATTTGCTGATTACAAACGTGCATGGCTTATTTTAATGGATAAAGACAGAATCGGTAAATTATTAGATGAAAACAAAATCCAAATTATCTTTGCCGGTAAATTCCACCCTGATGATGTTATGGGTAAAGAAATGTTTAATAAATTATTAAACAGATCTCATTCATTAAAAAATGTTGTAGTTTTGCCGGGCTATGAATTACAATTAAGCGGTATGCTTAAACGCGGTTCGGATATTTGGTTAAATACACCATTAAGACCGTTTGAAGCATCAGGTACTTCCGGTATGTCTGCAAATATGAACGGCGCATTACACTTATCTATTTATGACGGCTGGACAGTTGAAGGTACGTTTAACAGTATTAACGGTTACACTGTTGAATATCCGGGATTAGATGATGAGATGCCTTGGGAAGAACGTCACTGGAAAGATCATGAATCTGTAATGAATACTATTGAAAATGACATTATTCCTACATATTATGAAAATAAATTAGAATGGGCAAGACTTATGAGACAAGCTATCAGAACTTCTGAAGGTTATTTCAACTCTGACAGAATGGTTATTGAGTATTACAACAGATTATATAAACCAATCGCTCATGATGATTCAAGCACAGGCACAAGTAAAAAAGAAATGAAAATTTCCGAAACACCTACATTTGATGCCTGGACATTCTCAAATATTAAATAAAAAATAAAATAATATTAATAAAAAAGACCGGATTAAAGTTCGGTCTTTTTGTTGTGATTTTTTTGTCATACTAGCAAAAAAATTTTTCAGGAGTTTTAATATAACATTACAAAATTTAAGGAATAAAAATAGTGAAAATTACTTTTAATACCTATAGACCGATTTCTCATTCTAATTTCAATGGATTTGTTGAAAATCCTGATGAAGAAAAACTTGAAAAATTATTTAAAAACGGACGGTTTAATCATTTTAATTATGATGATGATATAGATGACTCAAATTTTAAAGCTTTTGATGAATGGCGCTATAAACTGAACTACAATCACGAAGGAATTAATATTCCATTAAATACACGAGTTGAAATTGTTGAAAATTTTATTAAAGGCACAACTACACCTGACGGTAAATATATTATAAAACCTCAACCTTTCCACAGAGGTATTTTGAAAGAAACTCTCATAAAAAATGGCGGAATAGTTACTGATGATTTTTATAAACAATATTGCGACAATTTAAAGACACATGTAATGAGAAATGCTTATCCTGACGGCAATTTAAATCAGCCTAAATGGATAACTATAATAAGTCCCGGACTTGAACCTTATTATAAAGATGAAAAATTAAAATTCAAAGCAGCATTTGAAGATAAAACTGCTGCAGTACGGCTGCTTGCCAAAGATATTTTGGGCAGCGATTCAGATTCAGCTTCGACATGTATTCGCCCGTATCACGCAACACATTTATATTTAGAAAACGGCAAAGCTAAAGTTTTGGTAATGACTGAAGAAAAAAGATTGCGGGCAGTGCGCTATGCCGACAATGATTTAAAAGGTTTAAGCGGTTGGAGTGATTTAGGCGGCAGAATTCCTGCAGGTAATAAGCTAAAATCCGAATATAATGAAATTGCTAAAAATTATATTAAGGATATTGGCTTTAGTACTTTAGCTTTTGACCGTTCAGTAAGATAAGCAAATTCAATTTTAACGATTTTTAAATGAAAAATTACAGACTGCGTCATAATGTTTTGTAATATTTTGACATGCTTGCAATCTTGTTGTCTAATAGTAATAAAGACTATAGTTGGGTAGAGATATGTATATTAAGCAACTGGAAATAGACAATTTCAAATCATTTGCCAATAAATCCGAAATCCCGTTGTTGAAAGGGTTTACAACCGTTTCCGGGCCGAACGGATCTGGCAAAAGTAATATCATCGATAGTATTCTCTTTGCATTGGGGCTTGCCAATGCAGGGGAACTTCGCGCTGAAAATTTATCTCATTTTATCTCTACATACACAAAAAGAAATGATGCGTTTGTAAAAGTTGTATTCGGTGATATGCTTAAGGGTGAAGATCTTAGTATTGCAAGAAAAATCCGAAAAACAAATCAAGGTTATGCAAGTACATACTACCTCAATGATTCGGTGACAACACTGTCAAATATCCATGCTGTTTTGGAGGAATTTAACGTTACACCGAACAGTTATAATGTTATGATGCAGGGCGATGTCATGGGAATTACAAACTGTTCACCAAGAAACAGACGAAAAATTATTGATGAAATTGCCGGGATTGCTGATTTTGACCGGAGAATAGAACAGGCAACAAATGAATTAACCACCGTTGAACAGCGTGTGGAACGTTCCGCGGTAATTCTTTCGGAAGTTGATATCCGATTAGAACAGCTTAAAGAAGAACGTGAAGTCGCATTGAAATACCAAAAATTGAGAGAGGAAAAAACCGATCTTGAAAGCCAGGTCAATAAGGTTCGTTTCTTTGACATAAAAAGAAATATAGAGCAAGCTCACGCTAATATTCTTGAATTCGGCAAAAAGAAAAAAGAAGAAGAACTTAAAACCAAAGACTTAGATGAAAGATTGACTCTTATTAAAACTAAATATCAAGAAATCTCTGAACTTGTAAAAGAACAGGGCGAAGAGCAGCAGATTGAATTAAAAAAACAGGAAGAATCTGTCAAAGGAGAAATTGACAGAAAAAATAACGCCTCTAATTATGCAGACAAACAGATTCATGATGGTTTGCGCTCTATAGAAAATGCAAAAAACGGCATCGAAGGATTTAATAAAAAAATTGAAGATTTTAAACTGAAAATTCAATTAAAAGACGATGAAATTAAAGAAATCGAAAAAAATATCAAAGTAAGAGAAGCTGAATTAGATAAAATTCTCACAGATATGACCGGACTAAATGCTACGGCTGATCAGCATATTGATAAAAGAAATAAATTAAGAAAAGAGCTTGAAACACTTCAAGATAAAGAAAATAATCTTATAAAAGAAAGACTGCCGCTTGAAAGTGAACTTAAAAACATGCAAACAGAACTTGAGCAGGCAAAAGCAAAACTTGAAGAATTAAACACTTTGAAGAAAAATTTTGCTTCAGATCAGGATTTAAAAAAAACAATGGTTTCGCAGCTTCAAAAAGAACTTGAGGATTTCAAAATTGTCCAGCAAAATGCCTTGCACGATCTGGATACAACCAAAAATGAAATCAATGACTTGAACTATAATATCCAAATGGCGTATAGAAAAATTTCCTCTATGGAAGCAAGAAAACAAGCCGCTGATGACGCTAATTTCGGCAGAGCAATAGACACAATTATGGGAGCGAAGTTAAAA
>Ga0153920_1000870_pt1 | contig 12787 bp, 10 predicted proteins | sample TSNJ004MetaG_FD_104713 | JGI IMG/M metagenome (GOLD analysis project Ga0153920, IMG submission 104713) | Attine ant fungus gardens microbial communities from New Jersey, USA - TSNJ004 MetaG | ecosystem: Host-associated > Fungi > Mycelium > Unclassified | place: USA: New Jersey, Brendon T. Byrne...
AATCTTGATTTCATATTCCGGGTCTTCAGTAGCCCGTCACTTGCGTCGAGCCTGATGAGCCAGAGGGCATGCTGAACTCGACGCGTTAATTAGGATCAATGGCAAAGCGTGACGTTGGTCAGCTCCCTGCCCAAATTGGGTAATGAGAGCAGATTGTACAAGATCGTTATCCTGAAGCACAAACGCTCAGTATTTTTATATATTCAACTGCAGAATACACCATATAATATATGGATAGAATTATTGCTCTCAGAAGTGACTTCTGCGCTTCAAATGTCGTTATCTTTGAAAGTGACCAAAACACCGTAAGTGGCTATGCAGGACTCCCAAAGTGGCTAAAACTACCATATGGGATAGTGCATGTTTCGGGAAGAGCCTTGTCTTGGCAGATTGCTTGCAACAGAAGCAAAATGTGTCACATGGCAAATAAATAGTCAGCCTCTCCTATCCTTCTTATCGCAATTGTTCATGGTAATAACTTCCAATGCATGTATCCGTTGTCATCAGAATAAGGCAATATTTCCTCGATAATCTCCGGCGTGTGAAGGAAAAGCTCAACCATTATGCGGAAAAATGATGGACAGTGGGGACGTCTGACAATTTGCCTCGTGAACAATAACGACTGGTTGCATTCTAATTGTTCGAGCTCAAGGTGGTGCCGGTGTTGGTTTGATTGTTCTTTTGTTTTCATCTGCCGCTAGGATGAGTTCTCAAAGCGAAGAGACTACTACTAATACTCGTTCAAGGCCAACGATGACTCCCTATCCTGCTGTTTACCACTGGCTGGTATCCTAGTGAATATCACACTCTCTATTTTCTAGAATTACTGGCTTGTGTATTTTTTGACGAACGCTATGTCTTCGCCTACTTCTTCATCCACTCGGGCAGTCTATACTTTGCATGGGTCAAAGGTAGTGTCCTCCAGTACTTTTCCAAATGCCCTACTCATCTGCTGGTTCAGACTGTAGACAAGTCTGACCAACACCCTTTTGGGCCTCCTGTGCCGGGAGCGCCGGTCTTTCGTCAGACCTTCCCAACTCCACAGACCACATGGTCGATTGATGATTCTGTCGTCCCCATCAATCGGGGTCAATTGATTCGCCGAGTAGCCCGCTATAGCTCTATCCCCTATGCACGCGCTTTCCATCGCCCTACCCAAACGCTATCGAACCCTGCTACGAATGGCCGCGGCCCCAGCTTGAGAAATGCTCGTCGCGGATGTGTCGAGCGAATACAGTTTGAGCTCAGCACTATCTCAGTCATGACTGCTGAGGCTGTCGAACGAGATCTACGTCGGGTGGCTGAGGAGAAGGATGCATTTAGAGAAAAATTCGGAGTATTTTCCGTCAAAACATCATCATCTGTGTCGTCGCTTTCTGGTGACTGCACTGAGTTTGTGCAGGTTTTTTCTTCTGCTGGACCTCTTCGCCGAAATTCGATATCCCGCTCTCTTCTTCGTGCTGAGCCAATTTCGAGCGGTTATCCACGGTGTAAGACTGCGGATCCTTATCTCCTTCCACGAGGAGTCAATGACTGTTTCGATGTCACACTTGTTGGTCGTTCTTTGCCACCACAGCGCGATCACGGCCGAGTCACAAATCTGGAGTCATCTAGTCTGTGTTCGACCCGAGACGCCTCTCACCCACACGAGGAGCTTAGTCAACACTACCCTCTTGGCAAGATAGGCGAAATTGATTTTGATCATGTCGATATTCTGTATATTCCATACAATGGAAGAGTGTTTTGTAGAGCTTGCCAGTAGGTTTTTGTTTTTCTGTTTTTCTGGAAGACTACATGTATTCATTTTCAATCTCAGTGTCAATCAGCAAAAGACACGGAATTTCGACACTATACAGGTGGCAGATTTTGCTAATAATGCATCTTGGGATGATCTGCGCAACCATTACTTAACTGTGCACCCAAAAGAGAGCCAAGAGATTGCGACCCTGACAGTACCACAGGTTATTGAGCTTCGGCAGCGACTCCAGGCTTGTTAGCTGCTCAATGCTGTTTCACAATTACATGATCATTTGTTTTTATGCTTGTTATTTCACTGCTATGATATACCTTTATGTACAATGCAATACTTACTGCATGTCCTATCACTACACGTGTTTCAAAAAAAATTAGCCACGTGCTTGATGTGACTAGCGTTTGTCACAGTGAAGATGTCACGTCGCCATCTTCGAGGAGGGCGAGTTTGTAAAAAAGCCTTTGATTTTTCTTGCTTTTGACGTTCATATGCTTAGTTTCTGCGCCAGAAAATCCGCGCACATCGTTCACGACGGTGCCCAGCGCTTCGGAATTCTCTCGGGCCTGCTTCTTTGTGTAACCAGTGCCTCTGAGCAGGTTATATGTACCTCAAGTCTGTCAGGAAATTACCTGCAATGGGTGCCAGAAGTGAAGGTGGAAGGTGGGAGGCAGAGACAGACAGGTGACAAAGACCACCCATGAGGTGGGACTAAATTAGGCCGAGGCAGGCATAGACAACATATATGTGCAGATAGTAACACCATGCACAGACCATTCGAGATCACTCCAGCAGCGGTCGTGGTGCCGGACATCCAGCAGCGGTTCAGTCCACGCGGAAAGCAAGCGGAACAAGATGGAGAACAAACAGGGACAAAGAAGCATAGCCACCTCTCCTGGCTCTTGTCCAGACAATACCCAGACAATATAATACCATCTCGTAATCCGAGCTCGTTGTCTGCACCGGCGACAACGAAGACAACGACCCGTACAAAGAGCACAATTGCGGCTCCTCTCAAGACTTTGCTGTACCGTGACAGTGTCACATCTTGACCTTGACACATTTTCACACCGTCACTCTACCTGCAAACAGCTTCTACAAGATTATGCCCGTGCTCACTCGAAACAGATACAAGTCGGACAGTAATCCGCTCTCCGGCTCCGAGTACAATGCTAGCGACCACTCTTCTGCTCCTCCAGATAGGGACCAGGACAGCAACAAACAGTCTAGAGTACCCGCCTTCATGGTCACACAGCGTGGAAGAAGAACTACTCATACTTCCTACAAAGAATCGGACGACGAAATTGATGGCCTGAGAGGTGGCGCAGAGGATTTATTCAACGAACACATAGAGGTCGAGCAGGCTGATGGAGACGACGAGGATGAGGAAGAACGTCCTCCACGCCGTCTCAGGAGGCCGACGCGCAATCTGGATAATTTCGTCATTGATGATGAAGAAGAAAAGCTTGAAGATTCGGCGGGGTACTCACTCCGCAGCCGACCTCGCAGGGCGACTACACTCCTCAAACCTTCAAAGCCTCCGCCACCTAAAAGACATTCCCGATATCCTGCACGTATGGGTGATCGTGTCCGCGAGAAAAAGGAAGATGATCAATATATCGACCATTCAGAACCTTCATCTCTTGATGCAGATGGCTCTGTCGATAACGAAGATACCATGGGCACTTCCGACCTTGAAATCACCATGGAACCTGTGGCTAGACCCGAGCCCGATCCTGAACCCGAGCTTGACAAGGATGGCAAACCATACTCGTTCCGTCAGCGTCAAAAGATTAATTACGCTATTCCTCCTCCTCTTGAAGAAATGTCTCGGCCACCACCCAAGGTTAACGGAACTCGAAATGCTGGTAATAAAGGTGGATATGGTAAGGTGAAGAAAACAGGCCCTGGTTGGAGTGCTGGTGGTGCAGAACTTGGACGTTGGATGGGTATGGGAGGTGATGACTCCGTAGGTCCTGCGTCCTTCCATCTCATACTTGATCTCATACACCACAGGATTCGGACTATCCAACAAGAACACCTCGAAAACAACCATTTAACTTGAATCCTTTCGGTACTCCGGCTGCTGGTGGCATGCTTACCGGCGACCTTGCCACTGCTGGTACACCGTCTAACCTTGGAAGGATGGGTGATGCGGGTACTTTTCTTGCGTTGCCATAGAAAACTGCATATACTGACACCACAATAGCCTTGGCTGATGCCGATCCCCTCGGTGTGAATCAGAATGTTACCTTTGACGAAGTTGGAGGTCTCGACGAACGTGAGTTTGATCGACACCACACCTGTGCCTCTGGGCCTAGTTTTTTTCCCTTTAGACATTCACTCGTTGAAGGAAATGACACTCCTTCCTCTGCTTTATCCTGAAATCTTCCAGCAATTCGGTGTGACCCCACCTCGCGGTGTTTTATTCCATGGACCTCCTGGAACTGGTAAGACACTCTTGGCTAGAGCCCTCGCGGCCAGTTGTCGCTCAAATGGGCGTTCAATATGCAAGTTCTTTTTTGTTCTGCCTCGTTTTTCTCTGATGACTCGTTTTTACCGATAGCCTTCTTTATGCGCAAAGGTGCTGATTGTTTATCGAAGTGGGTTGGTGAAGCTGAACGTCAGCTACGTCTTCTATTCGAGGAAGCCAGAAATTCTCAGCCCTCGATCATCTTCTTTGATGAGATTGACGGTCTGGCACCCGTTCGCTCTTCCAAACAAGATCAGATTCATGCTTCTATCGTGAGTACACTACTCGCACTCATGGATGGTATGGATGGTCGAGGGCAAGTCGTTGTCATTGGGGCGACCAATCGTCCTGATGCTATTGATCCTGCTCTGAGGCGACCTGGACGATTTGATCGGGAGTTTTATTTTCCGTTACCGGGATTGGATGCCAGAGAGAAGATTTTGAGGATTATGACAAAGGGATGGTCGGGCTGGGGGCAAGAAGAAGGAGATGAGCAAACGAAAGAGCAAACGAAGGAACGGTTGAAGGGGTTAGCGAAATTAACCAAGGGATATGGAGGCGCTGACTTGCGGGTACGTGGCGCTCCCCTGTGATTGAGCGTTCAGTTGATAGTTAACCATGGCAGGCCTTGTGCACGGAGGCAGCATTGAACGCTGTGCAACGTAGATATCCCCAGATTTACAAGTCAACGGAGAGGCTCTTGCTCAAACCTGAGTCAATCAATATTCAGCTCCGAGATTTCATGATTTCCACTAAAAGTAGGTTTTTCCCTCATTTGCGGCAGCTAAGTTAATTCGGAAATTAAGAAATTGTGCCTTCTTCTGCCCGATCATCATCTTCGGTTGCTAATCCTCTTCCTCAACAATTTATACCGCTTCTCGAGAATACCCTAGAGAAAGTCAAGGAATCCATTAATAAAGTTTTGCCCTTGGAGAAGAAACTCAGTGCCTTGGAAGAAGCTGAGTTTGAAGATGAGGGTGGCGAAGATGGTGCTTTGGACCGTGAGATGTTTTCTCAATGTATGTATGATTTACCCAATGGCATACCACCAAAGTTGACTTTTACTAGCAATGCAAACATTACGTGTCTATCGTCCACGGATACTGATTCATGGCTCTGTTGGGATGGGTCAGAATTACATCGGTGCCGCTGCGCTACATCATCTAGAAGGCTATCATGTGCAGACTTTGGAGCTTGGTACCCTTTTGGGAGATTCCACACGAGTATGTCCCTGTCGATCACTGATATCTGATGTGATACTGAACTTGGACTGAGACTGCAGAAGCTGCTGTTGTACAGCTATTTGTGGAGGCCAAGCGTCATCAACCGTCAATTCTTTACATTCCTTCCCTCCTTAGTTGGTGTGCTGCCGTAACTGAGACAACACGATCCACCGTCCGTGCGATGCTTGATACCTTATCTCCATCCGAACCCATCCTTCTCCTTGCCCTTATTGATGGCCCGTACTCGCAACTCCCGTGCGACGTCAAACAATGGTTTGGTCATGCGAAAAATAACCGTATACTTGTACAATCTCCAACGGAGGATCAAAGGGAAGCATTCTTTGCTCCACTTATCAATGATATCCGGCGACCGCCGACTCAATTCTCAGATGGCATCAAGAGGAAAAAAAGAGCTTTAGAGGAACTGCCTGTTGCTCCGCCATTGGAGCCCAGAAAACCTACAGAGGCGGAGTTGGCGCTGCAAGCTGCGAATGATCATAAAACGACAACGCTATTAAAATATCGACTGGGGCCAATTCTTACAGAGTTGAAACGGAAGTTTAAGAGATTTACTAAGAGGGCTTCGGTGAACAAAATATCTACTCTGACTGGGTTGAACAGGTTGCTGACTTGAGTTCTAGGAAGAGTATAATTATAATTTCTCGGAAGTGATTGATACTCAGACCGAGGTGGCGACTACAACGGTGACTGTGACAACTACAGCTGCAGCCCCGGAGGTGAATACGGAAGCTGTTCCTCATATTAATGGTATAAGGGAGGCTGTTGATCAGCAGCAGTGCCAACAAGGTGTAGTTAATGGGGATATGGACATCGATTCTGCCCCAATTGTTGCGCCTCTGTTACATGATGTCGACCTTGAGAAGATGCATGTTGACTTATACAGAGGACGATACCTTACACCTCAAGATTTTCTCGATGATATATCGAAGATCGTTCAGAACAGTGAACTTCGTGCTTTCGAAGATATGGACCGGATGTATAAAGCTCAAGCTATGCTTATTGCTACGCAGGTTAGCATTCAGGAGTTTGATCCAGCTTTCAAACTTGAGTGTGAGAGAATGGCTGTTCGTGAGCGTCAGCGGAGAGAAGAACGTCGGAAGAACAAGGAGAAGGGGAAGGAAAAGGAGACGGAAAAGGAGAAAGAGGAAGCGGTTACAAGGAGAAGCACAAGGATACCAGGCCAGACGTTGGAAATTTCCATTATGGATCCTGTCAAACTTGAAAGGAGGCTGAAAAGGCAGAGGGGAGCAAGTGCTGGAAGTTCGCATGAGGGTGAGGAAGATGGGCAAGGTGAAGACGAACAGGAAAGAGAGTCGAAGAGATCGAGAATGTCTACTGAAGAGAATGAGAGGGTCTCTTTCGAGGAGGCAGGGCAAGCCACCCATGTGAGATCCGTCCATTTTGCAGCGTCAACGGAAGTCGTAGAGCCTTCGCAACCTATTCAAACCCTTGGAGATGCTTCTGCTGCTACAGTGCTAGAACCTATGATCGTCGATACCGTACCTTCAAGTGGCTTTGACCCGACCTTGTTGAATCCAATACCGCCGACGGAGAATGTGCTTGGGACCCCCAGAGCGAGTAGAGCTGCCAGTCCTGTGACTAAGCAGCCCGTTTCTACAGTTGCGATGAATGCCTCTTCATCCTCGTTGCCAGCTCCATTGGTATTCAATCCCCTTGACTCTCAACTAGAATCCGACGTCTCTTCAATTTCTCCTGCGCCTCTTGTGACAACGAACAGTGATCCGTTCCTTATTCTTCCGCAAGTCGTAGATCATCTTCATGGACATGGGAGTTTCCGAACGCCATCACCGCGACAGCATACATCTCTTAGTCGAACAAAGACTCCTGAACTTCTCCCCATCGCTATCCAAGATCCTTTACCTGTGATCGTTGAACGACCGCCTACTCCTCTTCCCCAATTTCACGTTGATGAGATGCTGCTTTCAGAACTTCATCAGCGACTGACAAAGACAACTGCACCGCTGAATATTGAGCAACTTGAGCAATTGCGTGCGACATGTCTTGAAAGTGTTTGGAGGCATCGGATGGACTGGGAGAGAGATGGCGTCGTGAGGGAATTAATGGAACAAGTGAAGAATTTTGTAGAAGAGGTTACAGATCCGGATGATTTATAAATAAACAGGTATGAGGGTTTTTAAGGTGTTCCCTGCTGGAGAGGCGATTGGAGACTTTGCGTTCTCTTATTTATTGTAATTTACAGAATGTATATAGTGTAGTCAATTCCCCGAATTCATCTTCTCGAATGTGCTCGGTCGGACTGGGGTTATTTTGAAATGGCCTGTTGACTGGGTTAGCCCGTAGTTGTCGCAACACCTTGGTTGATTCTATCTGACTCTTGGCAGACAGTGCTGCTGGAAAATAGGATAGACATCTCTTTGAAAGGCGCGAGTATGGTTGGCAAGTTTTTTTCTTTTCTATTTTTGCATTCTCAGATATAAAAGGACCCTCGATCGGTGGTTACATCTCAGTTCTTCACACTACCTTTGTAAGACTGAGTCCGTATTCGAGTCATATCAACTCGGGGTTCTGGATTTGTTAGATGAGCCAGGGTGCACTTTCAACCTTGTCACAATCCTCTTGACTAAATAGGGGAGGCAAGGAAGGTTGGTTACACTCCAGAGCGAAACCCAGATATCAAGCGGCCTGGTAAAGTAGGAGGACTGATCAAGGATGGTCATGAGATTTAGAATGAATATCATCCTGGCTATCTAGAATGTAGTAGCAAGTCAGAGAAGGGTTTATAATTTAGGATGATGTGATTCGAAACTAATCTCACACAGTTTAGTAGTAGTTTACGACTAAATTGTATTTTTCTCTCAACCTACGACATATATGCAAAACCAGAGTCATTTTCAATGAGAACCTGGCAAAATAATTAAATATAGCACAAGTTTGAGAAGCCAAATTCCGATATCAAGGCATTATACATCAGGGTATGGGATGAGGAGACGGTGGTGAGGTGTTCACTCTGTAGATCCTTTATTACACAAAATAGATAGTTATGCCTCCGATAAGATCTAAACCATGTAACACTTAATAGCTGGTGTTTGAGCTGTCTGATTTCTCGAATAAACATTACTGAGTTGATGTACCAGCTTGAGCTGTACCAACGTTTCTCATTGTCACACTTGAACCAGTTAGTGAGGTGGTTTTCGAAGTGCTCGATGTTCTGTCAATGTCAATCTTGATTACCAATATTTATTTTCGAAAACTACAGGAGCACTGGCTTAACTACACAAGACTACAGTTCCAACTTGAAACATTGTTTCGGACATGGATGTTGGTAGTTTCCTACCCATTTCCGTATGCGGAAAACATAAAGATTCGTATTCTTTTGGGTCCATGAAAATCGACTTGCTATTCATTCTTGTTCAGGGCGTGTTTCGGAATCCCATCAGATACTGCATTGTCTGGAAAGCGGCCTAGAAAGTCCCTGTCAATTGATGAACTCTTCAGAAATGGACTCTATCCAACTTGCCTTGGGAGAAAACTGTGGCACCCTAGTTATTGAAATATGTCAATGGGGCACTTTTTTCAGTAGTCACAAGGACTTACATATGACCACTGAGGGCAACTTCAAAGTACGTCAATCCTCTTTCGGTGTGTGTATTACCCAAAGCTCCGACACCATCAATGATAAAGCTGTCATTTTGAATAGGCGTCTGGAAGCCTTGCTTGCCATTCCCTAAAGGAAAGACAAGATGAGATTGGTAACTGGGTTGTTCATCGTTCGATCACGTACAGGTCATACTAAGCGAAAAAAATCATGTATGTCACCATTGGGCCACATCACGCTGTTAATGTGCACTCACTTTTGAATCACGATCCTCGTTCTAAAGCAAAGAACAGTGAAGACGTCGCTCTCGAGTGGCAGCACCACTTACCCTTCAGCAATGAGAATGAAATCAGCTAATCCATGAACAATCACGGTCCGGTTGTTCTTCTCAATAACATTTGGGAGGACACTGAGAGCGGAAGGTAAACTTCCATCTCCTCGAGGGAAGACATCTTCGTCAGAACATTCGGTCCAAGTCACATTAGGTGCGTGGATTGCTTGTTTGACGTCGGATCTGTCGAAGTAGAGAGGTTGTAATTGGACTTGAGCAAATGAACCACTGGGCAAGTTCATTAGATGAGAATGATCTATGAAACGTATATCAAACACTGACGGGAAGCCGAGAACGTCCCAGAGAATTGGATAAGTATCGAAAATCCTGTATATATCGAATGCAGGGTTGACTGTAAGCGCCGCTTTGAAAATCATGTCCCAGACGTCGCAACCTCGGTCGGCAAAAATCGATGTCCCCGGGAGCGGGAGGAGACCCTTGGGTGGATACGTGACATGTTTTTCAAAGTACCCTGTGTAGTTACAGTGTTCGGCAATGGCATCGAGCTCATCCATGACGGTTTTACTTGAAATAACAGATAAACACAACGAAGACGATGGAGGAAAATATAGACACAAACTTTAGAGCGAAGACATTTTCATACTTATGTACGAAATCGACAGCAGGAATTTGTTCCTGTACAACGTCCCATGACAACGAAGCTGTAATGTATGAAGACCAAGTGCTGCAGTGCAGACGAGATGAAACATACGGTCAGAAATCCAGATACCCTGCAAATCCAAATCAAGTGCACCAGGGTTTTCGTGAATGTAGTTGGCGATGTCTATGGACGAGCATTAGTAAATACTATTGAATGATTCTGGGTAAACTTTTACATGGGACATATGTTCCTGCATACTTGATGAAATGAAGTTAGGATTGATCTACATGGACCAAAGCTGCAACATACACTTTCACCGGAAACATAAAATTTCTTGTTCTTCAGCTCCGAAAAAACTTCCAAAAACTGTTGAAGAAACCCGACAAGCTGTTCGGCGAGATCATCTTCATTCTATCCAGAAATGAAAAAAAAAACAATTCAGGGACTATTACGGAGACTTCAGTAAAACTTCTCACTCGGATATTAGGCACTCCTTGTGAAAAGCCAGTACCGACAGGTTGTTCCACCCAAAGTACACTTGATAGATTTGTCCAGCTAAATTCGTTTTGGGTAGGCTTCGCCTGACCCCAACTCCATGATATCGGCTATAAGAATGTCAGATATCGACATCATGTCAGGTGGTCTAATCCAAACTTACACCATTCTCCTGCAACAGACCCTCGAGTGATGAGCATCCGGGCCCGCCGTTAGTCCAAAAAATTAAGTCATCAAGGCTTCCTGCAGGTCCGGGAGGAAAGAACCAAAAGAAGAGCTATGGCGGTGTTAAATCGGGATTCCCGAACACTTCAAACAAACTTACCTTTCGGGTCTCATTTGAGTTGCCGCTTATAGGCAAAAGGCCGGCCCAGCTCGGACCCACATCAAAATCAACCTCAGGTATAGAAGCGCCGTCAACGAAGAATTCTTTAGGAGTAACGGCACTTAATCAGTACAACGACCTCTCAACTTATTTCGACGTACGGGATGCTTTGGGGTTGGAAAAGGTGATATTCTGAACTCCACCCGAGGACTCTATCCTTTCTACAAAAGATGCCTTCCACCTCTTGGCAGCTTCCGACTGCCGTACCAACAATTCGCTTTTCCTGAATTGTCGTGCATCTACGACGGAGCTCAAGAGCAGAACCACCACAACCAGCGAGGAGAATACAGTTGAGAAGAGTGTATTCCCAGTGCCCATGGTTTACAGGAGACGGGAGAGTTGAAGTTGAAACTCAACCCTAAGAATTGATACATGCGCTCCTTTACCACGCTTCACAAATAGCGTTGGGAAACCCGGTTTATCAATGTCCTAATAAATCCACATTGCAAGCATTTTCTCACAGGAAGCTATCTGCGGGAGGTGATGCATGGTCATGCAAACACATGCGGGACAATTGGATAGTTGTGAAAGGACAACTGATGATCAAGGACAAGCCCAGACTAGGTTCAGTCGGATATATTAGCAGGCAAGCCATCTAGCTCAGAAACAAATACAAGAACGACGACGACGTGTCGCAAGATTACAGGGCCAACATCTTGAAGCGGCGGACAATCAGCTGTCCACTCGCCGGCCGAGTGTCAACTGATTTGGCTGTCCACTAAATCTGGCTGTCACAAATGTCACACTTATGTTCATTGGAGTGAGGGTATCCTGGTGGATAAGAGTGCTCGTTGCTTGGGTTCATGAGGGTACAAACAAAAAAAATGGTAACTGAAGGCTGATCCCATTTACAGTCATTGTAATACCATTCAGAGCAGCATTTGAATTTGAATTTCAGCAGTCATTGACATAGGGAGTAAGCCAGAAATTTGAAGGCAAGGCTTGTTGTAATATCAAATGCTATACTAAAATTAGCTATGTCTTATAGTTCATGCCAGACAAAATGTTTCACTTTATTGTTCTAGTTAGTGATAAATAGAAATCAATGTACATTGCATCTTTGCAACAAGTTCTCCCTCAGATTTGCATTGCTCAACAAGGCTTTATATTGAACAATGAGTTATCACATAGTACACAGAGACATCCTGCTATGTAGTCAGTCACAATGTGAGGAGAATTCATAGGCCAATGGCAACGAGGTCAATGGGAGCAACTGGGAAAAACATAGGTGTGATAATTGTGACAGCCAGATTTAGTGTACAGCTGATTGTCCGCTGTGAAACAAACATAGCACGAGAAAACTTTATATATAGTTTGTTACATCAAACTACTCCCCGTGGACGGGAAGGGGAGTTGGGCTTCAACTATCAAATAACATATCAAAATAATGCTAGAATGCTAGAATATTGGAATGTAATGTAATGTGCAAGCAGTCATATCGACCTAGTGAACGACACCATCATAAGTTCGTTCATTCACAAGCAGATAGAATTTCATAGGTCGTAGAACAGGGCCTTTCTTGACAGCTTCAAGCTCTTCCTCTCCTTTCTCTGAGTCTAACCACTCGTGTTCAGCTTGCCTTTGTCATCAGTATTAGGCTATGACTAGAGTGTTAATAGTTATAAGACATTGTCATCCTCGAGAGGAGAGATCAAAAAGAAAGACCAGAAACACACAGAAAGGGAAGTGAAGGAGAATAAGAAGATCCTCAACTAGGGGTCTCGGCGTTAGAATAGCATTAAAGACGTCCAGGCGCACTCCTCTCCATCCAAGCCATAGAAATTAGACTCAGCCCTCAACAGCTCATTCGTTCACTTCTAAATCCTCCGCACTCCGATTTCTCCTGTGAACAACATCCTTTATTTCTGTCATGGTCAGTTGGAAGATGAGAGAAAGTGGGAGTGCCTCAGCGGTAGAGACGAAGGAGTGGG
>Ga0153920_1000873_pt1 | contig 12774 bp, 10 predicted proteins | sample TSNJ004MetaG_FD_104713 | JGI IMG/M metagenome (GOLD analysis project Ga0153920, IMG submission 104713) | Attine ant fungus gardens microbial communities from New Jersey, USA - TSNJ004 MetaG | ecosystem: Host-associated > Fungi > Mycelium > Unclassified | place: USA: New Jersey, Brendon T. Byrne...
CTTGGAATATGCCAGCACATTCATACCGCAGAATAATTAGTTCCGCATTATCCGCAATGAGAGCCATAATTTCAAAGACCGCTTTAGGTGGTCTTTGATTTTTTTATTGATTCTTTGCACCTTGAGAAATCCGTTTTTATAAACACACTGGTTACATTCCCGTATCACATACCATGAGGTTTAATGCAACCGCATTTTTACAGGCAGTTTGTTTTCCAATATAAACGCGCCGGTCGCGCCTGTAGCTCCAGTCGGCCCCTTTATAGAGCATGGGTAAAAGGTTCTGTTATACATAGGGTACCTCCATTCGAGTGTCCTGTTCTATCCTATGAAGGGTTCAAATTATGTTGATTGAACCTTGACCTGTGGGGGAGGGGAGTATGGGGCGAGGTCTTGTTACCCCGTGTAATTGCTCCTATCTTATTTATGTTCATGATAAATGGGTGCGCCCATCTTCAAGTGTGCTGGAATGACAGGGGATGTCCTGCTGAGGATCTGCTGCTTCTGATCTATCCGCCTGCGTCTTGTGTCATTTACGTAAAAAAGCCGGCAGAGTTTCGCTGCGCCCCCTATTTGAGTATGAAAAGCCCCGTGGAAGCTTTGCTTCCACGGGGACTGTTATTTCCTGCGGTAGGTTACGTAGTGATAGGTCAGGCCATGTTCCTCCAGACGGTCCGATTCTTCCGTGATTTCCCAGTCGGGGTGCGCATCCAAATTGGAGAAATGGCAGTCAGCGGGGTAGGCCCTGTGAATCTTGGTCACATAGGCGGTGTCGCACCGGGACAACAGCGCCTTGTACACGCTGGAACCGCCGATGACAAAGGAATCCTCAGGAGCTTGCGTCAAAAGCAGATCCAAGTTCGGGAATATCTCGGCGCCCTCCGCATGAAAGTCAGGATTGCGGGATAAAATCAGGTTGCGCCGCCCTTTGAGGGGACGTCCGCCAGGAAAAGTGGACAGGGTCTTGCGCCCCAGAATGACCGGGTGGCCCATGGTCAGGGCCTGAAAGCGCTTTAAATCCGCGGAGAGATAGGCCAGTTGGTCGCCGTCCTTGCCAATGGCCCAATTCTTATCCACTGCTACAATCAGCTTCATGGCGGCTCTCCTCAGACTGCCACGGGGATTTTGCCGTCCAGTGGGTGGGATTCATACCCCTCCAGCCGGAAGCTCTCGGGGGTAAAGGCGTAAAAGTCTGTGATGGAGGGGTCGATGTATAGTGTGGGTGCGGGGTATGGGGCACGGCAGAGCAGATCCTGAACCACCGGGATATGCCGGTCATAGATGTGCGCGTCCGCAATGACGTGAACCAGCTCGCCGGCCACAAGGCCGCTGACCTGCGCCATCATGTGCAACAGGACGGCATACTGCATCACGTTCCAGCCATTGGCGGTGAGCATGTCCTGGGAGCGCTGGTTTAAAATGCCGCTGAGCACATTGCCGCTGACATTAAAGGTCATGGAGTAGGCGCAGGGGTAGAGGGCCATCTCACTTAAATCGTGGTGGTTATAGAGGTTTGTCATCATACGCCGGGAAGCGGGGGTGTGTCTCAGATCATAGAGCACCTTGTCCACCTGGTCAAATTCCCCCTCTGGGTACTTGTGCTTGACCCCCAGCTGGTAGCCGTAGGCCTTCCCGATGGAGCCGGCTTCGTCCGCCCAGGAATTCCAAATCTGGCTGTTCAGGTCTGAGATGTTATTGGATTTTTTTTGCCAGATCCACAGCAGCTCGTCGATGGCGGAGAACAGGTATTGTTTTCGCACGGTGAGAATAGGGAATTCCTGTCTTAAGTCATACCGGTTGATCATACAAAATTTTTTGACTGTGTGGGCGGGGCTGCCGTCTTCCCACCGGGGGCGGACGTCCAGATCGGTGTCCCAGGTTCCGCTGGCCAAAATATCTTTGCAGTTCTGGATAAAAAGCTGATCGGCATAACTCATACAAGCGCGCCTCCTTTGATTGTTTTTTCCTATCATACCACGTTTTGGTATGTTCAGCAACTGCCTGTACTTGTGCCTGTCATGCTGAAAAAATCCACAAAACCACCGGAACCTCGGTGGTTTTGTGGAAGAACGCTCAAATTCCTTTGTATTTTTTGCGGGTGGCGATGCCGCCACGGATGTGACGCTCCGCCTTGTTTTCATCCAGCACCCGCTTTACCTGAAGGTAGAGTGTGCGGTTAAAGGAGGGAAGCCGCTCCGACAGATCCTTGTGGACTGTGGATTTGCTAATGCCAAATTTTTTGGCCGCCGCGCGCACCGTCGCCTGATTCTCTATGATGTAAAGGGCCAGTTGCGTTGCCCGTTCCTCAATGTTTCCTTTCACACATACACCACTCCTAAGCACCATGCTGCATGGGATAACTTATGCGGCAAAGTACAGGGATATGCTGGATTCTGCTTTTTGTCCTTCTGAATCCGGAGATCGTTTTCCATTTTTTGAGTTGCCATTTTAACTGTGCTGGAATAGACTACCATAAAGAGCAGGGCTTTTTTATGAGATCAATGTCCATCAGCGCGCGCTGAATGCGCGTAATATTCTCTTTGCGGATATAATATCCTATGGTCAGACGTGAAAATGATATGTTATAATGGGAACTGGATGAGGGGGAGTTAGATATGAAAAAACTGCTGGGCAGCTTGCCTGCACGTCTGCTATTGGGTGTGGTTGTTGGGATTGCGGCGGGCCTTTTGGCCAATGAGGCTGTGATGCAGGTTATTTTGACGGTGAAAAACCTGCTTAGTGCCCTGGTTATGTTCTGCGTTCCGCTGATTGTCATCGGATTTATTGCGCCGTCCATTACCAAGATGAAAAGCAATGCCTCACGCATGCTGGCGGTGGCGTTGCTGCTGGCCTATGTATCCTCCATCTGCGCGGCCTTCCTGTCCATGCTGGCCGGATACGCCATTATCCCACACCTGTCGATTCAGACCGCCGTGGATGAACTGCGGGAGCTGCCAAAGATTCTGTTTAACTTGGAAATTGCTCCGCTGATGAGCGTGATGAGCGCCTTGGTGTTTTCCGTCCTCGTGGGGCTTGCTGCCACCTGGACGGAAGCGCGCACCATCACCAAAGTATTGGAGGAGTTTCAGAATGTTGTTCTGGCGGTGGTTAGCCGGGTCGTCATTCCAGTGCTGCCCTTCTTCATCGGCTGCACCTTCAGCGGCCTGGCCTATGAGGGGAGCATCACAAAGCAGCTGCCTGTGTTCCTTGTGGTGATTTTGCTTGTTATCGCGGGCCATTATATCTGGATGGCGGTTCTGTATGGGGTTGCGGGCGTCTATTCCGGGGAAAATCCTCTGGAGGTGCTGCGCCATTACGGTCCGGCCTATCTGACCGCCATCGGAACGATGTCCTCCGCCGCCACACTGGCGGTGGCGCTCAAGTGCGCCAAACGGTCCAAGGTGCTGCGCCGGGACATGGCGGAGTTTGGAATCCCCCTGTTTGCCAACATCCATCTATGCGGCTCTGTGCTGACAGAGGTGTTCTTTGTTATGACGGTATCTAAAATACTCTATGGAGCGCTGCCGTCCCTCGGCTCCATGGTGCTCTTTTGCCTGCTGCTGGGCGTCTTCGCGATTGGCGCGCCCGGCGTGCCGGGGGGAACCGTGATGGCGTCCCTGGGTCTGATTGTCAGTGTGCTGGGCTTTGACGATACCGGTACCGCGCTGATGCTGACCATCTTCGCCCTGCAGGATAGCTTTGGTACTGCCTGCAATGTCACTGGAGATGGGGCCTTGACCCTGATACTGACCGGCTATGCGGAAAAGCACCAAATTGAAATGGCTCCTGACAGTCAGATTCTGTAGGACGGCAAGCGCGCTTGGATAGCGCCGGAACCGGAACCGGTGAAATAAAGGCGACCGGACCGGCCGGAAAGAGCACAGAAGTGCTGGTATGGAGCTTGTCAGGATCAGAAACTCCCGCCCCTTCATGATGAACGGGGCGGGAGTTTTGAAACATTAAGCACCTTAAAAAAACACCGTATCAACAGCGCTTTTTCTGCCGTAGGGCGTTAACTTTTCGTGAAATAAACCAATGATTTCTACAAAAATTTGTCTTGTCCGGCAAAAAAAGCTGCTCGCTGCTTCGGTAATTCCATTTGTGAATACAGGTTCTAACATTCTAATTTGGAATAAAATGTAGAAACATAACTGATTGTAGTGCAAATAACCGGATGTGATTGCGGAAGGGAGGAGAGACTGTCTATAGGTCAAAAAACTTCAGCTGCCGGTCGGTGTAGGGCCTTTGCACCGCGGAGTTAATGTGGTTCATCTGGTAGAGCAGGCCCCGTTCCTGGCAGCGGCGGGCAAAGACCTGCCACAGCCGCTTGGCGTGGGGGGCTGCACAGGAGTAGCGGGTTCCATATGTGTTCAGATAGAGCTGGGAGAGAGCCTGCCCTGGAAAGGCCCTGTCCAGCTCCCGCAGGAAATGCTCCCGCTGTCCCTGTCGCAGGGTGACCCCCAGTCCCGCGTAGACAAAGCGCGCCCCCGCGTCCGCGGCCGCGTCCACCACGGCACAGATACCATCTTCTCCATCTGTGAGGAAGGGGAGCGTTGGCATCAGCAGTACGCCGGTGAACAGGCCCGCCTCGGACAGTGTCCGCAGGGCGGAAAGCCTTTGCTGAGGGGAGGGAGCCGCCGGTTCGATTTTCTTGGCCAGATCCCCATCGGTGGTGGTCACGGTGATTTTGCACATCACGGGGGAGTGGGTTGCGATGGAGGTTAAAATATCCCGGTCACGGACAATCAAGTCGCTCTTGGTGGAGATGGCAACTCCGCACTCGTAGGCGTCCACCAGCTCCAGGGCATGGCGGGTCAGCTCCAGTTCCCGCTCATAGGGGTTGTAGGGATCACTCATGGAGCCGGTGCAGATAAATGCCGGACGGATCTTCCGCTGTAAATCGTCCCGCAAAATGCGAAGGGCGTCCTGCTTGGCGCACACGGAGTCAAAGGATTGAATGCCATAGCAGTCGCTGCGGCTGTCACAGTAGATACAGCCGTGGCAGCAGCCGCGGTAGAGATTCATGGTGTGGTCGGTACCAAACCACTGGGTATTCTTGCTGCGGTGCAGAATGTGCTTTGCGGGGATATAGTTCAATGCAATCAACTCCTTATCTATCAAGGGGTGCAAGGGGATTCCAAATCATGCGGAAACAGATCGGGCAAGTATTTTTCCAACCAAACAGGGTGCGCGGGGAAAGGCTCAATATGATGATGAATGATTTGATTGAAGTCAAAGGATACAACCTCATCCGTTGACCTGAAATTCCGATCGTATGTTGAACGAGTTATATCTGCCTTTGCCGTGATTTCCCCAATGGTGGTTTCATCCTAAGATGTTTGGGCCATGAGCAGTTGAGAGGCTATCCGCGATACATTGCTTCATCAGTTCAGACGCAATGCTTTTTCTTCTCATAAAGCCACAAATTCTCTTGTTTTGTTGCAGTTTGGGTCTGCCCGCCTGAATCAGCGGCATGATTACTGCGGAATAAAAAGCGATCGTTCCTTCTTTTATTTTAAGGACATCTATGGTTATTGTCAATCAACAGCGAAACATTGGCCACATGAAATGAAACACCTCCCGCTTTTCCGCCAAGCTTTTGCCCAATCCCACATCAGACATGAGGATACCAAGGCAAGTAATAGGGGATACCCATATTGGGTATCCCCTTATCGCTGTTTTGCTGTTTCACCATGCCTGCCAGATTTCTGCGGTGCTGTCATCCCTTGTGTAATCATGCGCTATGGATGCCTCGATGATCTCAGCATAAGCCCAATGATTGCCGGTAATATCATGGTAGGGTTTGTGGCCGCCGCCGCCATTCACTTGAATGCCGTTGCCCGCCGCTGTCGCGCTGCTTCCCAACGTACTGCCGTCCAGAATAATGTCCTCCGGCGCAGTTCGCCAGTTCACAGTGCCAGCCAGATGGCATCAGCTTTGCAGACACCTCATCTTGCCAGCGGGGTTTCGTCATCTCCAGCGCGGCAAAGAATCCCGCCCGTGAAAGCTGTCTCTTCCTGCCCGACCTCTAACGTTTCCCCAACCCCATCTGACAACGCAAATGTGCAGTAGTATGGAATCCACTTCATTTAGAGGGGCTTCAAAAACTGTTGTTAGAAGCGAAACTATCACTTGACAAAAAACTATATTTTGGATATACTTCTAAAGCATGCAAAAAGGTTATCTGATGGCTTAACGTCAAACAATCTGATAGCTGTTTTGCTTCATACAGACATCTTTGAACCTTGAACGCCCTGTGTGGGTGAGGTTTTACGAGATGCTCAATATGCGGCCGTAGTTCAATGGATAGAGCGTCAGATTCCGGTTCTGAATGTTGGGGGTTCGAGTCCCTTCGGCCGTGCCACTGCCAGCTTGAAGCTGGACGCAATTCACGCCCAAGGCTTTCTGTTTTGGGCGTGTTTTTTCGTCCGCGGCCAAAACCCGCATTTAAATTAACCCAGTGACACAGCCATATTTATCGAAACAGGTCGTAAGCGGAAACGTTCAACTTGTTTCTTTTTATGTGGTACAATTTGCGCAGCGGCCGATTTGCACATTTGGGCGATAAGGTGCAGAAAGTTTATATTTGGAGGTATAATTTTGAAAATTAAAATGAAGATCGGTGTATTAAGTATAGTATTGGTTTTGCTGTTGCCTTTGTTGGCAAGCTGTACAGATAAAAACAGCGATGATGTTAACAGTGCGGGTACAATGGGAAACGCAAGCCAGACACAAAACTTAAGTGACAGAGAGCGCCTTTATCTTGGATATTTTTATTTCAAAGGCAATGAATATCAGCTGCCCATGTCGGTTAGGGAGTTTGAAGCAATAGGTAATTTTCAGTTTATGTATCACCAAAAACTCGGCGCAGACATTATCAGTGTGGACCTTGATCCGGGGGAGGTACATTGGGATATGAAATTTTACCCGGAAGGAGCAGCTTGGAAAAATGACGACAGAGAAGCGTATTTGCATGCATCGCTAAAAAACCGAACCGATAAAGAAGCTGCTATTTATGATGTGGATGTTGTTTCTGTTAATATGAACGAAGGCTATGTGTTTGAGGATGACCTTGAGCTGCCCGGTGGAATTAAAATAGGCAGTTCAAAAGAAGAGGTGCTCGCGGCTTACGGAGAACCGGATGATTCGAAGGAAACATCGCTTTACTATTACCATGAGACCGAAGAATTTGGTATCACGGTATATTATGGAACCACAGTTACGTTAGACAACGAAACAGGCCTTGTGACCTGGTTTAATGTGCGCGTAGGGACAAAGTAAAAACTACATTTGTATCAAACACAGCCGTGGTCATCCGGGTAACAAATAAGCATAATGTGCGCATTTGTTTCCTAAGGCGCACATAAGGTAACTGGCCGACACCCGAAACCCTGATCGGAATTAGCCCAAATCAAAATATCTAAATTAACCGGTTGTGCCATATCAATTGCGCAAGAAAGATGCACTGGCGTCAAACATTTGTGCAGCAAAGGATTGTGGGCTTTCAGGAGACGAATTCTGAAAGCCCGTTTTCTATAGATGCAACCGAAAAGCCTTTCCGCATCAGGCCCCCAAGCACTTTTACGATAAGCTGCACTAAGAATTCATTTTTGTATAAAGCCCGGCAGAATGGCCGTGTCAACCGACACAACCACTCTGCCGGGCTTTTGTACGTTTTCCAACTATGGGGCTGTGAGGTGCGTAGGATGCTTCGATCTATGTGGCAGATGAGCAAATCCGAACCGTCCGGTTGGAAGCGATGTAGTAATCACAATGGTTGGAATTCCTCGTTTATAGCATGCTCCAATGGTTTGTATGGTCCATCCCGTCACAGGCGATGCGGCGATATGGACCCAAATGTCATCTGGAGTCATTTCAGCAACGTGATCAAAGATAAAATCGGGTCGGGCCCCCAATTGAAATGTAGACAAGCCGCTATTCATCAATGAGTACATCAGCGAATATTGAATCCCCATCCTGGTCCTGGCTGTGCTGGGTATTATCATTAACATGTGGTGGCTCTGGTGGCTCTGTCCACGAATGATGCACAACAACTGGTTCGAACGAGGTATCATGATCTACGGCATGTGCTCCGATGTTATGGCAACAGGGGACACACTGCTGCGCGTTGTTGATCCGAACAACGAAAGCGGTACACTGGAAGATACGGGCATTGCCTGTACCATTATGAGCTTGAATCCCCGGATGACCTGCCGTCCGCTCCATTCGATTCCCGCTCAAAGCCGATGAAGCGGGTGCCCTGCATAGTCAATATTCCACTGTCGCCCTCGGCAATGCTTTTGTAGTCTCTATGCTTAACACGGGCCTCAATCCGGTCTCCACTGGCATACTCGAAGGTCACATGGTAGGTGTGGTCAATATGAGTATTGCCATCGTGGTTATGATGGTGTGTTAACACCCGCTTGGATACCGCCCTCGCCTGAGCGGGAATTTGTGGCTGGGCGTTATTGTGCGTCCATTCGCCAATGTTCTTAATCAGCATAAAAATAAAAACGATAAGGAACAGCCCCAATATAGCGTTTTCCATCTGCGCATCTCTCCGCATATTTTTACATTATCATATCACAAATCACTTCTGAAAGAAAGGATAGGACTGAATGGAACTGAACCGGCATCATTAGGATAAAGCGCAGGGCAGCCTTGACAAGTGCCGCTCTTCTGTGTGACCGCCCCCGGCAAAACCCTCCTCATAGTTTGTCCGCTTTAATTTATATAGTTTGATTTAGGATAATTCTAATGTAAATTGACCCCTCATCGCAGTGTGTCAATAAAAAAATATGGAAGTAAAAAAGAAGATAACAGTCCGGCGGCAGATGTTAGGATGCTGATAGACGTTTCAAAGACGTTAACGGAGAAGCCATACAGATTCAGTGCGGTGGATTGATTCACGGGATGGGTAAAATAATGTGTTATATCTGGCCTCCTCCTGCAAAATGGGGTGGGTTTCCCTTAAAAGAAAGAGATCGCATCCAAAAAGATGAGGCCCGAAATTGGCTGTACAGTTTTCTTCTGTGAGAAGCAAAAAAATCTTCCCACAGAAACAGCAACATGGCTGCGGGAGAGCAGCGGCAGGTGAATTTTCGTTTTGAGAAGCGGAAGATTACATTTGCCCGGGCAGACTGTCTTTGACGTTTCTAAGACGTGGGTTTTTATAATGGGGTACAGCGCAGTCAGCGGGGTTATTTGAACAGGTCAGGTTCTGCCTCAATCCGAAATCCATCTTGCATGAGGCAGGCAAACCCACTGCGGGAGACAAACGCATCATAGATTTTGGGAAAAGGAAGGGGCAGCGCTATGGATTTCGGTTTTAATGACGAGTACAAGATGATACAGAAGATGTATCGCGACTTCGCAGAAAAAGAAATCAAACCCCTGGCGGAGGGAATCGATGAAGAAGAGAGGTTTCCAAAGGAGAGCGTGGCAAAAATGGCCGAAATAGGAATGTTAGGCATTCCATTTCCGGAGGAGTATGGCGGAGAAGAGGGAGATTATCTGTCCTATGTCATTGCTGTGGAAGAGCTCTCCAAAGTTTGCGCATCTACGGGAGTTACCTTATCGGCGCATACCTCTTTGGGCGCGGCGCCAATTTATGATTGGGGGACAGCGGCGCAGAAACAAAAATACTTAACCCCATTGGCCAGCGGAGAGACCTTGGGCGCATTTGGCCTGACAGAACCCAATGCGGGAACCGATGCATCCCGGCAAAAGACGACCGCTGTAAAAGAGGGCGATCATTATATTCTCAATGGCACAAAAAACTTTATCACAAACGCCGGTGAAGCGGGCATTTATGTGGTAATGGCCATGACAGACCGGGAAAAAGGAAACCATGGAATTTCCGCCTTCATTGTTGAGGAGGCCTTCAAGGGGTTTTCCATCGGGAAGCATGAGAAAAAGATGGGAATCAGAGGGTCCGCCACGGCGGAATTGGTATTTGAAAATTGCATTGTGCCGGCGGAGAACCTTCTGGGCGAAGAGGGCCAAGGCTTTAAAGTGGCCATGCACACGCTGGACGGCGGCCGGATCGGGATTGCCGCTCAGGCGCTGGGGATTGCCGAGGGGGCTTTGAATGAGGCAATTGCCTACGTCAAATTGCGGGAGCAATTTGGCAAGACGCTGGCCTCGTTCCAGAATACACAATTTGTCATTGCAGATTTGAGCAACCAAATTGAGGCCGCAAAGCTCTTGGTATACCGTGCAGCCTGGTGCAAGGACAACAATCTGCCCTATGCGGTGGAGTCCGCTCATGCAAAGCTTTTTGCGGCTGAGGCTGCGATGAAGGTCACCACGCAGTGTGTGCAGCTTTTGGGCGGATACGGATATACCCGCGAATATCCAGTAGAGCGCATGATGAGAGATGCAAAGATTACCCAAATTTATGAAGGCACCAGCGAAGTGCAGCGTATGGTCATCTCCCGTGCCGCGCTGAAATAAACAGTGCGCTCAGGCGCTGGCCGGAAATCGCCCTTCTCAGGCAGAGAGGGCAAAAGATACTAAAGATATAATATGGTTTGGCGGCGTTGGAGGCGGATCTGGTCACGTGTAAAAAAACCGGCTGTTTCTTCCCATCGGAAGAAACAGCGCCTGAATGCAACATAATTGATTCCTGCAATAGGAGCTCCTTCTTAAGAAAGTCCCTTTCCCGGCGAATAGGATTGTGCGATCACGAGTTTGCTTGTATTATTTTGAGGGAGGATTGAGTTTATGGAAGAAAAAGGAACAAAATTACCGGTAGAAGATATGCGCGAGAAGGAAGAAACGCAATTGGAACATGAGCTGACGGAGAGCTTGGGCGTTCCGGTGGATTACAGCACCATTACCACGGCTAATTTTTTAAAGTTTTTTATCTTGTCCAGCATTGGAATATGGGTGTTTTTCATTACCACAACGATCGGAAAGTTGTCTGCCGTGCCCATGGTGCTTCTGATCAACGCGGTGAAGCGCTTTTTGGGCTCGACTGTGCTCAACTGGTTCGTTCTTGTGATCAGTGTGGGATTATCCATCACCTTTACCGTGTCCCGCGTTCAAAAGGAAGGGATCCTTACCAGGTTTCATAAAAAAGACGGCTGGTTTACCGGAGTACTCTACTATTTGGCGGCAATTTTTGCAATTATGGTAGTCTTTCAGGTTGGGCCGGCGCAGATTTTGGACGCGGCTGTGGGAGCTGAGGCGATTTATCTGGCAGGCAGCGTGCTGTTTACCGTAACGATTGCCGGGTGGCTGGTCACATTTCTCACCGAGTTTGGCATTTTGGAATTTATCGGCACCTTAATGGAGCCAATTATGCGAACCCTTTTTAAGGTGCCGGGACAGTCGGCGGTGGACGCCCTCTCTTCCTTTGTGGCAGCCCCTGCCGTGGGTGTTTTCATCACAAACAAGCTCTATAACAGAGGTATTTATACACAAAAGGAAGCCTGTTGTATCGCGACAAACTTTAGCGTGTGTTCCCTGGGATTTTTTGCGCTGTTGGTTTCCATCACGGGCACTGAGTATATGTACGGCAGCGCGGTGCTTTGTTCTCTGATCATTGTGTTCATCCTGGCCGCCATTGTCATTCGTATTCCGCCTCTTTTGTGGAAAAAGGATGAGTACATCAATGGGGCAAAGCAGACCCCCGAGATGCGCAAGCCGGGCAAATACACCCCGGATATTTTCAAAAAGGCCCTTGGCGCGGCAACGACAAAAGCGTCCGATACGCCTTATTCGGTCTTTCTTACCACAATTCCCGATGTGTTGTCCTTTGCGCTGAAAATTGTAACTTATGTCATGGCAATCGCGGTGGTCTCTCTCTGGGTCAACGAGTATACTCCCTTGTTCGCCTGGATTGGAACGCCCATGGTTCCCTATCTGCAATTGATGCAGTTGCCTGACGCGGCGGCCATCGCGCCGGCTACGCTGGTTGGCATCGCCGAAATTGCGCTGCCGGTCATGACGATTGCGGGTCTGGATATCGCACCCATGAGTATCTTCTTTGTCATAGTGCTCTCTACCGTGCAGATCATTTTTTTCACTGAGAGCGCCAATGCTATGATGCAGTCAGACATGGGCCTTAAATTTCCGGAGTTGGTTGCAATCTTCCTGATTCGGACCGTCATTGCAATTCCCATTGTGGCAGTGTTTGCCCACATATTATATTAGAAAATGCATTGCGGCATGCGATGATGATTGGAGGCGTTGCTATGAGCAAAGCGTTAAACGGAATTCGGGTTCTGGACTTTTCCCGTATATTGGCGGGGCCATTCTGCGCGATGAACCTGGCGGATTTAGGCGCGGAGGTGATCAAGATTGAAAAACCCGAAACGGGTGACGACAGCCGGGTTTTTGGCCCGTTTATCGACCACCAGAGCGGCTACTATATCCTGGTGAACCGGGGAAAAAAAGGGATTACCTTGGATTTAAAACATCCAAAGGCGAGAGAAATCGTATACCAGATGGTGAGAAACAGCGATGTGCTGGTTGAAAATTTTAAACCGGGCGTAATGGAGAAGCTCGGTCTCTCCTACGACACACTCAAAGAGATCAATCCGGGACTCATCTACTGCTCCATTTCAGGCTTCGGACAGGACAGCCCATACCGCAACCGCGCCGCGTATGACCTTGTGGCGCAGGGGATGTCAGGGATGATGAGCATCACGGGCTTTCCGGACAGTCCGCCCACCCGTTTGGGCAGCTCCTTGGGAGACATGAGCGCGGGGCTGTATGGAGCGTTTGGAATTATGGCGGCGCTCTACAGCAGGGAGAAGACCGGAAAAG
>Ga0153920_1000875_pt1 | contig 12762 bp, 9 predicted proteins | sample TSNJ004MetaG_FD_104713 | JGI IMG/M metagenome (GOLD analysis project Ga0153920, IMG submission 104713) | Attine ant fungus gardens microbial communities from New Jersey, USA - TSNJ004 MetaG | ecosystem: Host-associated > Fungi > Mycelium > Unclassified | place: USA: New Jersey, Brendon T. Byrne...
AAGACATGAGGACCTTCGTGTGATTCGAGATGAGTGTGGTTACCCATATCGATACCGGAGGTCCTCACCTCTTCTCACATCACGCGCCGTTGCCCACAACCTCCGTGGGAAGAACAGCTAGCGGAGGCACGGCGTTCCGCCGGCTCCGGCGGGTATGAGGCGAGGCGTCCAAGTCGCGGCACCCGGCGCGAAGGACATAGACTGTTGGACGAGCGAAGAAACGTAATAAGTGCCGAAGTGGAGTGGGATTAAGAGCGATGGGTATTGGCAAGACCTCGCGGGTGTCACCTGGTATTTCAGCGGCGTATGCGACGGTCTCCTTTATCCTCGAAGTCGGATTGCTGGTTGCCGCCGGCTTTACCGCCATGACTTTCCTGCCCTGGCCGCCGGTGCTTGCCATCCTCGTGGTGGTGATTCCGCTGCTGGCCATCTGGGCGCTGGCGCTCTCGCCGAAGGCCAAGGTCCGCTGGCGGCTGCGCACCCGGGTTATACTCATCCACCTGGCCTACCTCATCGGCAGCTACGCCCTGTGGCTGAGCATCGCCCATACCGGCGCCACCCAGTACCTGTTCTGGCCGGCGATCATGCTCGGGTTGAGCGCGGTGAGCATCGTACTGGTGCTGAGCACGCGCGGGCGCGTCGTGCCGCACCCGCGGCCGTTGCCCGGGGGTCCCGCCCCGGTGCAGACCGAGGAACTGCGCGAGCGGCCGCGCGGGCGACGCGCCGCCCGGTAAACGCCCCGCCCGTGCTGTCGCGCCAGCGCCGCTGACGCTACACCATAAATTTTTTGGCCATCGCCCGTGCTGGGATTTTGCCGGCAGGTGCGCGACCGCCGGGGCCGGTGTTTGCCTGACGCGGCGGCTCACGCCTGGTCGGATCGGGGCGCGCGCACCCACACCATGGAGGCTTCGATCGGACCCAGTCGATGCGGCAGGCCGATGCGCGCCCCGGGCACCAGGCCCTGCTGCTGGCAGCGGCGCAGGAAGTGCGGGTCCTCGTCGCTGATGCGCACGATCAGCGCTTCGGTGCCGCTGAAGTGGTCCAGGCGCGTCGCCTGGCTGGGCCGGTGCTCGCCGTGGGCGTCGGGGATCGCGTCCCCGTGGGGATCGCTGCGCGGAAAGCCCAGCCGTTCGTCCAGGGCGTTGATGAAGCGTTCGGAGACCGTGTGCTCCAGGCGTTCGGCCTCATCGTGCACCTCGTCCCACCCGTAGCCCAGCTCGCGGCTCAGGAAGGTCTCCAGCAGCCGGTGGCGGCGCACCACGTTCAGCGCGGCCGCCCGCCCGGACTGGCTGAGACTGATCGCCCCGCGCGGGACAAAATCCACCAGGTGCTTCGCCGCGAGCTTGCGCACCATGGCGGTCACCGAGGCGGGGGACAGGCCCAGCTGGTCGGCCAGCTCACCGGTGCCGATCGGGTGCGAATCCCATTCGGACAGCGCGTAGAGCGCCTTGAGGTAGTCCTCCTCGCTGGTGGTCAGCCGGCCCGGATTGGAAGAATGGGGCACGTCAGCCGCGCAGGTAGGGCAGGATCTGATCGTGCAGCAGGCCGTTGGTGGCCAGCGCGTTGCGGCCGCCGCAGCCCTCCGCGCCGGTGATCGAGGTGAAGCGTCCGCCGGCTTCACGCACCACCGGGACCAGGGCGGCCATGTCGTACAGCTCCAGCTCCGGCTCGAACGCGGCGTCCACCCCGCCCTCGGCCAGCAGCATGTAGCTGTAGAAGTCCCCGTAGGCGCGGGTGCGCCAGGCCGCGTCGAACAGTTCCATCAGCTTTTCGCGGCGGCCCAGTTCACGCCAGCCATCCAGCGAGGCGTAGGACACCGAGGCGTCGGCGAGGCCGGAGACCCGGGAGACGGCCAGGCGGCGCGGCTCGGGCAGGCCCGGCTCGCTCACCCAGGCGCCCAGCCCATGCGCGGCGTGCCAGCGCCGGCCCAGCGCCGGGGCCGAAACCACCCCGAGCACCGGCTCATCGTCGATCAGCAGGGCGATCAGCGTGGCCCACACCGGGACCTTGCGCACAAAGTTCTTCGTCCCGTCGATCGGGTCGATCACCCAACGCCGGGCCGAGGAGCCGTGCACTCCAAATTCCTCCCCGTGCACCGCATCCCCGGGACGCTGGGCGGCCAGCTCGGCCAGGATCAGCCGTTCGGCGCCGCGGTCGGCGTCGGAGACCGGGGTCATGTCCGGCTTCGTCTCCACCTTCAGGTCGTTGGAGTGGTAGCGCGCCAGGGTCAGCGCGTCGACCTTGTCGGCCAGCGCGAGGGCGAAGGACAGGTCCTCATCCAGGGTGTAGTTCATGGCGTGGTGGTGCTACTGGGCACCGAGCTCCTTTTCGTGGGTGGTTTCCCCGGTGGTGACCAGCCGGCGGTAGGATTCGAGCCGGGCGGCGGCCGAGGCCGGGGCGCCGGGGGAGTACGCCCAGGCCTGCAGGGCGCAGCCGGGGGTCTGGGCCATGTGGTCGCAGCCGCGCGGGCACCGGGTGGCGATCTGGCTCAGCTCCTCGAAGGCGGCCAGCACGTGCTCCGGGTCGACCAGGCCCAGGCCGAACGAGCGGATGCCGGGGGTGTCGATCAGCCAGCTGCCCGGCGCGTCAGGCAGGCGCAGCGCCAGCGCGTTGGAGGAGGTGTGCCGCCCCCGCCCGGTCACCGCGTTCACGTGCCCGGTGGCGCGCTGGGCGCCGGTCAGCGCGTTGACCAGGGTGGACTTGCCGACCCCGGAGTGCCCCAGCACAACCGAGACCTTCCCGGCGAGCATGGTGCGCAGCGTGGCCAGCGCCTCGGGGTCCAGCCGGGCGCTGGAGCCGTCGGCGGCCTGCGAATTGATCCCGTCGGCCTCGGCGGTGGTCCGGGAAATCACCACCGGCAAATCCAGTCCGTCGTAGTGGGCCAGGAACCCGGCCGGGTCGGCCACATCGGCCTTGGTCACGCACAGGATCGGGGTGATGCCCGCATCATAGGCGGCCACCAGGGCCCGGTCCACGAACCCGGTGCGCGGTTCGGGGTTCGCCGCGGCCACCACGATCACCAGCTGGTCGACGTTGGCGACCACCACCCGCTCGGTGGCGTCGGTGTCATCCGCGCTGCGGCGCAGCAGGGTGCTGCGCTCCTCGATGCGCACCAGCCGGGCCAGGGTGTCCGGCTTGCCGCTGGTGTCCCCGACCAGCGCCACCATGTCCCCGGGCACGATCGCCTGGCGGCGCAGCTCGCGGGCGCGGGCGGCGACCACGACCCGTTCCCCGGCGGTGTCCTCCTCCAGGATGACGGTGTAGCGCCCGCGGTCCACGGTGATGACCCGCCCGATCTTCGCCCGCTCGTGCGCCGGACGGTCCTTGGTCCGTGGCCGGGAGCCGCGCTTGTTCGGGCGCACCCGCACATCGGATTCGTCCCAGTCCTGATAGCGGCTCATGCGCGGCCTCCTGCCGCGGCGTCCGCCGACCCGCCCGCAGCGGTGTGACTGGACGGCGCCCCAGCGGCCGGTGTGTCAGCGGTACCGGCGGTCGCGGCCATCGCCTCCCACATCCGTGCGAAGTCCGGCATGGTCTTGGCGGTGGTCGCGATGTTCTCCACCCTCGTGCCGGGGGTCACCAGCCCGATCAGGGCGGCGGCGGTCGCCATCCGGTGATCCTCGTAGCTGAGCATGTCGGCGGCGCGGCGCGTGGCGGGCGGGATGATGCGCAACGTGTCCTCGGTGGCCTGCACGGTGGCGCCCACCCGGGTGAGTTCGCGTTCCAGGGCGGCGAGCCGGTCGGTTTCATGCCCCCGCAGGTGCCCGATCCCGGTCAACCGGCTGGGGGAGTCGGCCAGTGCGCACAGCGCGGCCAGCGTGGGGGTCAGCTCGGCGGCGTCGGCGTAGTCGATCCCACCGATGGTCCCGGTGCCGCGCACCGTGAGCACCGCATCCGCGCCCAACTCCACCCGGGCGCCCATGGCCGGCAGGATCTGCCGCCAGCGTCCGCCGATCTGGGTGGTGTGCTGCGGCCAGTGCGGGATGCGCACGGTGCCGGCGGTGGCCAGCGCGGCGGCCAGGAACGGGCCGGCGTTGGACAGGTCCGGTTCGACGCTGACGCTGAAGGCCGGCAGCCTGCCTTCGGCCACCTGCCAGCCGCGAGCGTCGGGGTCGGTGCTGACCGTTGCGCCCAGCTCGTTCATGCTCTGCACGGTCATCTGGATGTGCTCGGGGCTCGCGACGGCCCCGTCGGCGGCCCGCAGCCGCAGCCCGCCGGGCAGCGCCGGGCCGGCCAGCAGCATCGCGGAGATGAACTGGCTGGAACCCGACGCGTCGATGCACACCTCGGGGCGTTGCCCCAGCTGCTGCGGGTGCACGGTGAACGGCAGGAAGCCGGGCTGTCCGGCGTACTCGATGCGCGCGCCGAGCTCGGCCAGGGCATCGAGCACCGGTCGCATGGGACGCACCCGGGCCCCGGCATCCCCGTCGAAGTGGGCACTGACACCCAGCGCGGCGGCCAGTGCCGGCACGAAGCGCATCACGGTGCCGGCCAGCCCGCAGTCAATGTTCACGATCCCCTGGCGCGGGCCGGCAGCGGCGGCGGGCGGGGTCAGGCGCACCGTGGTGGACCGGTCATCCTGCACCGTGCGCTCAACACCCACCCCCAGGGCGGCCAGCGCGTCCAGCATCAGCTCGCTGTCGCGGCTGATCAGCGTGTTGTGGATCGTGCACGGTCCGTCGGCCAGGGCGGCGAGCACCAGATAGCGGTTGGTCAGGGACTTGGAGGCGGGCACCAGCACGGTCGCGTTGATCGGTTCGGTTACGGACGGGGCATCCCACATCGGGTGGTCGCTGACATGAGCCGGCACGTGTTCTTCGCACTTCCTTCGCTTGGTTTCCAGGCCCGGTCCCCAGATGACAGGCCCTAGCAGAATCCTACCGTGGGCACCGGGAATTATCCGGTCTGGGCGGGTGTTGGAATGAGTGTGACGAGACTGGAAGGAACCATGGGAACAACTGCAAGTGCCCCCTCGGCCGTCGCGGTCCTGCCCCGACCGGCCGGTGAGCGCGTAGACTGGGCGATGATGACGGAAAATACTTTGGGTTCCGGCGTGCCCGATCCCGCTCAGGAAACCGACGAGCAGCGCCGCGAGCGTTTTGAGCGCGACGCGATGCAATACGTCGACCAGTTGTATTCGGCGGCCCTGCGCATGGCGCGCAACCCGGCGGACGCCGAGGACCTGGTGCAGGAGGCCTACACGAAGGCGTTCTCCGCGTTCCACCAGTACAAACCGGGAACCAACCTCAAGGCCTGGCTCTACCGGATTCTGACCAACACGTACATCAACCTGTACCGCAAGCGCCAGCGCGAACCCCAGCGCACCAGCACGGACACCGTCGAGGACTGGCAGATGGCCCAGGCCGCGGACCACACGCCCACGGGGCTGCGTTCGGCGGAGGTCGAGGCGCTGGACCGGCTGCCGGATTCCGATGTGAAGGCCGCGCTGCAGGCGATCGGCGAGGATTTCCGCCTGGCCGTCTACTTTGTGGACGTGGAGGGCTTCAGCTACAAGGAAGCCGCCGAGATCCTCGGGGTGCCCATCGGCACGGTGATGTCGCGATTGCATCGGGGACGGAAGAACTTGCGCGAGTTGTTGGCTGACTACGCCAAGGATCGGGGAATGCCCGCGGCGGTATCCCACTCCAAGGCCAAGGGAGCGGAGAAGTAGAAATGGATTGCTATTCACTGGGCGACTGTGCCGATTCCCGGCTGGTGCGCATCTACAACTATCTCGATGGCGCGCTGACGCTGGAGGACATCAAAGAGGTCAAGCGGCACCTGGAGCACTGCCCGGAATGCACCGAGCAGTACGACCTGGAGTGCATCATCCGATCGGTGGTGCGCCGCAGCTGCCAGGAGCACGCCCCGAGCCAGCTGAAGGAAAAGATCATGGTGCGCATCTCGCAGATCCGGGTCGAATCCGGGCACTAGCCGCGGCCTTGCGCCTCCACGGGAACACCACAACTGCATACGGTTCGGTACCCACCGGTTTGCCGGTGCCTACCACCACGACGCACCCAGCCGTCGACACCAGCACTCCGGCCGATCGGCCGGCACACCGGTGTCGGCGGCTGGTGCTATGCGGGGCGGAGATAGCGCGCATCGCCCGGATGGAGTTTGACCTGCCGGGCTTTGCCGCCTCGGGCCAGGCGGAGAACGCCGTCGGGCGAAGAGCGGGCAGGACGCCGGATGCAGGGGCAGGGGCAGGATAAAGAAATCCCCGCAGGGCACCGGGAAAATCTGGTGCGCTGCGGGGATCATCCATATCAGCTTATGCGTTGGGGCGCTTGCCGTGGTTTGCTGAACGCTTACGGCGGTCCTTACGCTTACGTGCGCGCTTCGACATAGTGCCTCCTTAGATAGGGATTGCGATACCACCGCCAGTAGGCGGTGGTCCGGCCACCATTGTTTCACATGCGGGAGGGCTTTGTCGTTTGTGGCGTGCCACACGCGAGTCGTGGCAGCGGGGTACAGCGCAGTGATGCACGGCACGGGGATGTGGCCAAGCGCGCCAAGAGATGCACGGCCGGATCCCAGGCGGGCGGCTTAGCCCTCGCTTGGCTCGGGAAGCTCCATCCAGTTGTACCAGCCGCGGTGCAGCACCAGCCACGCCATCAGCCCGTAGCCGGCCTGTCCGGGCACCCCGCCGTTGGCAGTGAGGTCCGCGCGCCACTGGGTGTGGGCGCGCAGCGGGGTGAACGTGTCGATGTAGTGGTGGTTGCGCCGCAGGGCCACGTCCGAGTAGACCCGGTTCAGTTCGGCGACCCGTTCGTTGCGGGCGTCGTCCAGCCCGGGGGCGGGACCCACCAGCAGCGCCTTGATCGACATCTGGCTGGCGGAGTCCAGGATGTTGGCCAGGTTCAGCCGGCTGCGGGCGGTGGAGACCTCGAGGTCAACGTCCCGGTCGGACAGGGCGATCACCAGCCGGTTCTCGACCCGGTCGCCAAAGCGCCGGGTCGCCTCGCCCAGCCAGCGTTCGGCCAGCGCCTCGGACCCTTCGGCCGGGGCAGCCAGCACAAAGGACTGTAGGCGCAGCGCGGGATCCTGGGTGCGCGCCAGGACCCGGCCAAACCACCCCAGGGCCCGGGGGTCACCATGTCCGGCCAGCAGTTCGTCTCCGATTGCGGTGATGCGGATGGTGCGTAACTCCAACGGGGGACCTTTCGTGTGCCGATACCTAGTTCCCCACCTTAGCAGTGAACGCGGCGTGAACCCGGGCAATTGGGGAGGTGTTTAACGTGATGGTGCCGGCACCTGCCGGGCACCGCGACCCATTGCGGGGGAGCGGTGCCCGAAGGTGCCGGCACTATGCGCCGGTCAGGGCCGGTTTAGCGGGCGAACGCCTGCTGCAGCAGCACGGCCTGTTCGGCCTCGTGCCGCTTGGAGGTGCCGGCGCTGGTGGCGGCCGACGCCGGGCGGGAGACCAGGGTGACCTTCTGCTCCAGGCTCGGGGCCACGTACAGCCCGAAGAACGGCCACGGGCCCTGGTTGGCCGGCTCGTCCTGCACCCAGCTGACCTTCGCGTTCGGGTACTTGGCCAGTTCCGCGGCGATCTGCTCGGTCGGGGCCGGGTAGAGCTGTTCCACGCGGATGATTGCGGTCTTCTCGTCCTTGGCCTTGGTGCGGGTGGCCAGCAGGTCGTAGTACAGCCGGCCGGAGACCAGCAGCACCTTGTCCACCGCGTTGTTATCGGAGATCGAGCTGTCCCCGATGACCTCGCGGAAGCCGCCGGTGGTGAAGTCCTCCACGGAGGTGGCCGCCGCCTTCAGGCGCAGCAGCTGCTTCGGGGTGAATACGATCAGCGGCTTGCGCGGACGGGCGTATGCCTGGCGGCGCAGCAGGTGGAAGTGGTTGGCGCCGGTGGAGGGCTGGGCCACGACCATGTTGTTCTCCGCGCACAGCTGCAGGAAGCGCTCGATGCGGGCGGAGGAGTGGTCCGGGCCCTGGCCTTCGTAGCCGTGCGGCAGCAGCATCACCAGGGAGGAGGACTGCGACCACTTCTGCTCGGCCGAGGAGATGAACTCGTCGATCACCGTCTGGGCGCCGTTGACGAAGTCGCCGAACTGCGCCTCCCACATCACCAGCGCGTCCGGGCGCTCCACCGAGTAGCCGTACTCGAAGCCCAGGGCCGCGTATTCGCTGAGCAGCGAATCGTAGATCCAGATCGGGGCCTGGTCCTCGCTGAGGTGGTTCAGCGGGTACCATTCCTCGTCGTTGATCCGGTCGTGGAACATCGAGTGGCGCTGCACGAAGGTGCCGCGGCGCGAGTCCTGGCCGGCCAGGCGCACCGGCACACCCTCCATGGAGAGCGAGCCCAGGGCCAGCAGCTCGGCGAAGCCCCAGTCGATGCCGCCCTCGCGGCTCATCTTCTCGCGGCGCTCCAGCAGGGAACGCAGCTTGTTGTGCACGTTGAAGCCCTCGGGGATCGCCAGGTGCGCCTTGCCGATCGCGGCCACGGTCTGCGCGGAGATCGCGCTGGGGCGGGCCCCGTCGCGGGTCAGCTCATCCTCGGCCTGGGCGAACGGCTTCTCCAGGTCGTTGATGGTCGAACCCGGGGTGACGATCGGGATCGGGGAGGTCTGCGCGGCGTGGGTCTCGGAGAAGATCCGCTCCAGCGACTCGCGGTACTCGGCCAACGCGTTGTCGGCCTCCTCCTGGGTGATGTCGCCGCGGCCGACCAGCGCCTCGGTGTACAGCTTGCGGGTCGATCGCTTGGCCTCGATCAGGTTGTACATCATCGGCTGGGTCATCGACGGGTCATCGCCCTCGTTGTGCCCGCGGCGGCGGTAGCACACCAGGTCGATCACGACGTCCTTGTTGAACTTCTGGCGGTACTCGAAGGCCAGCTGGCCCACGCGCACCACGTCCTCCGGGTCATCCCCGTTGACGTGGAAGACCGGGGCCTGCACGGCGCGGGCCACGTCGGTGGAGTACTCGGAGGAGCGCGAGGAGCTCGGGGCGGTGGTGAAGCCGATCTGGTTGTTCACGATCACGTGGATCGTGCCGCCGGTGCGGTAGCCCGGCAGCTGGCTCATGGCCAGGACCTCGGAGACCACACCCTGCCCGGCGAACGCGGCGTCGCCGTGCACCAGGATCGGCAGCACTTCGCTGCGCGAGCCCAGGCGGTCCAGCTTGGCGCGCACGATGCCCTCCAGCACCGGGTCCACGGCCTCCAGATGCGAAGGGTTCGCCGCCAGGTAGACCTTGGTCTCGTTGCCGGCATCCGAGGTGTAGGAGCCCTCGGTGCCCAGGTGGTACTTCACGTCGCCCGAGCCCTGCACGGACCCCGGGGTGGCGGTGCCCTCGAACTCGCGGAAGACCTGTGCGTAGGTCTTGCCGGCGATGTTGGTCAGCACGTTCAGCCGGCCGCGGTGGGCCATGCCGATGCCCACCTCGCTCAGGTGCTCGTCGGCGGCGTCGGAGATGATCGCATCCAGCAGCGGAATCAGCGACTCGCCGCCTTCCAGGCTGAAGCGCTTCTGCCCGACGAACTTGGTCTGCAGGAAGGTCTCAAACGCCTCGGCGGCGTTGAGCTTGGACAGGATCCGCTTCTGCTCCTCGGCGCTGGGCTTGCGGTACGGGCGCTCCAGCTTGGACTGGAACCAGTCGCGCTCCACCGGCTCCTGCAGGTGCATGTACTCGATGCCGGTGGTGCGGCAGTAGGCGTCGCGCAGCACCCCGAGGATGTCGCGCAGCAGCATCCGGTCCTTGCCGCCCAGCCCGCCGGTGACCCATTCGCGGTCCAGGTCCCACAGGGTCAGCCCGTAGGTCTTGATGTCCAGGTCCGGGTGCTTGCGCTGCACGTACTCCAGCGGGTTGATGTCCGCCATCAGGTGCCCGCGCACGCGGTAGGAGTGGATCAGCTGCTGGATCCGGGCGACCTTGTTGACCTGCAGGTCGATGTCGACCTGGTTGTCCACGGCCCAGCGCACCGGCTCGTACGGGATGCGCAGCTGCTCGAAGATCTCGTCGTAGAAGTCCTGCTCACCCAGCAGCAGCGACTCGACCAGCTTCAGGAATTCGCCAGAACCGGCGCCCTGGATGACGCGGTGGTCGTAGGTCGAGGTCAGGGTGATGTGCTTGCCGATGCCCAGGGCCGCGACGGTCTTCTCCGCCGCGCCGCGGTACTCGGCCGGGTACTCCAGGGCACCGACGCCGATGATCGCGGCCTGGCCCTTGGACAGGCGCGGCACCGAGTGCACGGTGCCGATGCCGCCGGGGTTGGTCAGCGACACGGTGGTGCCGGCGTAGTCGTCCGCGGTGAGCTTGTTGCCCCGCGCGCGCTTGATCAGGTCCTCATAGGTGGCCCAGAACTCGTTGAAGCTCAGGGTCTCGGCGGCCTTGATGTTCGGCACGGCCAGCATGCGGGTGCCGTCGGGTTTGGGCATGTCGATGGCGATGCCGAAGTTCACGTGGGCCGGCTGCACGGCGGTGGGCTTCTTGTCCACCACGTCGTAGGTCACGTTCATCGACGGGAACTGCTTCAGCGCCCGCACCACGGCGAAGCCGATCAGGTGGGTGAAGGAGATCTTCCCGCCGCGGGTGCGCTTGAGGTGGTTGTTGATGACCACGCGGTTGTCGATCATCAGCTTCGCCGGCACGGCGCGCACGGTGGTGGCGGTCGGCACGGTGAGGCTGGCGTCCATGTTGTTGGCGATGGCCTTCATCGGCCCGCGCAGCACGGTGCGCTTTTCCTCGCCATAGGACTGGTTCGAAGTCTGGGGTTTGGGGGCCTGCGCCGGGATCGGGGCGGTTTTCGGCGCGGCGTTCTGCTTGCTCGGCTCCGGCTTGGCGGCCTGCGGCTTCTCCGCCGCCGGCTCGCTGGAGCGGGCGGCAGCGGCCGCGCGCGGGGCACCCTGGGTCTTGGCCGGGGCGCTCTGCGGCTTCGCGGCGGGCTGGGCCGGCTTGGCTTCCGCAGCCGGCTTCTTCGCCGGTTCTTCCTCGTCTGCGGTGAGGGACTCGAAGATGTCCCACCATTTCTTATCGACCGAGTTCTTGTCGACGAGGTACTGCTGGTACAGCTCGTCTACTAGCCACTCGTTTCCACCGAACTCTTCCGTTAGCCGATGGTGTGCTTGCTCTGGCACGTGCAACGCCTCTCCCTGATTTTCTACGCTGTTCTAGCTTGGGCGGGCGGTGGCCCGAGGACGCTATGAGTGGCCACCGTGCACACAAGATTTCTAGACCTCCCAACAGTCTAGTGACATTTTGCGCCAGTTGGCTAAGACGCGGCACGGATCACAGGATCGGATGCTCACATATCTCCCGCTCACCGGGGGATTTGTGCCGTTCATCTTTTTCATCTGCCGGTGATGCGAAGTTAAGCTTCGTTCGTTAGACTGATGCGCACTATGGACAGTCATTCTCCGTGCCGGCCGGTCGCCCAAGGGCGCAGCGCCGGCAGCCCCAGACATGAACAGGTGGGCTCCGCCTCCCGATTGGAGCCTTCTAGTTGCCGCTGGGCGGCAATTGGAATTACTTTCACCACACCGGCCCTAGGGGGAAGCTAGCCCCCAATGGAATGGTTATACATCCTGCTCGGCCTGCTGCTGATCCTGGGAACAGGGTTCTTCGTGGCCGTCGAGTTCGCGCTGGTGGCGCTGGACAAGTCCACCGTCGCCCAGGCCGTTGAGGCCGGCGAACGCGGTGCCAAGCCGCTCTACCAGTGCCTGACCTCGCTTTCCACCCAACTTTCCTCCTGCCAGCTGGGCATCACGCTGACCACGCTGCTGACCGGTTATGTGCTGGAGCCGGCGATGAGCCAGCTGCTCAGCCCGCTGCTGGTCCAGCTGGGGGTCACCGGCGCCAGCGCCACCGCAATCTCCGTGGTGATCTCGATGACCCTGGCCACCCTGCTCTCGATGCTGATCGGCGAGCTGATCCCCAAGAACCTGTCGATCGCCCGGGCCATGACCGTGGGCAAGGCGCTGGCCCGCCCGCAACTGGTGTTCACCGCAATCTTCAAGCCCGCCATCCTGGCGCTGAACGGGTTCTCCAACCAGGTGCTCAAGCGGTTCTTCGGCATCGAGGCCAAGGAGGAGATCTCCGCGGCCCGCAGTGCCCAGGAGCTGGCCTCGCTGGTGCGCCGTTCGGCCGAGCTGGGCACCTTGGACAACCAGACCGCCAAGTTCGTTGAATCCACCATTGAATTCTCCGAACGCACCGCGGCCGACGTGATGACCCCGCGCACCACCATGGCGACGATCGACTCCGAGGCCCCGCTATCGGAGCTGATCAGCCTCAGCGCCGAGACCGGGTTCTCCCGGTTCCCGGTGATCGAGGGCTCCAGCGACCGGATCCAGGGCGTGTGCCACATCAAGCGCGTGGTCTCGGTGCCGCGCGAACGCCGCGGCGCCCTGCAGGTCGGGGAGTTCGCGATGGACGCGCTGTACGTGCCCGAAACCATCCACCTGGACATCCTGCTAGAGCAGCTGCGTGCCGCCGAGTATCAGGTGGCGATCGTGATGGACGAATACGGCGGCACCGCCGGGTTCGTGACCCTGGAGGACCTGATCGAGGAGATCGTCGGGGAGGTCTCCGACGAGCACGACGAGGACGAGGAGGAAGTGATCGCCCAACCGGACGGCGCCTGGCTGTTCCCGGGCATGTTCCGCCCCGACCAGATCAACGACCACTTCGACGCGGACATCATCCCGGATGACGCCTCCTACGAAACCATCGGCGGCTTCATGCTCTCCGAGCTTGGCCGCCTGGCCCAGCTGGCCGACGTGGTCACCACCGAGGCCGGCAGCTTCACCG
>Ga0153920_1000882_pt1 | contig 12708 bp, 10 predicted proteins | sample TSNJ004MetaG_FD_104713 | JGI IMG/M metagenome (GOLD analysis project Ga0153920, IMG submission 104713) | Attine ant fungus gardens microbial communities from New Jersey, USA - TSNJ004 MetaG | ecosystem: Host-associated > Fungi > Mycelium > Unclassified | place: USA: New Jersey, Brendon T. Byrne...
ATCAAACGGTAGTAATCAGTACAATCGAATTGAGTTTTGTTGAGTCTGAGAGAGTGCAAGCTGACGGCCTTGGGTGCAAATTCAAGTATTCCAGCGGCATGTGAGTCCGCTGCCTATTTCACAGATTACGCCTCGAAGCAAATATATGTGAGATCGGCGGACCGATGGCTTTAAAATAGTAATAGTTGCCCCAAGAGTACTGACTAACGGAAACAATAATGTCAAACTACTGCTTCAGCTTCTCTATGAGTTGAGGTACGACCTCGAACAGATCTCCTACGAGGCCAACATCAGCAACTTGAAAGATGGGGGCATCGGGATCCTGATGAAATCAACGTTAGAAGGGTGCACATGGATAAAGCGAGGTTGGAAAAATCGGGGGACAGTGTTCACCTTGTTCACAGCAGCGATGAGTTTGGAATCCTTCATTCCGGCAAGGTGCTGAATGGCCCCAGAGATGCCGAGAGCCATGTAAAGCTCTGGAGCCACGACTTTACCAGTCTGACCGACCTGAAGTGAATTGTCTGCGTAACCCGCATCTACTGCAGCACGGGAGGCACCAACTGCGGCTCCAAGGACGTCAGCAAGTGGGTACAATGTAGCTGCAAATGTCTCCGCATTTTTCAGAGCCCGGCCTCCCGAAACGACGCGGGACGCTACTCCGAGATCAGGTCTGTCAGATTTAGCGATAGTAGTCTTGAGGTGCTTTGTGGGCGAGTCAGGAACATCGACAGGATCAACGACTTGGGTTTCAGCTTCGAGGTCATGTTGAATCGAGGCAGCGGCGAAGGAAGTTGATCGGACGGTGAAGAACTTGATTGGGATAGTGGAAGGTGCACGCACCGTCGCAATAGCATTTCCGGCATAGATGGGACGGGTGAACACGGTGGAATTATTTGCAGCATCGTGTTTGAGTGAGATGATGTCAGAAACAGCAGGGACGTCGAGCCGTGCGGCTACACGGGGCAAAAGAGATTTTGCAGCGGACGAAGTGGCTGAGGCGACATGCGTGAAGGAAAAAGAGCCAGAGAGAAGTTTCTCTAAGAGAGGAGAGAGTATTTCTGGCACAGGTACTGAGTACTGGGGTGAAGCTGAGTGCAGGACGGTAGAAAGTCCCTTGAGTCTGGATGCATGATAGTCAGCTATCAAGACCACATAGGACATGTTGGACATACTTTTTTGCCTGTTCGACAACTGCAGGCAGATGGTCGGGTGCACCAACGACGAGCGCAGACACTTTACCTCCGAGCTGGCTAGCAGCAGTAAGGGCTGAGAGCGAACCCGAGTCAATGACGCCCTGGCTGTGTTCGAGAAAGACGAGAGCATGGGGCGAGGTGGCCGTCGCGTACGCACGAGAAAAGACCCTACAGCACTGGACATACCTGCTGCGGAGCATGTTGAAGGGAGGGGTCGTCGGAGGAGACGATGAGCTTGGAGATCCAAGAGTGTCACGTTCTCGTCAGTAGAAAATACTTACAAAATAAACAAGGTGCCCTCTCAGCCGGCCACATCGAACGGTCAGCGCAAATACGCACCTTGGATCGCATGACGCTGATAAAACGCCAAACATCTCTGCGTGCTACTCAGAGCGACGACGATATCACCGTCGGGCTCTCCAGCGCTGTGGAGGTGAACAGCACAGCACAAAAACTGAAAGATGAATTAAGAAAAGGAGCCGAGACGATACACGATGCGAGCCGGGCTGCTCAACGACCGTGGTGGAGGACAGGCCGCTTTCTTTTTCCACTCGGATTGTTGGGTGAGTTCTTTCGATCCAAGCTTTCACAACACAAGTATCATACAAGTATATACAGTTGGAATATTGCTTGGATTTACCTTTGTCGAACCAGAGGATCTTCAAGACATTCATACACAAGTATCTATCATGATGTCTGACCTGGGCGTCAGTGTGCCTCAGCTCCCAGACTTGGACTTCTCTCATGTCGAAGCGGAATGGAAACGAATACGCAGTAGTATACCCGAAGTCTGGAAGTTCAACAACGATGGACGCGAGTTTCAGGTCGGGGAAAACTTCAAAGCTAGAGGTCTAGACGCAGAATATCCTGTAATACTGATTCCTGGTATTATTTCTACGGTATGCCGTGCTTTGCGCTTTCTGGTCTACGCCGAAAAGAACTCATTTCAGCCGTCAGGGACTGGAGTCCTGGTCGACGTCGCCGGATTATCGTACCTTCTTCCGTGAAAAATTATGGGGCGGGTTTAACATGATTTCTCAAGTGACATTTAACAAGGAGAAATGGATAGCTGCGATGATGTTGGATCCTGTTACTGGACTTGACCCACCGGATGTAAAAATCCGTGCCGCTGAAGGGATAGATGCTGCCAGTGTCTTCATTCAAGGGTACTGGATCTGGTGTGTCAAATTTTTCCCGTTGTCTGCTTCAATCTCATGTCCTTAGGTCAAAGATTGTACAAAATTTGGCAGTCGTGAATTATGACACAAACAACCTTTATCTTGCACCTTACGATTGGAGATTGTCATTCTACAACCTAGAGGAACGTGATGGATACTTCTCAAAGCTTAAATCAACGATTGAATTGTTTAAGCGGCGGCAAAAGCGCAAAGCTGTAGTTGCCGCGCACTCTATGGGGGCAACAGTATGTAATTTTCCATCGTGAACCGGAAACTGCTGATTTATTCCAATTTTTGAGGTGGTTCTGGTCAGTTTCCGTCTCCTTGCAATCCCAATCTCCTCCCATTTGACTAGATATCTTGGTCTAGTACTTGTAAGTCATCTCACTCCACTAAGCTGCAATACATATCACCTCGGGCTTAGCTTCAAGTGGGTGGAAGCATCTAAATATGGTGGTGGCGGTCCGAACTGGGTTGAGGTACAGCATGACTTTCACCCTCGTGAATACCGTTTCATCTGACCTACCGTCGTAAGGACCACATTGAAGCATATATCTCGATAGCGGGACCTCAGTTGGTGAGTTGTTACGTATCTCAGTAGATTGAGTCACCAAACTAAGCTCTTCTAGGGTGTGGTAGGCAAGGTCTGTCTTTTTTGATTGACAAAGTGTTCAGCCAAAGCTTTTAGCCCAAAGCGATTGCGGCCTTCCTCTCAGGTGAGATGAAAGATACAGTCCAAATGAACCCTGCAGGAGCCTATGGTGCGCGTATATTCCTCCCCTCTTCCCTTGCTATGTATGCATTTTAGTTCTTGAGCGTTTCTTTTCTCGCAAGGAACGTCAAAAACTCTTCCATAGTTGGGCAGGTAGTGCAAGCATGTGGATTAAAGGCGGTAACGCAGTGTGGGGAAATGACACCCATGCACCAGATGACGAATGCAATGCTACCCATAGTCATGGACAACTAATTGCCTTCAGACAGAATCACGCTGGAACTGCAACTCAGGGGGAGATATCGACGAATATGACGGCAGATGAGGCGAGCGAATGGATCTTGCGACATACGCCCTCCACTTTCCAGGTGAGTGGTCCTCAATGAAAAGAATTTGAGGAACAAAGACAGGCTGATTTCGGGCTCGCTGAGATAGAAGATGATTGCTACGAACTATTCGTTTGGGATTGAAAGGAATGAAAAAAAGCTGAAAGAAAATGGAAACGACCCAAGGAAGTGGTCTAATCCTCTCGAAGTCCAGTGAGCATATATCTGGACTATCGTCTTTCTAACCAATGCTTTATCTCAGGCTACCATATGCACCCTCGATGAAATTCTACTGTATATATGGTGTCGGTAAAGAAACGGAACGCTCGTATTGGTTGCCTTCATGTCTTGTATAGCGAGCTTGACCAAAGACTTATGTTGTCTTCAAGGTATGCTCGTAGAGGATACGAGTACGATGGCCCTTTCACCGACTCAGAATGTCATGAATCCGCCTCAGATGGATGTACGAACACTCATGCGAGTCTATTGGATCACCCTCTTGCAAGAAAAAGCTGGATAGACTCGGAGTATTCCAATGATGAGGCCATTCCAAAAGTATGTACACAATGCCTAAGATGTTGGGGGTAACCAAAGTACTCGGCTGCATGCTCCTCGATGCTAATGTCAAATTCTTTCAGGTGCAGAATGGTGTAAAATTGGGAGAAGGGGATGGGACTGTGAGTCTCCTGAGTCTTGGAGCGATGTGTGTGGAGGGCTGGAAATATAAAAGGTGGAATCCTGCTGGCATCCAAGTTACAACCGTCGAGGTGTGTTACGATAAATCTATAGCTTCACTGAGTACTTTAAGCTTATAACTCCTTCAGCTCCCTCACAGGCCGAACCCAGCAATACCCCGCGGTGGGGCCAATACGAGTGACCATGTTGATATCCTCGGCTCGACAGGTCTCAACGAAATTATTCTCCAAGTCGCTACAGGTGCCGGAAATGAGATTAAAGATTCACTTGTCTCGAATGTTCAAGAATATGCCAAGAAGGTTCTTTGGGACGGCGAGTGAAATAGATATTGTCATATTATTACAAACATTTAGATAAATTCATTCTCGCATCATGCTAGTGATGGTATAGGGGGCATCGTGGATCAGCAGCTTGGGAGCTATGGGTTGAAGTTAAGAGAGTACTGTAGTGACCATTTTGTAATCCCTGGAAATATTTTTCAGGTAAAAGTAAAGTAAGCTATCCAGGCGTTGAATGTCAGTGGGTGGCGGATAAGCTTCCTGGAATTCCTCGGAATAAAGGCCCGCAATAGTGTCGCTACATCTGTGTGAGTGTCGGAAGCAAAGGTCACTGAGGAAGCACACTTGGGAAAGCTTTTTTCCAGCCATTCGCAAGAGTCTTCGATATGCTTTAGGCTCTTCTTGGTTGTGTCTTTGATTTGGTTCGTCTCGTCTGGTGTGAGAAGGCGAATGAAATTACGAGGAGATGGTTTGAGATCATCAGTAGACTTGAACATGTGTGGATTGTATTCAAGTAGCCGGACCATGAAATCTGAGGCAAACCACGGTTTAGAGATGGACAAGTAATACAAATCCTATTTCGACACATCAGTAATGATATTGCTCCCATGATCAAGGGAGACACACCAGAGCAATCGTCTTTTGCAAAATCTTAAAATAAATGAGTCGCCACTCATCTTTCCTTTTGATGATTTCATCAAATTTCCTGGCGTCCTCAGTAGGAAGTGTTTCCTCGGGTTTCTCTGTCGTAAAGTACGCGTTCCAAGTGTTCAGAGCCAAGTCTACCTGTTCGACCACTCTGAGACGAAACAGCTCTGCATGTAGGAGAACATCCAGGAAATCAACAAAAGCGTGTTTTGGGAGGCTATTAGGCTTATTTTTTGATGTTTCGGCGATTTTGGAGAGGAGAAGAATGCAGGCTAGCCGTATTTCGGGGAAATCGGCTATGGCATCGTCGTCTGCCTTTTTTGCTTGGTATTGGACACATCCTAATGAATAATCAAGCTCAAATGCAAGAGTGGAAAAAGGAGGGCATACGGGTGAGTTTGCGAAGGTTGTTGCGCTTGGGCATACGAGAATGCTTGTATGATCAAGCAGCGTCACATTCACGTTACGTCACAGCACATGCTTCTTTGCCGTCTACACTGTCAGTTGTCTTGTCAATCACCGTTGGTCCAGTGGTTCTCAGCAGCTTTTGCTCATCAGCCAGAAACTTCTCCTCAGACAGGGATCCTCAACAAGGAAGAATGCCTCGGCATAGCTCGTTACTACGAGAGAACCTTACCATGTTTTTGGCTCAGTTCCGTTGTTCCAGCCTATAAGACCTCGGTCGACAAATTTTCTGCTACTCTCCATGAGGGAGAAGCCTTGAGATCACTGCTCTTACGTTCAAGTCTTGCCCCATTGCGTTCAGGGCTCTGGGCTTTTCAAGGCAGCCGAAGGCCAGATGACGTCCCATGTTTTTGGTCAGCAGGAAATTTGGAATTCTTGGATAATCGGAAGAGAAACACGAGGCAACATTCCGAGTAGGATTCGTTCTTCAGGTCCGCTTTCGCGTGGCTTTCATCTCCCTCCGTCGCCGTTCCCAATGTGGAATTCGCGAACACCACTTGAAAGCCTATTCATTACCGCCGCGTGTGAGTTGTCGATCCGTGCTGGTATTATGAAAAGCGAAGACTATGTTTTTGGGCTTAGTCACACTTGTAGTCACATTCTTTTTTGAGAGATTCAGTGTTACATCCTTCTGGGTGGGCCATCGTCTGCTCTTGGTACCTGCTATGGTTTTCGAATCGACAAGCAAACATGTTACAGGGTCCCGATTTTTGATGAGAGTCGCAGAAACTGTTCCTCACCTGAAATCAAGTACTCAAAGGTGTCATACAGCACAACTCGGAAAATCAATCAGTTCCTGCCTGCATCGAGTCGGTGGTGACGAAGCTCCGCTGAATGGATGTTCATCTGTACATGCACCAACTCCGCGGATTGCATGTTTCTTCCCGTCCTGTTCTTATTCTTTCGGTTTTCTGTTTTTGGATCATTGACTAGGCTTCTCAGGTTGGGACACTCTGAAGTTGAGTCTCAGCCTCCGGAGTTTATCTCGCCTTGGTGCTTCTTGACCTTCGAGAGACTTGCACAGACGGTTTTTTTGTCCTGATTCGGGTTACAGCAGAAAGTCTCCCTTGGTGGCTAATTATAACAGGAATGTAATGGACCTCAGTCTTGGCGCTTGTACAGCTAAGATAGTGTGGTCTTTGTGGCCTTAGACCCCCACATGTGAATATACCCCTCTGCTGCCGATGATTATTTAGAGCACAACCCACTGGAAAACCTAGCAGTTCATCGCTGTGTCATGGACACCTTTGGACAAAGAAAATGTGAATCTGGCCGGAACGACGGGTAGAGCATCTCGCGTGGAACTCGATCATAGTTGGACGATTTGGAAGTCCTTCTGAGCTCTCGACCATGGCACTTTGGTTGTCATCAGGACCACGTGCCGATACGAAAAGAGCTGGAGAAGATTTTACCGAATTACTTATTTATTTGTAACCGGGGTCACGTACAAAGGGGGGATTTCTAGAAGAGTTGCTTGGGAAACGAACAGTAGATAGGTGCAAAGCTGGACAATGGAATCCGAGGAAAAGGAGGTCCATTCTAGAGCGTATATATGGCGATAGAGCCGCCGACGGTGAGCTTTTTTGGGATTGTATATGCTTGATCGCAGGACACGAAGATCGAGAAGAGGATGCCTCGGACAGCGCCGGTCTTAACGACGGGATGGAATGAGCAAATCTCTTGCCCTCTGCGTCACTCGCTATTCTTGATCTATTTCACCGCTATAAAGACCGGCTCTCTCGTCCACAGTCCCTATCCTTTCTTCCTTCTCCTTCATGGCTACCTCCTCCGTGCCACCCAAGGTGCATTGCATTTTACTTCTGCCTCACACAGACTCACCACTTTACAGCATACACAAGTCCTTGTTATTGGCGGTGGACCAGCGGGGTCCTATGCTGCCTCTGCCCTCGCTCGCGAAGGCATTAACGTCACTCTCCTGGAAGCTTCAAAGTTTCCAAGGTAAATAAAATATACTCCAGTAAGAGCATTTCTGCTCACGGCATTCAGGTATCACATTGGGGAGAGTCTCATCCCATCCGTGCGACACTACCTCCGCTTCATCGGTGCGGAGGATAAACTGGCCAGCTACGGATTCGTGCGCAAGGTGCGTTTTTCCCGTCCTAGGATTCGCACTGCAGGGCCTTGACGGGAAGTTAGCCGGGCTCTGCAATCAAATTCAATCAGTTTAAGCGTGAAGGATGTAAGTGATCTTGGCTCGTTGGCTGTACCTGGAGATACTCAGACTTGTTGTAGACACTGATTTTGTTGCACTCGGACACAACAACAATGCCTGGAATGTCGTGAGTACCATATCATATATTTAAGACTAAGTGTACCGACCTTGCTTGAGGTTCGGTCTGAATTTGACCAACTGCTCCTCAATCATGCTCGTGCGTCAGGTGCAGCAGTGTATGAGCAGACCAAGGTCGATGCCGTCCACTTCGATCCCTCAGATCCAGAACGACCTGTTTCTGTTTCCTGGACTCATACTCCACCTCAAGGCCTGCCTTCTCCTCCAGCGTCGCCAACAACGTCCACCTTTGCAAGAATTCTCCGTCGATTCGGCAGTGCCGAGGAATCGGTCCACACCAGCGGTGGAGCTGTCCAAGGCACAACGGCGTTTACGCATGTCATTGATGCCTCTGGACGGGCAGGACTGATGTCGACGCGGTATCTGCACAACCGGCGGTTTAATGCATCACTTAAGAACATAGCGGTGTGGGGCTACTGGAAGGAGGTAGAAAGCTACGGCCAAGGGACGCAGCGCAGTGGTGCGCCGTGGTTTGAAGCCTTGACAGGTAAATCCCCTATCAGCATATGTTATTTTTTTACTCATATATCCTTTTTAGACGAGTCGGGGTGGGCTTGGTTCATTCCCCTTCACAATGGCTCCACCTCGGTTGGCATCGTCGTCAACCAAAAGGTTTACAATGCCAAAGCAGGTTCCACCGCTGCTCTACCCGCCCGTTATCTTGCTAATCTCAACTTGGCACCGGGTGTCGTCAAGCTCATTGGAAAAGGGATGCTCGTCGCAGGCAGCGTCAAATCTGCCAGTGATTTTAGCTACTCAGCACCTTCCTATGCGGGCCCAAATTACAGAATCGTTGGAGATGCCGGAGGTCAGCACTTTTGCCCATGAGGGTCCCACCATACACACACACTGACACTTGACAAAAGCATTCATTGACCCTTTTTTCTCAAGTGGTGTCCATCTTGCCATGACTTCAGCACTCTCGGCTGCTGCGACGATCTGCGCTTCAATCCGTGGCAACTGTTCAGAAGCTCTTGCCGCTTCCTGGCATACTCAAAGGGTGGCAACAAGCTATACCAGGTCAGTGGCACGTCCTGCGATCCAGTCTATTGATGCTGATGATATACAAGGTTCCAAGTCGTTGTTCTCAGCGCATACAAGCAGATCAGATCTCAGACAGACGACATTCTCTCTGACATCGACGAGGATAATTATGACCGTGCCTTTGCATACCTTCGCCCAGGTTTGTCCGCTTACCGGGTCCCGATGAATGGCCTTGTTAACCACTCCACCCAGTCATCCAAGGTGCATCCGAAATGGGTGCCCGTCTTTGTGAAAGCGAACTTCAGAAGTCACTCGACTTCTGCGTCAAACTATTTGATCCGACAGTGCCAGAGGACCACCAGCGCGCTTCGTCTATGGATGGCCTTCCTCATAGCCTTCTTGACGTCAGCACCCCTATCATGGACCCCGATGTCCTCGAAAAGACCTTGGATGTCAATTGTCTCTGCCCCTCCTGTGATGAAGATTCTGGATCTGACACTGAGAAAGCCACTGAAACTAAAATGGTATTGCACAAGATAAACGCAAGGCGTGTTATTCACTCGGAATATGCTATTAACAATATGGAATTGGAAAACTTGGACGGATATGTCGTCCGCCTCGAGAGGGGAAAACTTGGTCTCGTCAGGACGAGCTCTGCCCCTGACAACTAGCGGCCTCTATCGAGAGGATCATCATATATACCACCGACACATCTCCTTTCTTCATGACATGATTCTGTCACGAAATTTTACGTATCTTTCTCCTCTCTTGTATCGTTACCATCTAGCTCATCCATCTTGACTTTTTTTTTGTTGGTATGGACTTTGGTCTCAACCTGTAGCTTTGCTATTGGCACTCGTCGCTATCTTGTTTTCTAGGTTGCTTTTATCAGTGCTTTATATCCGGTTCCTTGCGTTCTTTTTTTTCGTGGACTAGACCCTTGGGCAGTGTATTTTAGGATTCCCTGTCTCTGTGTATTGATACTAGGGGCTCCAACAGACGTAACTATACATCTAGCTTTATTGGACAGTATTCTGATTCAGTAGCCCGCATTGTTTGGTTTACAGTTCTCGTCCTTGTATCTGGTTGTACTTGATCTCTCATTATCTGACTGCCAAAACAAAAAAAATCCTGCTTTGAAATTATTTGATGAAAGACTGTAATAATAAGATTGTAATCCCGATTCGGTAATGATGGGGCCTGAGGTTTTCTTTCCTGGAAATGAACGACGTCGAAGGCCACGATCGCCTTCGAGCTGACACACACAGGGGTAGGTAAATGCACTTTCAGGGGGAGAACATCTTTGAGAGTGGGACGAAGTTCTCCCTTGAACAAAAGGAAGATTTAGAATATCAATGCGATAGCCGGTGACAGCTTTCATTGTGATCTAGTTGGGGGCTGAGGTAGGTAGATCATCATCAACAGCTACAGGGTTCGCCCCTGAACTCGTCACAAATCTATATGCACTAACAAAAAGTCCGCGGGTAAAAGTATATACATCATCATGTCTAGACATCTTTGTATTGAGAACTCGGGAACACTTGACGTCGGTTCTTCAGAAATCAATAATGTAAGTTGATTTGGGAACCCATCTAGGAGAGAGAGAAAGAGAGAAAGGAGGCACTTCGAGCAGAAAGGGTGGAGATCGTCGTCGTTTCTTGCTCTATCTGGTAATCAAATTCAAAAGATGATGATAAAATGATAATGTGTGTATATTGGGAGATAGACCTACCCGATTATCGTCCATAGCCAATTTGAGAAATTGACGATAATCAGCCTTTGAAAAAATAAAGTCCCGTTCGATTCGTTTAGAGAAGGCCTTCGATTTGTGGCGGATTAGCGTTCGCTGCCCTTGTTCTTGAGAAAGGAAAGAACTTTGACCAAGTAGTACAAGGCCCTCTTTCCTTTGTTTCCCTCGAAGATCCTGTTTGCTACTCCTAACCTCTCACTCTCTCTCTTCCTTTCTGTAGTCTCAAACCTAAATCTATGTTGGTACTTGAATAGACTTTGTAGGTTGATCGCTGTATGACACATCCGGCCACTCGGAAGCAACAAACCATAATAGTGTATGATGCTTGAACACAGAATGGCACAGCAGCAGCTTTTCATTGCGTAAGTTCAGCACAGCAGCATTCGGATTTACACGCCACCGCTAACAATGCCAGGTCCAGGAGAAGAGGCTGACCTTCTCTTGCCTCCTTGTAGGTTCTTCTCATCCAAGTCTCTTCTACTATCACAGGCGTGCAAGATCGTGCTGCCACTTGCGTTTGTCGCGGTTACTAGAGAATCAGTAGCGATGTTCTCTCCCATGAGTTCTGGGAATAGACCAAGGAGGATTCGATCGAACAAGATGACAATTAGATGGGTGTTGCATGGTTGGCATGTTAAAGGATCAATTGCGGCGTTGATCGTCCGAACAGGATCTGCACCCAGTAAGAAAGGAATGAAACGAGCTATAAGAAAGAAGAGTCACATTAGGAGCAAGAACTCGCTAAGAAAAACACACACATAGACTTCCAGTCGCTCTCCATTCAGCAAGTCTTTGCCGGATAGCGGCTTGTTCTTCCGGTGTGGGATCATTAGATGGTGGGCCAGGATAACCATTTGGGAACATATTCCGTTTACCGAGTCGTACCATATCCAAGATAAACGCGGGAGATAAGAAGGAATATAATAGATGTGGGAGCAATTTGTCTAGGAAAGGTAGGATAGATGCTGAGATCATGACAAAGAACATCATGATGGTGGTGGCGGCCAGTCGCTCGGAAGTGAGGAATACTTCTGAGAAAAGGGTGAGGAGGGGTGAGGCATAGTTCTCGTAGTGGAAAACCTTGGTTGTGGACGAAGCAGGTCGTTGAGTTTGATGATGAGTTTGTGGAAGTGGTAGTGAATTATTAGTATTAGGGCGAGGGGTGTGGTTGACGCGTTTGATGGTACTCAAAGCCTGCTTATACGCATGAATTAACGCGAGACAGGTGCTTGAGAAGGACTGAAGAGCAGAGAGGACGAAGACGATAAAGGTGTGAAAGGAAAATGAATTGGCAGGGGTTTGTGTGGACGATTCGGGGGACTACAAGAGGAGGGAGGGAATGAGAGGGAGGGGGAAGGAAATGGGGAAAAAAAATACCTGGTAATGACTGAAGTGTGCCAGCAAGTCAAGAATCATGGACTGCATAAACCAAGGCTGGGCGATCTTGAGAATGGCATGGTCGACAAGGATTTTGACGAGAACCTCGCAGACAATGGCGCGCTCAGCGTCCGGAGCATAGTCCTCGGGGGGTAAGCACACTCTGAGGACACGATCAATAATCTGGCGGTAGTACTCCTGATCAAGCGTCCCGTCCGGGGACAGGGCAATGTGCGGCTGGAGATGATGAAAGAGCAGTGGAAGAGAGACAACATCTCCAGCGACGAGCTTGGACTCGGCGTAACGATAGTCGCGGTAGTGCTGGGTGATGACGTTGGGCACGTCGCAGAAGACGAGGGCAGGCAAGTCGAGCGCAAGGATGCGGGATTCGAGAACACGGATAACGACGGTGAGCAACTGGGCAGTGCGAGGAAGGAGGTCCTTGTCGTAGCGGGTGATGCGTGTCCACCAGGGATTTACGTAGGCGCGGAGGGTGAGAGCGATGAGGTCGTAGAGCTCGGCATGGAGGTCGTGGGGGATGTCTGGGGTTGCGAGCAGAGGGGGAACCGCGGCAGAATGGGGGAACAGAAGTCTGCGTGCGAGAGACTGCGGGGCCATCGCATGGACTGACTCTGACTATGTTTTTAGATAGACAATGTTTTGCAACAACTATGTTTTTAAAAGACGACATTTTCACACTGACTATCTTTTTGATGTTCACTCTGACTTTTGCATAGACAATGTTCACACTGACTATGTTTTTAGATAGACCGTGTTTCGCACTACG
>Ga0153920_1000888_pt1 | contig 12656 bp, 10 predicted proteins | sample TSNJ004MetaG_FD_104713 | JGI IMG/M metagenome (GOLD analysis project Ga0153920, IMG submission 104713) | Attine ant fungus gardens microbial communities from New Jersey, USA - TSNJ004 MetaG | ecosystem: Host-associated > Fungi > Mycelium > Unclassified | place: USA: New Jersey, Brendon T. Byrne...
AAAAAAAACTTGTTGTCATTTGCAAGTGGATTAGCAATGAACTAGCTCAGACGTCAAATCGCCTTCCCCGAACGTACATCGTCTCTCCAGCACTCGAAACTATGGATCAATGCATTGTGAACCTGGATACAGTGATAGGAAAACTGGTGAGCTCTGACAAGGATCTTCCACTGGTGCCTATTACGGAGACGACGTCATTGGTCTTAGCAAAAACAGTTTCGAAAACTTGATACTTTGATTGAAACGCTCGAGTCAATACTTGTGGAAGCGTGCAAAATCAAAGGCTGGCAATGGGTACATGAAGAGCCACTCTGGACGACGTGGTCACTTGAGAAGCTTGGTACGTTTTACAAACCGTCATTTCATAAAACTGGGCTCATTTTCACTAGTGACTTCAATATCAGATATCCTAATACCTTATCATCGGTCCCTCAACTCCTATATCGGGATTGTTAACACCTTGAGAAGTCACTCGGTTTCTTACGAGACTTCTAAGGATGCAGTCAATATGTGGGTTGCACAAATTTGGCTGCAGGAAGATGGCTGGAAGGCCAGATGGGAAGATATCTGTAATGCAGAAGTTGAGGGGTGGAAATAAATTTTGAGACCTTGAACAGTACAACATAAGCAATGTTTAATTACCCTCCCCTAGCTGATAGTTGTCAAATCTGATAATCTGATACTTTGGAGGTACAACAGAGTTGGTAAGCAGCAGGCTTCTGTTATGGGCAAATTTCAAAAAGTTTGTGTCTCGTTATCATTATCACTAGATAAGATATATCATGCTATAAATAGAATGTTGCAAAAGACTTGAGGAGATTTGACCTTGCGAGACTTTAGCAACAGGCTGATAGGGGTAAAAGAGACTTATATTACATCTCATCTAAATTCACACACTTCCACTTTCAAATATGGTTTTTGTCAGTTCATGCTTTTTGCAGGGGCTATCTTTTGAAGACAGATTAACCAGTCAAACCGCTTATCCTTCATTTGAGCTTGAACTTTAGTCTTCTGAGCTCGGATATTGTTTGCATCTTTAGTTCCCCCTGGCCTAGCTTCGTCAAGCTTAAGCCATCTTCACCGTGGATACACAGGCATAGGATTTTGTTGAGATAACATCTCGAGTCAGAATAACTAACAAATGGCATAAAAATAGAGAAATAAGGTGTTACTGAGCTGTTGGAAACTCTTTTGAACTCTACCTTTTCATTGACATTACCTACGAAACCCTGCCCTTCATCACATTTTGGGTCGAAAGGACATAGGCTTTTACCAACCACGTTTGGCATACTCCCCACCCTTAAGCTTGTTGTCACTAAAACGGTATGAGGTGGTGTCCCTGGCACACGAAAGAGCAATTCAAGACTTACATAGTCAGACCAACCATAGCAGATCCAAGGTTGTCCGACACCTAAAAATCAGAGTGACAGTTAGTCTCAATGCGGAGGGCAGTGAATCGCAATCGACCTCGGCAAGAATTTTTGGATTGTTATAGTGTGTCACCTGAAGCTCAGTTATCGGCAACGGGCATCTTACGTGATGTAGACGATGAAACGTACGGCCTGGACAATGGCACGAGCCCGTTTAGCAGGGTCACCAGACTGAAATAAAAGGCAGGATAGATCAGTATAATTTTCCTGAGTTGACGGCACACTTGTCGAAGAGCACATGCGACACTGACATGGAAGATACCAGACCCAACAAAAACTAGGCGAAATACAATTAGTTAACTCAGAAAAACACTTCCCCCAGATCAAGACGACTTACCTCCGTCACAACCCAGATGCATCATGAGAGCAGCATCAGCTAATTCAACAATTGGTCATTCTCGTATTTCAAAAGCATATAGGCGACTTGCCTGGTGTGGCAATTCCTCCAGCAGCAAAATTAACAACCGGTAGACGCTTAAGCCTCGCCGTCTCTTTCAATAGATGTAATGGAGCTCCAATATCCTTGGAGTAGGCATAAAGCTCTTCTTCGTTCATTGAGCTTGCGCGTCTGATCTCGGCCATCACGGTTCGTCCATGGCGGACAGCTTCGACGACGTTGCCTGTACCCGCTTCACCCTTGGTGCGAATCATGGCGGCCCCTTCGGATATCCGGCGAAGAGCCTCGCCAAGGTTTCGAGCGCCACAAACAAAAGGAACCTTAAAATTGTGTTTATTGATGTGATGCTCATCGTCCGCAGGTGTCAAAACTTCAGACTCGTCAATATAATCCACCCCGATGGCTTGTAGGATCTGGTTGTAGATAAGACAGCTTGTTCTTTCTTTTCTTACCGCAGCTCACTTGGGCTTCAACGAAATGACCTATCCGAACTTTGGCCATGACAGGTATAGTTACAGCATCCACGATCTCTTTGATCATGTGGGGGTCGCTCTGAAGTGTTGATGTCTGGTATTGAGATCTCAGATAGATATGTAAGTGCAACAACATACCATACGAGCGACACCACCTGGTCGCATAGATATGGATGTAAATAAGCTGAATGGGAGGAAGAAGCTGAGCATCACCTTCAGCACGGATATCAGCGGGTACACGCTCCAAAGCCATGACTGCGCAAGCGCCGGCTTCTTCGGCGATGCGAGCCTTAGTGAAACAATCAAGAACTATTGCGGAACGGTGGTAGAACAAACGCACCTGTTCAGCATTGACGACGTCCATGATAACACCACCCTGATCAGGGCGAGACAATCAGAAATCAAGTTATCATGAAGCAAGAGTGACGGACTTTGAGCATCTGAGCGAGACCCGATTTGACCTAGATTGTGAGATGGATTTAGGATAGGAAGTATAAAGCGACATCATCTACCAACCCCGAAGGTACCGAGGCTATTCCCGGCTTCACGCTGAGTTGAGCGAGCAGGAGGAGCAAGGGGCACTGCAGCACCACCTGCACTCTGTGGAATGGGAGTATTCATGGAGGGCGTAGCCATAATGATGATGATGATGGACGAAAAGACAAAGACTAATTTTCTGTTTTGGTGAGGCCAAGACCCTAACCCTAGAGGATGATATGTCGAGCCTGACATTGCACAAGATATTTACAGACAGATGAAGCTAGAAACCCCGTGTCTTTAACCACTCGATGACCTCGTTCTTCTCGACTTTTCCAGTGATGACGATGTTTTTGCCATGCTCTATGCCGACCTTTGGAAGCTTGCCAGAGGAAGACTTGCAAAAGCTTGCACGGAGTTCTTGCGCAAGAGCCTGGAATATGGGTCAGAAACGGAGAGAGCATATACATGAAAAAGTTTACTTGAGCTTTTCCGTCGACACCTCGGATAAGTACAAGGTAGCGGGTGCCATTATTCCGAATGTCGGAATAGACAGGGAGGTTTCCATTAGCGTTTCGGGGAACAAAGTAGGACTGAGCCAGCGAAGGCATTCTAACGGGAGCTGCATGGGAGAAATAGCGGACAGATAACGAGGGACGGAGAGAGGCCATGGAGGAGCAAAAAAAGCAGGACACCGCCACAGGTGCACTAGTGATGCTTACAGATTTGTTACAAACTATGTTTGCACCCCTCATTGTTCTCATTTCCCTACCACTTCTCATTTTCTTCATTTCAATCCCCCTGATATTGACATCAATTCCCCTGCTGAGAGTGGGAATCTTCAACTGCCACTGGATTCTCTCTTCCTGTAAATAGATTAACAGTGGCTCTACCCTCACATGCTTATGGTATCTACTTTATTTTTGCTCTGCAGAGTTGGATTAGGGGTGGTGACTTGAGCAAGAGGAATGGAGGATGAACTGTTTGACTATGCCATCTTCTGAGTTTTAGCACCTAAATTACAACTGTGATTAAGGCAATCTGAACATCATGACTACACATCAAGTGAAGGAAAAGTTCAGTAACTATTTTCATTTTCATTGATGCTGAAACTTGAGTAATGGGCACACAAAGTAACACCTTGTGCATGAGGATGGTCTATGGATACAAGGTTGATGTGTTGCGCCCTTATTCATTAAACCATATCAACCTTCCATCTTCTTGTCATGTATTCTTTCTTAGAAGGACCAGAAGAAAGGCTAGTATCCAGAGATGCTTTGAGTTCATAGAGTACCATGCACAAGATGTTACTTTATGTGGTGTTACTCGAATTTCAGCATCAATGAAAATGAAAATAGTTACTGAACTTTTCCTTCACTTGATTGTATAGTCATGATGTTCAGATTGCCCTATGTTAATCACAATTGTAATTTAGGTGCTAAACTCAGAAGATGGCGCGGTCAGATAGTTTATCCTCCATTCATGAAGAACATCTTTAGGTCTCTTGCCTAAGTCATCGCCCCTAATTTAACTCCGCGGAGCAAACACGTGCGTATGTGAGTACTTCTTGAATCAATGACAAGCCCATTCCATTATCTTTTCTTTGCTCTAGATAAAGTGAAATAACGTAGATACCATGAGCATGTAAGCATAGGTCCTGTGTTCATCTAATCACCTTGCAGGAAAAGAAAACATATAATCCAAGCGGCAGTTACAAATTCCCGCCCTCAACCTGCAATATATCAATTTTGGGCTATGGGCCTGGAACACCCCTTCTGGTTTGATATTCCAACTCCGAATTCGAATTTTATACTACTAAATAATTGATGCGTTCTTAGCACACGTCCGAAAAATGCGCGGGGGAATAGGAACCCTCCTAGTGCATCACATCCGTGCTCCAGACTACAACAAATCTGGAATTCAGTAGCCCTGACATGATTCTCCCAGTTTCATAGTCCCCGAACGACTTCAGCTGTCTGCCAAAAAGAACACATCTGGGCGGCACAGCCTACGTTATTTCCAAATGGTGTTGAGTCCATCTGTAGACGACCTTGATATGATCAATATGATCCCAACCCGCCGTCGGCCGATTCTCCGTACAACTTCTTCCCAGACAGCTTCTAGCTGGGAATTTCCAGTCGCTTAAAAGGTATTGTTGACACCAGGCAATATTGATTTTGCGTCACAGGTGGGCAAGCAGAGTCCGCATTAGTCATAACAAGTCTTAGAAAATGCACTATTACACCGTCAACCATTATTCTCACAGTAGAGAATCGTCCCCAACTGGAAAGTACAACACATTGAAAGAATCTCTACACTTGAATTCAAAATGAAACCTAAAGGGTTTGTCATATGTTATTTTGTCTTATTCTGTTCATATTGTCTCTCATGAGATCTGTTTAAAACATAAATCTAGGACGAGATCGGAGAGCGTGGGACCGATGAGGACCGCTCAGCCTAGATCCCAAGGGCGGGATTCGGGATTCCATTACAAAACCCCAAACGGCATACGTTCCCACGCGGCATATCCCGCCAAGTTGATGCCCAGTAGTAAATGATCAGAGTCTAACCAATGTATTTCCAAGCCGTACAAGTGCCTAGGTCAAATTGCTATGTTGGTTATGTTACATAATATGGCGGGATACCCTTCAGAGGTCTCACGATCACCGAAATCCGAAAACAAGCACTAAGACATACCCTATGGACTTACTAAGTAGTGCCAACCTTTTCGCACCCATATGGTGCTGCATTCTTTCCACGCTTCATGGTCGTCAGAGGTCTGCCCCCAATTGGTTCTCGAATACATCACCTTTGCCTCAGTGGGCACTTCGTTTTGTACTTATTTACATGATAACCGTTTATGTTTTAGAGTCAATAATTTAGACAGCCGACGGCACAGTTTACACATATGGGTAAAAATGGAATCCTAATCAGGTTGGCTAAGGCGATGACTCTTAATGACTGGTCTGTCTTGATACATACTGTCTGTCAGCCTTATCTCCGTTCTTCTTTTCGAAGGTTGCCATATTGAGAAACGTGCGTATCAGCTTCGCTGAACTAGCTGCGGCTCGTGTCATGTAATTTTTCAGAGTGTCTCATTTCAAGTCATCGCGGGCTTGTCTTGTCTTGATCATAGAAGCGCCTTCAAATGTTTGATTTCTACACGCGGTATGGGTCGCTTGATTTATTCAATATTTTCGCCGACGAACTCATGGTGACAAATGGTAGGTAGGAGATAATCAACGCGTGCTACCTCTCACTCATTCGATTGAATCTCGTGTTCTCGGTAAGACATGCTGCACCCTGCCTATCCTTCGGCATGGGAGCCTTGGTACCATTCTGATAGGCTGCCAGATACATGATGTATCAACAGGTGTTTAGTCCAGCAATCAGCATCCTCTTGTCTTCGATTCTCTTCTCATTGATCACACCTTGTGACATAGGTGGGTTGCTACATCTTAATTGTTTGACCTCACGTCCTTGCTCAACGAAGCAATGCCTGCATAGGTCGGTGAGTGTTAGAGTCAGATCACGATAAGATCACAAAAAGTATCTTTCTCTCAGATTATGAATATCCCGGGACTCATGGGCATTTATCTATCTATTTCTGATGTCATGTCTCAGATCTCGATCACCTTCTGTTTCCCATGTTCTCACTCGTAATGAACTAGTCAATGAACTGAGCTACTCTTTTCCTCTTTCGAGGAAGAAAAGACAATACGCCCCGCCTGCAAAGTAATATATACATAAAGAGTCTTCGCACAATTGGGTGCAGGACCAAAAGTAGCAATAATTTGACTAGCTCTGGCCCAGGGTCGGAGTCTAAAACCAGAAGTAATGTTCCACTAATACACTGGGAAGCTTGCGAAAAGAGTAGAACTTATGGCGAACCATGAAGAGGTTGAGATTTCGGGTGGAATAGGATACTTAGTATTTTGGTATTATTTCTTTCGAAGTTGGGTATCAGTACGGTCACTGTTTGTCATCGAATGTTTCGTTCAGAGCTCGATATGATAAGTCAATGGCAACATCTATTCAATGCACAGGCAAACAAGATTTCCCAAAGTACCACTTACTGCACTATTGACATGCTGCACTAATTTAAAACAAGTAGACGAATAAGAGGTATTCAATCCATACAGTACTACGCATATGTGCATAAAGCATACCAAACCAAGTGGAATTCCAACACTCCACCCAAGAAAAAGAATGGCTTCGTTCAGCAGCATCGGCCCGATTGCTGTGACTGTACTGACTGGCCCGGAGTGACGGTCGTCGACTTAGCAGCGCCAGATGGTGCGGCAGTAGAGCCCATTCTGTGAAATCAAGAGTGAGTCTCACAAGGCACATCAATGTCATTTTACTAGACTGACCTATCTTTGATTTGCTTTGCCATCGTCAAGAAAGCCTGCTCCACATTCGTCGCACTCTTCGCAGAAGTCTCTAGGAAAGTGATGCCGAGCTGGTCCGCAAACTCCTACAATGGATATAAGTCATATTGTTCAATGAGCGGGCCTAGGACATTGCAAACCTTCGCCACAGTATACTCGACTACTTTTTTGCCAGTAAGGTCTGACTTGTTTCCGACTAGAAGCTTATTTACACCTTCGGACGCATATCTATCAATCTCTTGCAACCATTGCTTTACATTAGTGAAAGTATCTAGACGATATCACAGTCAATGAACATGGCGGCCGAATTTTAACAGACTGGCACGTACCGTTGTCGGTCACATCATACACAACGATAATGCCATGTGCGCCACGGTAATAGGAAGATGTAATGGTCCTAAATCGCTCTTGGCCTGAGTTTACGTATCAGTGAGGCATTAGACAATTATCTTGGACCGACTCACCAGCTGTGTCCCACTATTGGTAGCAGAAAGTACAGCATAAGTAAGGGTAGATTACATTAAATTATGATAGGGACAAGTCGACGACAGCTTTAACCTCGCTCGCCTCATGGCACAGCCGAGGCTCAATGGAGGATCACGCACAATTTGAAGTTTTACCGTCTTTCCTTCTAGTTCGATGGTTCTAATCTTGAAATCAACACCGATGGTGCTGATGTAACTTTCGGTGTAGGTGTCATCGGCAAAACGCAGGAGTAGGCAGGACTAAAAGCGAGTCAGAGAACTGGAGCTACAAGGGTCGTAATCTGACCTTTCCGACGCCAGAATCACCGATGAGGAGGAGCTTGAAGAGATAATCGTATTCGCTCGTGTGCATTGTGTATAATAGCAGACTGAGGTGCAGTGTTCAAGATCGTGAAGAGGATGACTGCGTCCGTGTCAACAACCGACGACGGTCCTGAGCACGTGGCCAGCCGTCCTCACGATGTGATTGGATATTACAGACCATCGTCGTTGCCGACCATTTCTCTGCGTTCATAACAACTAATTTACACTAATCTACACTCAGGCTCGGATATTCAGATATAGGCTCAGACACATTTAATGATGGCACTGTTCATGACCATGGACCGCTCGAACTGTTCATGCCCTTGCTGCCGGGCAGACAGTAATTGATAAGATTAGGGTAACCTTGCACTGCAGGTAACTGACCTGCAAGGGGTAAAATGCCCTGTTGCTTCCTGGTAATGGCCCAGGGAACGAGAATTCAAAACAAATGTCCTCTACATCTGCGTAGTTGCATTTGAAGGATAATGGGTCTACTGTCCGGTTTTTACAGTCCAGACTGCTTGACATGGGAAATATTGACACATAACACAGTTCGAGCCATATACACCAGAGACCGATACTGATAGTCCTTGATCGTTGTCTGTTCGAGCAGTATGCATTACTCTGATAGCAATTCGGACAGATCCTCATGGGCTGAGCCTCACCTGGAGAGATGGGAGAGGAGCATCCGACTGACACAAAGCATAGGTTTCACATTGCAAGTCTTGAGTCATTATTACTGGCAGATAAACAACATTTCAGCTCGAGAGTCAGCGTCAAGGTGAGATGAAACACAGCACCTCAGTCACTGCGGCGCTGTGAGCAACTCCTTTTAGGGGCTTACTGATTATAAGACATCATCCAACAAGTGTACAAGTGAAGAAAAATGTATTATACAATTCGCAAAGTGCTATTGGTTGTTGATCATTTTTGTGGACGGGGGATGTAGGCTGGCTGGTAACCAGTTTGGTTAGGGACATCCTAGCCCTGGACACCGCGGGGTTTGGTGGCACTGGCAATTACAACAGGAGCTTGACTATGATTTGGAAGGCATAAGGATAAGTATGAGCCATATCAGTGAACGCACTCATAGTTAATGAGGGCTGCTTGCCACCCGCAGATCATACAAAGTAGAATATGCTTTCGAGAAAGTGGTATGATTGGTACGAAAAAAAGCTCAAACCAAGTGTTCTTTTTGGTCGGGAAGACGGATGCTGATCAAGAAATTAATGAGTTCAAAAAGGTAAATGGATATTGAGGCTTGCCATTGTGACAGTGAGGACATATACGAGGTGTTTGATTAGGTTCTGGTTTCAACTTGGTCTGACATCCGACTGAAGGAACATAGAGATTAAGTCAGCACAATGCACTCAGAACCACAACAGCTATTCAGCCTTCACATAATATTGGTATGCAAACTAGAGCAAGCGGTCAAAATACGGCGCGTATAAACCTGAAGATGAGCTCACTGAACATGACTCAGGAGGTAAGAGATAGAGGAAAGCTGTGCTGAACCAAGGGTAGGAGTATCCTTCCGGAATAGGAAATATGCAATAATAATAGATCCTCCTTCAAAGCCACCCGAATAAAAAAGTCTAAATCCCTGGCAAATCATGTTCCAATCACATCCGCCTTGAATTCCATATCAGGACTTTTCCCATTGTTGATCGACAGATGATGGATAGGGGACTCCTGAATAGAATTCTCAGTATTGATGTCTGCACTTGATGTTGAAATACATACACTTCACCCATCTCACTGTCTGACTGCGTCTTGTCATCTCGCCACGCAGTAGCGGCAGTCATCTACTGAATCGAATTTTCTTTTGCCCTGCAGAATAAACCCTGGAACGACATATACTGCTGACTGATTCATGCGTAACATTGGGCGCTGAACCATTGGTCATAGACCGGCTTCTTCATATGTACAGGCTTACGGGCTGCAGCCGCCCCGCAAAACCCACGGTTTTGCAGGATCGTGATGATAATTGTAGCTTCTTCTCAAGTTCTTGACAAAAGAAGATCAACACTGGGGCATTGAAATCGACCTAAATCTGTTTAGAATAGCTTAGCGTGACTTGGTGGAATATCCCGGTAAGTAATGAATGAAAGATGAGCCTAGTTTCAAGCATTCCACTTTGCTACTTCTATTTTTGTCCATGACTTCGACCTCCGAGGAGGCAAGGTCTCTCTTTCTTGTTTGATCGAGCCATTTCTTCGTAATTAAGCCTTTCAAGTGTTCAGTCATGCCTAGGAGCTACCGGGACACTTACCGAAGACATGAGGAATGTATTTATCCACAAAGGCCGAAGACTAAACTCCCCACTAGATTGGACCTCGGTGTCTCGTTGCCAGTCACTACCCGGTGGAGCAACTCTGACATGAAGGAATAAGATAGTATAGATTATTTAATTCAGCAGCCGGCAAAATCTTAGAGCATAACACCTTGTATTCAGATTCTTAAAGCAGTCACTCAAACAATTTTTATCAAATCTGCATAAAATTACAAGACCCATCGAAGTTCAATAATTATAATTCAATATGGTATCAATTATAAGGGATATCAGACGAACTCAAATTCCGTTAATCCCCAATTTGATTGCTCTTACTTAATCAGTGGTATGTACCATGGCAACTCTCACCGAACTGTAGACAGCCATCAAAATCATGCTCGCCCGGGCTCACAATTGAGGGACTGACCGTAGTGAAAGTATGCCCAAGGTAAGACGAAGATGAGCTACCTGAAATGGTGTGTGGTTCGGAAGGGAGAGAGCGCTGGGAATAAACAGGCACATCGCGTACTACAGATGCAACGATGGGCACATTGAAGTGGAATTGATCGAGATCGCTACTCGTGTTGTGGTAGTAGGTATCATCAATGTTATTCTTGTATGATCCAACGTTTGGGAAGACAGGCGAGCCACTTGCACTAAGGCCTGTTCCAGTGCTTGTCGTGTTCGACGTAGCCGTGCCTGGAGGTGTGTAGCAGGGCCATCCATTTGCCCCTGTACCATCTGACGTATACGACGTGGACGGAGCGGACTCCACTCGCCTTTGTCCCGCACATAGGCTGAGGGGTGGAAGCAGCGGGCGGTCTGACTGCAGATCATGAGGGTTCACTGGATCAATCGACTGCTGTTCAAAAAGAGGAGGATGTCGATAATGGAGGTCCGGTTCAGAACGGTGGTTTTGATGGTGACGGCGACCTTTGCGGCTGTCCCAGATCATCTTGATGTTCTGCTGGCGCTCCTCGGTCTTCGAGCCTGCCCACGTCATCCTTGAAATGGCGGCCATGCATATAGCAACACTGTCCTCGGTCGAATGACGAGGAAGAGAAGTGAGAAGACCGTTTTCTTTGAAATCAGGATCATCCATAGTGGTCTCGAGGATATTCGTGTCATCAGTCGCAGCAAGGTGGGCCGCGAAATAACAAGCATCTCGAATGAAGCCCGTATCCCATCGGAGAAATGTTGAATCATCAGGGTTGTTGGTAGAAATATGCTGATTGATTATATCAATAACATGGGGAAGGCGATCGAGGCATTTGCGATGAGCAATAGCAAAGAGATGTTGAGGAGGGAGATAAGGAGATGAAGTGGACGAGCTAGAGGAAGGACGAGGTGGAGTCGAGTACATTTGTTGAGTCATGGTCATGGCCATGTACTGTTTAAGGGAGTCCCGAATGAGGTTATGACACTCAAATATGAAAAGCTACAAAGGGATAGATCAATGATTGACGAGATCATGGAGAATGCAATTTTACCTGCCAACCACAAGTGTATTGTTCGACAAAGAGCCGCTGGCTCGCGCCACCATCTCGGATAACTGTTTCCTTGATTACAGCAAGCTCTCGCCAGAGGCGGTCAAGCTCTCGCCAGATCTCCCACATTGCACTAGCTTCAATCAGACCATGCGCCTCGATACAACTCACAGCTTTGTCACCGATGAGAACTTCGTGGACTTTCCGGCAGACACCACCGACAGACAAAGGTATTCTAGTCGCTTCAAATAACTCATCGAAGCTTCTAGTTAGTGAAAGCTGACTCCGATCGTGATATAATTGCTGAGCCTCGATGTTACAAGCTGGAATAAACCGCTGGAAAGCATTGAGATGGTCAATGTCACTAAGGGTCATCAGCAACAGCTCCGCCATCGGAAGAAGTTGACTTACAACATAAGGCGACCACCCTTCATCCCGGTCGTCAGACCTTCATATGTGTAGGCATACCAGAAGATACGGGCCAGAATTAACATTTCATTTTGTCCGTTTGACAGGCCTATATGTCCCGAGGACTGTGTATAAGACTTGTAGAGTGCATGGACATGCGAAAGCGCAGCATCGTGAATGGCAACCTGTTCCAGGGGCTGAGCATCTGATATAATATAAGAATAGGAATTCAGTGTAAGAAAAAGTTGCTACCTTCAAGGAGTGGTAAGATCAGCAACAATGCTCGGACACCGTCAAGAGTTGGCCGGCGCATCACGCCGTGGAAATCAATGAGCTCGAGTACTTCGCGAAGCATTGAGTCAGTCTTGTCCCTCTTCTCGCGCCACTTCATATCCTGAAACCCATCCTTGAATTTGTGATTATCCAGAGCATCACCTTCACTTTTCATATGAGTGAGAGGTGGGGTATCTGCATTTAGGTGATTATCAAAGGGAAGGCCTCGCTCATCGAGACCAAAAGAGGCTGCCCAAACT
>Ga0153920_1000889_pt1 | contig 12650 bp, 8 predicted proteins | sample TSNJ004MetaG_FD_104713 | JGI IMG/M metagenome (GOLD analysis project Ga0153920, IMG submission 104713) | Attine ant fungus gardens microbial communities from New Jersey, USA - TSNJ004 MetaG | ecosystem: Host-associated > Fungi > Mycelium > Unclassified | place: USA: New Jersey, Brendon T. Byrne...
ATTAATTGTTATATCTAAGTCCGTTTCTATAAGCTGCCGTTACTGTCACCCACTAATTTGTGAGGGGCTTGTTTGCTATACTCTTTTTTATTGGTTTACCTCTATTTCTTTGTTTCAAACTTATATACCTCCATTATAGTTTTCTATTGAAGCACTATTAGCATATACTTCTTTTGAAATCTGATATTTAAATACTTTACTTGTATAGGGAGCTAGCCCAGCTGCATCCCAATCTTTATCTAACATAAAAATGATTACTTGTTCTGCTGTCATTGGTAATACTTTTGCAACCAAAGCAGTATTATCTGCACTGAGTTTTGAGAACGGACCATCAAGAACTAAAGGTAAGTTTAAAACTACGCTATCTTCACCAGATTCCAGTTCTTCTTTTTTCTTTCTATTAGCCAATTCTAATATGCTGACAATAAAAACAAAATTCCTTGCTATTAATTCTCCTTCAGACAAAGCATGTTCTTCAAAGTCTCTATAACCATTCGTATCACTCACCTTATTATAGAAAAGATGCAATCTATAATCTTCACCTAATTGGGCATACTTTTCTTTCTCCTTAAACATTTCAGCATAGTTCTTTTTAATAATTTGATTTAATTCATCCACCAGAGGAGTTTCCTTTGACTTTAAAATATCTGTAGCACTTTTATAAAGTTGCTCGGCATATGCAATTATCCTAGAAATCTTTTGATTTTCCTCAGTATTGGCGATTAACTTATCTAATTCTGTATTGATGCTCTCTATCTTACCCTTATAATGTTCAATATTCAGTTCGCTTTTGCGAATCTGCTCTAATGCCTCTCGCTCATTATTTTTATTGGCTTGCATTTTATTTCGTTCAACTGTAAAATTTATTTTGCCATCTATTCTTTTATTCACACGTTCAAGCTCTTCTTCACTTTCGTCAACAGTTGCCTTCTCTCCTTCAAATATGTCAGCCTTTTCAACTATATTGGAATATAACTCCTGGCTTTCATTCTCCCATTCCGTCAACCTATCTTGAAACTTTCCAACAATGCTGCCAATTACTTCTGGTGGGATCACTTTCTTTAATTGCAAAAGATTTTTATACTCTAATGAATCCTTTAAAATCTCATGTCCACATATACATCGTTTTTCTGATATTAAATAGTCAATTGTATCTTTGGTAATATCCGGAATGTCTTTACCCTCTAAGTCAACATCTGCAAGCAATTTTATTACTTCTCCTAAGAGCGGTGCTGCAAAATATGCATGTGATTTGCTAAACTGTTTTACTATATCAGAATAATATCCTTCCATATGCCTTAAACCTGCATCAATACTATTTTCAAGCCTATTTGCCTCTTTTTGATCATCCTCAACCTTTTTATTACTATTCAGAATATCTTCTGACTTATCTATTTTCTCTCTATATTGTTTTGCAGCTTCTGTATTTGTCTCTATTTTTTTTGTACAAGAATCAATTTCATCATAACATTTCTCTAAATCTTTTTTCAAATCATCAACCTTTGAATCTGAGCCAACCATTTTTGCTTGTAACCGCTTAATAACAGCAAGTTTTCCATATTGTCCATATTCATTTAAATGGTATTTCATTTGAACTAATGGACTGATACCCATAATTGTACTGATTGAATTTTTGATATCATTTTTAGTATTTTTTTCATCACTCCAACGCTCTCCATCGAAAAAGAAATAACTTGATAATTCTTGTGGGAACATTAATTTAATTCTTTCATCTACTCCCCCGTCGTCCCTCCCTTTCGAATCTCCATCATTGTCAATAAAGTCTGACCATTTCCCTTTTTCTTGAATTCGCATATATAATTTTTCTTGACGCTGCTCAGCGACAAATTGTGGGAATTTCCTCACAAAAGTAGCCTTTCTTAAAAACAAATACGCATAATCTCCATCTTCGACTTCAATCTCGACAGATACATCTTTTCTGTCATTTGCTCCCATGTCTCCTAAAACTTCATTGTTTAGAAGGTTCACATCTTTACTCTTTACATATCTTGTATTAATAATCTTTCCGTATAATCCCCACCGAAAGGCTTGTGCAATAGTCGTCTTTCCAAAAGTATTATTTCCTAAAACTACCGTAACATTTTTCTCAGGGTCACATGAAAATTCAATCTTATTTTCATCTTTGTATCGCATAAAGTTCGTGATTGTTATTTTTCTAAATTTCATCTCCAGCCTCCTTTAATACACTTTGAATAATTTGAGCAATTTTGTTTACCATCTGTGTATCGGTATATTTTCCTGTCTTAAGATTGTTTGCTTCCTCTAATCTGATTTTTCCATACATTATGTTTAACAGATTTTGATTATCTTTTTCATTATTGTTCATCGAAATCTTCCTCCATTTTAAGTAATTCGGCTTCTAAATCTATTGAAACCCCATAAGCTTCTTGGATTTCATCAATAATATTATCTGCATCAATTCTGTTTAATGACATCCTTCCAAATTCACTAATTCTTGCCATTTCTCCGATAATAATAGACTTATCATCTTCATAATCTCCAAAATTGATTTCATTAAAAGGTCGAGGCAAAGTAACAAAATCAAATATAACTGCCTTTTCCTTTCCTTCTGCTTTTCTTAATAAACGGCCTCTTCTTTGAATAAACTCTTTCGGATTCCTGCTACTAGATAATATAAATGCTGTTTGTATATTGGGAATATTTACACCTTCATCCAAACATTTTATTGCTGTCAACACTTGATATAACCCATCTGCGAAACATCTTTTAATTGATATTCGTTCCTCTGCACTTTCTTCTGCTGTAAACTTATGAACTCGCATTCCTAACTCGTGTTCAATCATATTGCCAACACTTTCGACTTGCTTCACCATATTCCCTGTTTCTTCATCATAATTACTAGTCGCTCCACAGTACACCAAGATATGCTTGTCTCTTCGATATTTTTCTAATTGTTCTTTCAAAATATTAATTTTTGCAGAAGCTCCCGCCAATATTCTGGAGCGCTTAAATAAAATCATTTTCCCTGCATCACTTAATTTTGTCTTACCCTTTTCTTGAATAAGATACCTTTTTAATTGTTTTGTGAAATCTTGATACTTATCTAATTCGTCTCCCGTCAAGAATACATATATTGGATAATATTCATATTCAACTAACGCTTTTCCTTCTCTAATTGCCTGTTCTAATGGATAATAGATACACCGTTCGCCAAAGTAATCAAAAAGTTTGCCCGTTCCCTGTTTATCCATATAGCGTTCAATAGTAGCTGATAGTGCTAATCTATATTTTATGCTAGGATTTAAATAGTTCGATAAATGGCTCGCTCCAAAGTTATGAGCCTCATCAATAATTAACAAAACATTCATATCAATACTAATATTCCCTATAATATTTTGCACTTTGTCTCCCGAAAAAGTTGCGTTAGTGGTAATACAAATAAACATCTTTCCAGTACTTCTAAATCTTTTATAAGAATCCACTAAATGCTGCTCCCATTTTCTATCAGGTGATTCAGAGTGCGCAATGATAGGATTGATTCCCCATTTTACAACGTCTTCTTCCCACTGTCCTACTAAATGTATGTAAGGGCAAACAATAAAAACCGCCAGTTTATTATCCACACTATTTTCTAAATGCACTATACTTCCAAGTGCCGTAAAACTTTTTCCGGTACCTGTTGCCATATCATATATGCCTCTATATGATTGTTTAATCCATCCCTTGATAGCATCATTCTGATAATCTTTTAATTCTACTCCATCTGGTGCATTTACAACCCCTTTTTTGATATAAGATAAAGCATTCTCGCCAAATTCCTCTATATCTGTTTTATAATTAACACTACTCTTCTGATATGCCTTAAGCTTATCCAATATGATTTTAGGGAAATCTACCACTCTGATTTTATCGGTTGTATCATCCCACAACATTTCAAAATCATTCTCTGCCTCATCGACAAAATTCTTTTGTTCATTTTTCCAATCGCAGAAAACATATATTGATTCAAAGTTTTCTACAAACCCATTCTCTGTTTCGTTCATAGAACCTGTAAAACTTATTCTATTTCCTACCTCATCATAAATAATTGCAATTTTTTCATGATAAATATTCATCCCGGTATCAGATTCCATAAACGCTAATTTTATTTCCAACATCCCGTTTGCAACCATTGTTGCAATTAAATTAAGTCTTTCTTCTTCAAATTCTGTTATAGGATTCGTTAATGATATATCTAAGGCTTCTATAAAAACTTTTTCTTTTGTTTTGTATCCCAAATCAATAGCCTCTAAGTCATCCGAACTCAATCTTGGCGAGCAAACAATTTGTATTTTTCCGCCTACTTTTGCCATTTGAAATATGCCAACAGACAAGTCAACCAAAGCAGATGTTGAAAAATAACCAACTGCACGTTTATACATTTTGGCATTTTTTAGCACTGGCACCAAAAAATCTCTTGGTATGTTGTTTGTATTAGAACGATATTTAATTCCAATATCAAGTTCATCAAACTTCACGCTATTACCTTCTTTCTATGCAATAATATTTTTTAAAGAACTAATTAATGTATCCAAGTCCATTTTCGTTGAATATCTTCCAAGACCGACTCGAACAGTTCCCAATGACTTTTCATCTTTCAAATATTTATGAATAAATGGCGCACAATGATACCCAGTTCGAACAGCTATATTATAATCCTCATCCAAAATCATTCCTACATCATCTGCCTTATATCCTGACAAATTGAATGATACAATACCAATACGTTTATCCTTAGGTGGCAAATATAGCCTAACCCCCTCTATTTGATTCAAACCAGAAATTAAATATTCCGTTAATTCCTTTTCTTTTGTAAAAATCCCCTCTACATCTAATTCTTCTAATGCAGCATTAAGACCTGCTATTGCAACAATATTGGGACTAGCTGACTCATACTTATAAGGCGAATCTGCAGGCATATCTAAATTCAGAGAATCACTCCCAGTTCCACCAACCACATAATCATCAAGCGGAATACCTTTTACATCAATAAATCCGCCAATACCAAATGGACCATACAATGTTTTATGACCTGCAAATGCAATGAAATCTGCACCTATCAACTCAGCATCAAAATCCAACAATCCCATAGACTGTGCTGCATCCAAGACGGTAATTGCGCCATATTGTTTCGCATTCTTAAAAATCGAACTTATCGGCAGCACATAGCCGGTGACATTACTTACATGTGAACAACACACACATACCGGACGCTCTTTTGAAAACTGATATTTCATCCTATCAATATCAATTTCTAAAGTTTCCGGATTAATAGGTAACTCAATTATTTTAATCTGCTTTTTCTTTTTCAAAAGATGTACAGTTCTCGCTACCGCATTATGCTCAAATGGAGAGACATATATATTAGCCCCTGCTGGCAAAGTCAGTCCATTAAGTATTTCATTTAGAGCTATCGTAACCGATGCTGTGAAAATTACATTAGCCCCCCTTGGTGCATGAACCAGCCCTATTATTTTCTTTTTTGTTTCATCAATTAGCTTCATAGCTTCACGAGCAACCTTATAAGAGCCTCTGCCAACATTAACAGCTAAATTCCTATTGGCCTCATCCAATGCCTTATAAACTCTTTCTGGCTTTGGAAATGTTGTCGCTGCATTATCCAAATAAATCATCCATTCCATTTTGCACCTTCTATCCCAATACTTTCTCTATCATTTCCAACAAAATTGCAACCTTATCGTTAGCAGACAAATCAGCGAAATCCTCTAAGGTGTCATTCAGAATATTCCTAAGAATTGACCCCGTGTTCTCATCTACCCTATCATAATATCTCTTGATTGGCTTTCCGTCTGCTCCTGTAAATGCTAATTCCAATTTACCTATTGTTGATATATCATTCATAGATTCAATCTGGCATTTCACTTCTGTTAATGTATCAATATAGGATTGTATTGAATTATCATTCCATGAATCCATATAAATTTCCGTTACCGCTCTTACAACTTTTTTAACTACTTCTGAATCATCATAAGATTGATTTTCTGCAATACAACTCATAAGCCCAGTAATTTTTACGGAATGTAAGCCTTGCTTAGCCAAATCACTCTGCTTCTCATACCATTCCTGCAAAGTGTGGTGCAAATCAAGCTTTGCTTTTCGATCAAACACTTCAATCGTTGCCTTGACTGCTTTATCGGCTACCCAATCAAAATATGTATTCAGCTTACTTTTTAATTTAGCCAATTCTGTAATTACCTTATCAAAATCCGTCTCTGCCAAAAAAGCTTTTGGCATATCAATAAAAATCGCTTCATAAGGATTTGCATCTATCCGTTGCAACATCTCCTTAATTTTAGGAAATGACTTTGGCAGTATCGGTGAGTCAAAGTATTCATCTTGTTTCTTGATATTCTTGGTCACCTGTGGTAACGCTCTAAACCATCTTTGCATGTTTAACAAAATATTGCTAATTCTAGAATCTGTTAATACCGAATTGCTTTGCACGCCAAACATATTGCATAATGATGTAATATACCTTTCTTTTTTCACATCTTCCAATGATATATAAATATAATAATCTTCCGGACTTTCACACATATTCAAAATGATATCTGTAGTAATTGGTACTTCCTTCTTATCAAAGTATACGATTATATCTTCATTTCTTTTACTTATCGCATATGCTAAATAAATGGGTATAACTCCTTTTCTTAGCCCCATGGGTGCCGAGGTCACTTTCCTAATCAAAAGAGTCATTGACTGCTTTTCTAGGCTGGAACTTAGTATAAATTCATCAAACATTGTCATAAGTGCTTCAACATTTCGATTATAGCGTTCCTGCCTAATTCCTGTACCGACAAATAATGCCCGATATATTGTTGCCTCCGCACTGGTTCCACTTAAGTAATCATCAGTATTGGATTTAGTTAATAAAGCTTCAATAATGATTTTTCTTACTTTTTTTATTGGTGGTGTTGTAATATTTTCCTTATTAATCAACTCATTGTTAATAGAAATCGCCTTTGAATACACCTCATAACAAATTTTATCAACAATATCCGTTAACCTTTCTTTCTCTGTAGATACCAAACTGTGCTCTTTATAATAGAACGTCACTTTTTTACTTTTATCACTAAAGCTCTCATCTACATATCTAATTAATTCCCTCTCTAAATCTTCTTCAATAATTGGAAGTTCTTTTATCAACACCTTGTTTTCTTCAATTCCAAAGAACTGTACATCTCGCTTTAGCTCTTGAATAATCTCAAAATCTTGCGTTTGCTCAAGTAATTGAAATTTATTATTGCTGTACACAACAACTAATCTATCGTTCTTGTATAGCTGCATTTTTTCTCCTATTGCATCTGTATAATCCTCTTCATTTCGTGAGAATAGTGCAATTACTTTCCCATCGCAAAACTGTCCATCACTAAAAAATGTCTTTGAATCATTTAAAGAAAGAAAGTCCTCTACTTCCATAAACTCATATCTAAAATATCTTGTCATGGTAAATTCTTGGTTATATTTTTTAGGGAGTATATATTTTATGTCCGCTATTTGTGACAAAACCATGCCAATATTTGCATTATCACCTTTTATATCTCTTCTCTTTCTAATTTCTGTTTTCAATTCAGAGGTTGCTCTAGTCTTAAAAACATAGCAGTCATTAGAACCCTTTTTATATATAATTCCATCATTAACAAGTTGTTCTATCGTTGCGACTGCATCCGGAACACCTGCTGCTAATGTCAAATGCTTAATATTTGCTGGTAATTCATCGGGCTTATTTACAACATTTATAATCGCAAGTGTCTTTAGCATCTTAACTTGGTTATACTCATTCGTTATCGTCAAAGCATACTCCGCATTCAGCCATTCATTATGTACATATTCATTGGTGACATCTTTCTTAAACAGATTCTTAAAATAATCATAAATCAGATCTGCATTTATGATCCACTCTGTCCCGTTTTTGCATGGATGTTCTTTAACATACTTCGCCATGCTGTATTGCTCTTCTTTAGAAATGAACGTGAACAATGTCCTTTCATTTTGAGCCACTTTTTCACTAACATTTAATAATAGATATGCACTTGTAGGGCTTAAGGGATAACAACCTCTAACTACTATTTCGGCAAAATCTTTTTTTGTAAATACTGTTGGGAATGTTGCGACCTCAAAATACTTTTCTATTGCCTCTTCATTTACATATCTTTTTACTTCGGGAATATTAATCAGGTTTTCTTCATTTTTATAGATTGCATTTTGGATAAGTTCATAATTATTCTTCGATGAGGTGACAAATAATATCTCTTCAATTCTGCCTTCAATGCCGGTGAAGGAATTGATTGTCTCAGTTGATAAATACTTGCCATATTCTTTTATACTCTTATGAGCAACCATAGTAATGAACACTTGGGCTTCTTTTAAATCATTTGCCAGTTCACACACATCTTGAAGAAGTTTCATGTTATTACCGATTGCTTGTTTATCTTGTCCATCAATAAATTTGCTGAATTCGTCAAATATAATGTAAATGCCGCTATAACCGCACTGCTCTTTAAGTTTGTCAGCAATGCTTTTATACATCGGCAACACTTCTGAACTTGCTAACGGATTAAATACTCCACCTGCTGATAATTCCGGATATAGTTCTTTAAACACATCCAACATGGAATTATCGCAATTCATCAGGCCTGCAAGCATATCCCTGCAAGCAATCTTCTTATCCTTGATTAAATTCACATACTCTGCATATGTCTCCGGATAATCTTTTTCCCATCTGTTAATAACGCTTATCGCATGAGTAAAATAAGTTTCCGGGGCTAACTCTGTAAGTCCTTCTCGTTTTAATGCCTCATTAAGTCCCACCAAAAATGCCTGATTCAAATCACCTTGGGTACTCATGATAATGATAGGCAAAAATTTCCCTTTTTCTTTCCAAATATTATCGATCCTATCGGCTACTGTCTTTTCAACTTTACCAATTCTTTTTGACAAATCACTAATAAGTTTATTATTGTCCTTATTTCTTTCAATCGAAAGAATAGCAAGCAATACCAATAGAAGATGAGACTTGCCTTTTCCATATGGTCCTATTAGCAGTGTGGCTTGCCGTTTATTATCCTCTACCGCACTTAAATACTGTTGCAATATATCTACAGATGATTTTGTTGGTATGTAACCATTCACTTTATCCGCTTTATTTAAATTAAGATAGAGATTAATAGCATTTTTAAATTCGCTATTAAAACTGATTATCTCGTTCAAATGTTTTGACATATCTTCACCTACTTATGTTGTCTATAGTATTCTTTAATTACCTCTGCTGGCTGTAACAAATTAACCGGATACACAATATCGAGACCTGCTGTTCGATCGACTTTGATGTATTCCATATTATCTAATGTATCTAGGAACCCATTGACTGTCACTCTAGTCAGATGATAAATATTGCTGATTTCCTCTGCTATCTTTTCAATGCTTAATGAAGCTTCGCCAATAAACATATCACTTAATTCATACAAAATGACCCACTTACTAATCTTACGCAAATCAGGTTGTTGCTTAAAATATACTTCCTGCTCTTTTTTTATCAAACCTAGCGCTGCCATTGGACAATTATTCTTGTCTTCCGGATCGTCATTGTTCCTGCTCTTGCTGTACATATTCAGCAAAACATCGATATCGTCTTTAATTGAACTGTCGGGAGAATTGTCATTTCCAATATATTTAAACAATTCCTTTTTCAGAAGATGGAATAAATCATCCTTTTTAAATTCTTCTGCCTCACATTTATTAAAAAAGAGATACCAGATAGTCGAACGCTCTTTGTTCTTTGCTATATTGGAATGCAACAACCATAAAGTAAAAATGTCTTCAAAATTAATATCGTTGTCCGCAATTATCTCGCCTAATTCTGACAGCCTTGTGCCATCTCTTTGCGACTCATCAATCAGATTAAAGGCCTGCATCCAATGCCTAATTGCCTTTACCATATTACTTCCGACACCTAATTTATCAGCACCTTCGAATCCTGAAAAAAGTTTATTATCCTCTTTCACACATAGCAATCCCTTATTAAGCCAACCTTCTCTTAAAGGGAATTTTTCATGTCCTTTTAATTTGTAACTGACCTTTTCAGCCATTTTCTAACCTCTCTTTATCGTTAAGACTTTGCGCATATAACATCCTGCATTAAAATGCGATACACACTCTTTACATCTAATACACTTTTCATCATCAATACGATATATCAATTCTTGATTTCCATCTTCATCTTCTTTTGCCCGAACATTAATTGCATTATGCCTACATACGCCTGAACACGCTTTGCAGCCGATGCACATTTGGTACTTTGTCAGTTGGCACTGTATTTTTCCTTCTGCTGCCTGCAAATTATTTGCGCCTGCGATGTTAGTCTCTTTAATTGTAACTTTAAGACGGTTAGTTCCTATTCTACCTTGTAATACCAAGACAACATTTCCTTGTTTATCAAGAACGTATACTTCACCTAACCGTTCATTGCCAAGTTCCTTGTTTATATAGCCAAATGGTTTAAACAGTTCATATAAATCTTCCGTAATGAGCATCTGTAATTCATAGTTAAACGTGCTATCTTCAGTTGCACATGGTTCAAAAGTTATGATTGAAGTATTGGCTATTTCTAGTCCTTGTCCACCCTGTCTTGCTTTCCAATTACCACTATCTACGTACTCCTCTGCATCAGGCTTTCCAATTTTTTTTGCAAAATCAACTAATAAGGTTCTCCAATGTTCAAATTTATCAAACATATGTACTTTAGTTAGAAACTCTGACCAGGCTCCGTTATTAGGACAACACCAACACCCCACTCGTGAGAATCCTAATCGATAGGCATCATTAAAGTCAATCATCGTTGTAAAAATGTATAACCATACATCAAAATCAATCCAACTAATAATCGGAGAAACGACCGTTTGTTTTGCTATTTTAGGGCTTTCGCTTTCTCTGTCATATTTGCTTCGACTTGTAGACTCGCTTTTTCTGATTCCATAAAATGTTAAAACATTCTTCTTATCTTTAAATACCTGGGATAATGTTTTTGTAATTGCTCCCGTTTTAAAGACCGTACAGCACCATCTCATAACCCTGCTTGGCGGTCCAATCTGCGTACACAGATTTTCAAAGTTTTTCTCATAATTTTTTGCCCTTAAAAGACTATGATGTTTCGCAAATCTTTCTCGATAATCATAGGTGGCTGGAAATTCTAACGTAGTATCCCCAAAGATATGTTTTATTGTATTGGTAGAAAATGCTCTTGTAATCAAATCCGAAGTTACTGTTGAATCTTTTCCACCACTGAATGAAACGAACATGTCTTCTAGGGTGTATTTATCATCAAAGCTTTGTATATAGGCGATTGCTTCGTCTGTAAGCGCATAATATCTATCATTATTCACTTCAATAAAGGTCTTTATCATTTCATCAAAATATGATTTGTCTATCAATTCAATATTCTTATCATATAAATCTTTGATTTTTTTTACTTCATTTAATGGCTTCTGATTCACTTCCTTAATTGATAATACTATTTTTTTTCCATCAATAAAGTAACCACTGCTACTATTCCATACCGATGAATTGTCTAATTCCAATGGGTTTTCTTTTTTAAGTAAAATAGCTAATAATAGCTTTTCTTCTGGAAAAACAGGTCTTATATCTGTTGCGACATACTGCCCCTTTGTTCCGCAATGGGTACATTCCTTTTCAAAGGACGGAACATTGCATTTATCGCACCAATATATTGTTGTAGAAACGATTGGCTGTTCTTCACAACCTTCTTTTGCACATTTTTCACCAAATACCGGGACATTGTGTTCCGGACATATCTTTTCTATCATCTAAATGCCTCAATTCTATCCAATTATAAACAACGATATTTATATTCGTATTTTTTTCTCATCCTCTTTCGGAACATTCCTAATTTCAACAACATCTTCTATACCACAATCTAATTCTTTGCAGATTTTTTCAAGGACAGTCAATGTAACCGGTTCTCCTTTGGTCATTTTTGCCATTGTACTGCTACTTATTTTTATTTTCTCACAGAGCTCGCTCTTATTGACGCCTTTATCAATTAATTTTTTCCATAAATTGTTGTACGATATAGCCATCCTTCTTCTCCTTCAATCGACTAAAAAACTATTTAAAGACCATTTTATTACAATATAAAAATTTTACCACATCACAACATCTTTTTCAAACTTATTCTTTGAATTTTCGAATACTTATTGCATTTTATCAAACAGGGAATCTTCTTTGTCATTATCACAACAACACAGCAAAAATAGGGGTTCGCTTGCTTTACCATTCATTTCAATTATAGCTATTCCGTATTTTCTCAAGAATATCATATCAGTTGAAATTATTGCTTCGTGTTGTATTTATAACTAAAATGGGCTGACTGTCACGCTTATTGCACTATCATCTTGCTGTGAAATGGTAATCCATATCAAAAATTACGAATTGTAGAAGTTAGCTACGAAGCACAGAATCCATACTGTTTGAACATCTCCGTCAATAAGTAATACCTTCTTGTTTCTTCTAGCCAAATCTATTCCTAAATTAACACTGGTGGCGGTTTTTCCGACACCGCCTTTCTGGTTTGATACCGCAATTACTACGCA
>Ga0153920_1000892_pt1 | contig 12640 bp, 10 predicted proteins | sample TSNJ004MetaG_FD_104713 | JGI IMG/M metagenome (GOLD analysis project Ga0153920, IMG submission 104713) | Attine ant fungus gardens microbial communities from New Jersey, USA - TSNJ004 MetaG | ecosystem: Host-associated > Fungi > Mycelium > Unclassified | place: USA: New Jersey, Brendon T. Byrne...
CATTTTTGAAGCGACCGCCATCTTGGGCACGATGTCCAGCTTGCCTTTCCATTGGTAGTGCAGCTTCAGTGATTCCTGTGCGTAGTCCATTTTACTCCTCCCGTTTGTTGGTGCAGCCGTGGCGCAACGCTTTCACCACCGGCAATTCCTCCCCTGTGAGGAAGCGGATCAGCGCGCCGCCGCCCGTGCAGATATACTTTACCTCGGTGCCGTATTTGTTGGTTGCTGTGATGCTGTCGCCGCCGCCAACAACGGTGTAGCCGTTGGTTTTTCCCAACGCCTCCCACACAGTCCTTGTACCAAGCTCGCTGGGCTCCTGCTCAAACACACCCATGGGGCCGTTGACAAACACGGTTTTTGCCTCCAGAATCGAGTCTGCAAAGGCTCTGGCGGTTTCACTGCCGATATCCAAGACCATTTCGCCGTCGGGCAGAGCGCCAAGCCTGCATTCCTGGCGCTCCCCGGCTTTCACATACCCATAATCGACAGGCAGCAGGATTTTGTCCCGGTATTTTCCCAGCAGCTCCTTGCCCGTTTCAACAAGATTTTCATATCCCTGCTTTCGGATGAATTCCCGGGATGGCTCGCCGATTTCGTCGCCGTTCGCCCACAGCAATACCTGCGCCACAAGCCCACCCGCAAGGACTTTATCCGCGATGCCGCCGCCCAGCACCGTGCTCATCATCAAAAACGCGTCGCTGATCTTCGCGCCGCCCAGCACAAACACACAGGGCCGCTCGGGCTGTTCCATAAGGCCGGAAATCACGCAGAATTCCTCCTCAAACAGCCGCCCCATGGCCGAGGGCAGCACCTGCTCAAAGCCGCACAGACTGGGCTGATCCCGGTGGGCCGCCGCAAAGGCGTCGCATATATACAGGTCTGCCAATGGAGCCAGCTTGCGCACCAGCAGGGTTTTTGCCTGTTGTTCATGGCTCAGCTGGAGCTTTAGTTCGAACAGCGTTTGCTCCTCCGAGACAAAACGCACGTTATCCAGCAGTAAAATCTCACCGTCTTGCAGGGATTGTATCGCGCCCCTTGCCGCCGGGCCACACACGTCGTCGATAAATTTGACTTCCTTTCCCAACAATTCCGTCAATACCTTCGCGTGTGGCTCGGTGGTGTAAAAGTTCTTGTACTCGATATCGCTGCCCTGGTGCGCCAGCAACACCAGCCTTGCTCCCTTGTCTGAAAGCTCTTTCAGCGTGGGAACGCAGGCTTTGACCCGGGTGGTGTCCTTTAATCCTCCGGTTTCCCAATCGATAGGCTGGTTGATGTCCACACGGCACAGCACCGTTTTGCCCCGCACCGCCACATCGTCCAGCGTGTTGATTCCAAAGCGCATGACAATTCCTCCCTAATCGAATTTCGCGTCGTACAGCCAGGTATACCGCGGATCGTCGATGCGGTCGGTCCACGGATTGCCGTCCAGATGGCGAATCATCCAGCAGGTGTACATCATGTAGCCGGGAGCTGCCACCTGGGGGTGGGTTCTGCCGCCGGGGATCGCGGAGAAGCTGCCGTCGGTGATCTTGTACACCTCTTCCCCCACAAAGCTGGCTCCGAAGCCCTCCGGCCGGTCAAACAGGAAGTAGTAGGTTTCGGGCTGGGGATGGTCGTGGGGGATGTACCCCGACCAGTTGCCCCGGTCGTTGAGCACCTCGCCCAGCACCATATTGCTGTAAGGGGCGTTTTCATAGTCAAAGATGGTGTTGACAACCCGGTTGGCAGTGTCACCATATTTCCCACGGCAGACATCTTTCCAGGGGGCGTCGTCGGGGCTGTACAGCTTGCTGTCAAATATTTTGTCGTTGTGGGTTGACTGAACCAATATCTCCGCATCACAATGGGCTTTTATGCATACTGTTTCATTTTTGCAAACATGCAGGCACCATGGTCCTTCCGTAAACACGTTTTTTCGTGTGACTGTTTGCTCGCCGCTGTTCCAGTAAATGGTAATTTTGCCGCTTTGCAATAGAATCGCCGTTTCCTCTAACGGTTTTTGGAAAGTCCTTGAATTCCCGCTCTTCAATCGATACACCCGGATATTCATAAGCATATCGCGATACGCATTGTCATACGTGGTCAGGATTTTCTCGCCGTTTTCGTCGAATTCCGGGTAACCGAATACTTTTTTTGCTTCCATATTTCCTCCTAATACCGGCGCGCGTTCCGGCGCTCCTCCAGAACCCTGTCGCGTGCTTTCAGCACCTCCGGCTTCTGCGAGGTGGTCGCTACGCCTACATTCCACCAGGATTTGTAGCCATCGGTCATGGTCTTCGGCAGTACTTTCAGATCGATCAGGGTGGAAACCGTCTGCCGTTTTGCGTCGGCCAGCGCCGCTTTCAGTTCTTCCGGAGTACGCGCGGTGTAGGTTTTCAGGCCGTAGCCCTTGGCTACCTGGGCGTAATCCACCGGAATCAGGCCGCCCTTGATCTCGTCATTTTCATCCCTGTAGCGGAATTCAGTTGCAAGGCTGCCCACGCCGTGGGTCATCTGCAAATTGTTGATACAGCCGAAGCCGCAGTTGTCGAACACCAGGATGTTGATTTTCAGCCGCTCCTGCATGGCGGTCATGATCTCGCTGTGGAGCATCTGGAAGCTGCCGTCGCCCATCATCGCGTAGCACTCGTGCTCCGGCTCCGCCATTTTGACCCCCAGCGCCGCCGCCACCTCGTACCCCATGCAGGAGTAGCCGTATTCGGCATGGTACCCGTCCCGTTTATCTGTTGTCCAGATCCGCTGCAGACAGCTGGGCAGGCTGCCGCCCGCCGTAATGATGTTGGCGTCGGCGTCGATGCACTCCCGGGTGGCACAAATTGCCGCTGTCTGGGTGAGCGCGGCGCCTGTCAGCTCCACAAACTCCGGTACGGTGCGCGGATCGCGGTTTTGGATGATGGGCTCGAAGTCGTCGTCATAAGCGTATTTCGCCAGACGTCCCACCTCCGTGTCCCATGCGGCCTTGGCATCCCGGATCTCGTTTTTGTATGCCGAATGATAGTTTTTCCGCCGCAATTTGACGCATAGCGCCTCCAGCGTTGCTTTGGCGTCGCCCACCGCTTTGACCGCATCCATTTTACCAGCGTGGAAGCGGTTGTTGTTAATGGTGACATATCGCACATCCGGATTCTTGAACTGGCTCTTGGAGCTGGTGGAAAAGTCGCCGAGACGGGTACCCACCGCGATCACGACATCGGCGGTCTCGGCAATGGTGTTGGCCGCCAATGTTCCTGTCACACCTATGCCGCCAAGGCACATTGTGTGGCTGGATTTGCACGCGCTCTTACCTGCTTGACTCTCGCCGAAAGGGATACCGAACTCGGTGCAGAATTGCTCCAGCGTATCACCGGCCTCGGAATATTTTACACCTCCTCCCACAATCACCAGCGGGTGCTTTGCTTCCGCGATGATGGCGGCGATTTCCTCCACTTCCTCTTCCACGGCGACCGGACGGGTAATCCGGTGTACCCGCTTCTGGAAGAAATAGTCGGGAAAGTCGTAGCTTTCGCCCTCTACATCCTGGCTCAGGGCGATGCAGACCGCGCCGGTTTCAGCTGGGTCGGTGAGGACGCGCATGGCGCTGATCATAGCGGTCATCAGCTGTTCCGGGCGGATGATCCGGTCCCAGTATTTGCAGACCGGCTTGAACACGTCGTTGGTGGTGATGGACAGACTGCCGCTCTGCTCCAGCTGCTGCAGCACCGGGTCCGGCTGCCGGGTGGCGAAAGTGTCCGCCGGAAACAGCAGCAGCGGGATGTTGTTTACTGTGGCGGTGGCGGCGGCTGTCACCATGTTGGCGGCGCCAGGACCCACAGATGAAGCGCAGGCAATGATTTTCCGGCGGTTATGCTGCTTGGCAAAAGCCGTGGCCACGTGGCACATGCCCTGCTCGTTGCGGCCCTGAAACACGCGCAAGCCGCCCGGATTTTCATCCAGCGCCTGCCCAAGTCCTATGGCGATACCGTGCCCAAAAATGGTGAAGATGCCCTCCACATATTTTGTTTCCTCGCCGTCAAAGGCAATGTATTGATTATCCAGGAATTTTATTAGTGCCTGCGCTACGGTCATGCGAACGTTTTTCATAGTTACCTCCTTCATGATCCTAAGCCATTCGGTGAAACGGTCTGCAAGGGTTGTATTATAAGCCTGCGTGGTCTTTGATGTACTTGCGCGCTTTTATCGCATACTCGAGCGGATTCGCAATCATCGGATCCTGCTCCGCCTCGACGAGCATCCAGCCCTCGTAGCCGTTGTCGGCGAGAATTTTGAAGATCGAGTCAAAGTCGATGCAACCGTCACCCGGGACAGTAAACGCACCCGCCCGCACTCCGGCCAGGAAGCTCATGTGCTCCGCTCGAACCCTTTGCGCAATTTCAGGGCGGATGTCTTTTAGATGGACATGGGCGACGCGCTTCACATGTTTTTTAAGCGTCTCTAAATAATCTTCGCCGCAATAAGCCAGGTGACCGCTGTCGTACAACAGGAAAAATAGATTTGGATCGGTATTTTCCATCATGCGGTCAACCTCGGCGGCAGTCTGCACAACGGTGCCCATATGGTGGTGGAAAGTGAGCTTCATCCCCATATCCTTTGCAATTTTGCCAAGCCTGTCAAGACCTGTGCAAAGGTCGTTCCACTCCCTGTCATTCATAATATGGCGGGTCTCGAAAATAGGCACATCTTGCCCCTGAGCGCTGTAGCTTTGTTCGGAAACGCCGATCACCTTGGCTCCCATCTCCTTGAGAAAAGAAAGCTGTTTAATGAACGCTTTTTCAGTATCCTCATAGGGCTTGGAAATCAAAAAGGATGAAAACCAGCAGTTGCAAACTTGTATACCGCGCAAGTCAAGCGCTTTCTTAAGCGCTGTGGTATCTGTGGGATATTTGCAGCCGATCTCGCAGCCCGTAAAGCCCGCAAGCGCCATTTCGCTGACGCATTGCTCAAAGGTGTTTTCCTTTCCCAGCTCAGGCATGTCGTCGTTTGTCCACGCAATTGGCGCAATGCCAAGCTTCACCTTGTTTTTATCAAGCATCACAATTCGCTCCTCTATTTGTAGAATGCGGGGATTGTTCCGCTTCCAATTGGTACAATTTCCCCTGTTATTTGTCGCTATTGCTATAATTATGGGCTGCCACCATTTGATGACCGCCCATAACCGCTCGGATGCACTTAACGTGCTTGATATAAATCGGGCTTTCCAATCATCTCAATTTCTAAAAATCTATTAGTCCCGCGGGAACGATTTAGTGTGTCGGCGGCAACGCAAGCGGCATAGCCATCCCAGGAGGACGGACCTGTGAGCTTTTCTTTCCCGACGGCTTGCATCCATTCTGTCAGCTCTATATCGTAGGCTTCAATGAAACGGTCAGCCCAATCGGTCAGGATCGGGAAAGATCTGGCTGCGTTTGCGCGTTTTACCACAGCGGAAGGGTCAGGAAGATCAATTGTCCCCTGTTCGCAAACAACCTGGCACTGGATGTCGTATCCATATGCATCCGCCACTTGTACTTCCACATCGATCCGGCATCCACCGCTTGTTTCGAGCAACACAATCTGCGGGTTATCATACCCCTTTGTGGAGCGGGCGGATTGACGCACTTTCAGTACCTGTGCATTTTTGTATTCATCACCCAGTAACCAGCGGCAGATATCCAACTCGTGGATAGCAACATTGGTAATACCCATTTCGGTCTGAAATCCATCTGTCTGAGAAACATTGCGGTGGCAGGCGTGAATCATTAAAGGCGCCCCTAATTCACCTGATTCGATGATGCGTTTCATTTCCGCATATCCCCGGTCGTACCGCCGCATAAAGCCGACTTGTATCAACCTGCGGCCATGCTTTATTTCTTCAGCAATAATTTTTTCACAATCAGAGGATTTTTGCGCCAAGGGTTTTTCACAAAATACATACTTGCCATGCTTGAGCGATTCCAGCACATACGCGGCGTGGGAGGAATCGGAGGAAGTAATGACAATCGCCTCAACATCTTTTGCGGCAATCAACTCTTCCCCTGTGTCGTATACGTTTTGAATTCCGTATTGACCGGCAGTCTCTTCGGCAGACTTCCGCCAATAATCAGAGCATGCGACAACCACCGCGCCAGGCACCAGATTTGTCAGGCGGCGAATATGCTCGCGGCCAATGGCTCCGCATCCAATAACGCCAATTTTTAGCATAAGGCCCTCTCTCCTTGTTCTTTGCGGCTATTATTTCGAAGCTAGTCTGCGCGATTTTGCTTCCATGCGCTCACGGGTTACGTCGATCAGAACAGCCAGAACAATCACAAGGCCAATCACGATGTTTTGAACGGCGTTGGTTACACTGAGCAGCTGCAAACCGTTGCGGATTACAGTAATGATCAGCGCACCGATGAGTGTACCACTCATTGTGCCCTTACCGCCGCTAAAGGATGCGCCGCCAATAATGCAGGCCGCGATCGCGTCGGTGTCATATGGCTGGGTAGCGTTGGCACCATTTGCAATACCGCCGCGGCCAATTAGCACAATAGCCGCCAACGCGGACATAAAGCCGGAAAGGGTGTAGCAGAAAGTAAGTACATTAGCGGATTTGATGCCCGACAAGCGGGCGGCCTCCGGATTTCCACCTATGCAATATATCGAGCGGCCGAGCGCTGTTTTCGACAGAAAAACACCCATAATCAAAAATAAAACAATGACCAAAACAAAACTAGCCGGGAAACCGCCAATAATGGGAATGTAGTTTGGCAGCGTTGCCGAGCCAAGCCAGGTCACACCGGAAGGAAATCCGGAAACTATCTGGGAATTAACTACAAGCAACGCAAGGCCCCACAGTACGTTCTTCATGCCGAGGGTAGAAACAAAGGGGTGAGGCAAGTGCAAGCGAGTTAACAAGGTGCCGTTGATAAAGCCAAACAGCGCGCCTGATATCAGTCCGACAAGAATCATAAGAAATGCGTTTGAAACACCGCGCTGTAACAACATCCCCATCATACAGGTACAAAAAATCGCATTTGCGCCAACAGAGAGGTCAATACCGGCGGTGATCAGACAGACAAGCATACCGGTTGAAATCAACGCGTTTACCGATGTCTGCTTCAAGATATTCATAATATTGGATTGGGTGAGAAAACTCGGCGTTGCCATTGAAAGGATTGCGCCAAGAACAACAAGAGCGATCAAAGAGCCAAGTTTACTCATCAGGTTGCCGCCAAATATGCTTTTACCTTTAGTCATCTAGTGTTCCCCCCCATGCAGCTTTCATAATATCTTCCTGGTTAAAATGCTTGTCGTCGCGGTCTATCGTTGCCATCACTTTACCACAGCGCATGACTATAACACGGTCAGACATCCCTAAAATCTCGGGCATATCAGAGGAAACCATGATTACACATTTTCCAGCCTTGACAAGGTTGTTCATAACATTGTAGACTTCAATTTTCGCGCCAACATCAATACCGCGTGTTGGCTCGTCAAAGATGAAGATGTCTGCGTCTGAATTAACCCATTTTCCGATAACAACTTTTTGCTGGTTGCCACCTGAAAGCTGCGCAACAACTTCATCCAGGGATGGCGTTTTAATGCGCAGAGACGAGATGTTGGCCTCTCCGGCTTTTGTAATCTTTTTCTCATCTAAAAAGGGGCCGTTTGAAAACCCTTTGAGATTGGCAAGGATTAAGTTCATACGAACACCTTGCGCCAGTACCAAGCCCTGATTTTTGCGGTCTTCTGTCAAAAAGGCAATACCGGCGTTGATCGCTTGCTGCGGGTTACTGTTTTTTACTTCCTTGCCATGTACATATATTTTGCCGCCTTCAATCTTATCCGCTCCAAATATGGCGCGCATGGTTTCGGTGCGGCCAGCCCCAACCAGACCGGCAAACCCCAGAATTTGGCCATTGTAGGCCTCAAAGTTAACGTCAAACAGCACGCCGCCTTCTTGCAGGTTTTCCACTTTCAGCGCACATGCTCCCTTTTCCCCGAACTCTTTTGGGTATATGTTTTCAAGAGAACGCCCCACCATTGCGGTAATCAAATCATTCTTATCTGTTTCGGGGATCGGCTTGGTCCAGATGTGCTCGCCGTCACGCATGACAGTTACGCGGTCACATATCTCAAACAGCTCTTCCAGCTTATGGGACACAAATACAATGCTAATTCCCTTTTCTTTCAGGTCCCGGCAGATTGTCATCAGTTGATCGACTTCTTTTTCTCCCAGCGAGGAAGTCGGTTCATCCATGATGATCATCCTTGCGCCGATCATAAGGGCTTTTGCAATCTCGATCATCTGCTGCACGCCCATACCAAACGTACCGGCCGCTTTCGCGGGATCAACGTCTTGACCCAGGGATTTCATAACTTCCTTTGTTTTTTGGTGCATAACTGAATAATCCAAGAGTCCGTTCTTTTTGCGTATCCACTTGTTAATGAAAATATTGTCGGTTACGCTCAGCAATTTTTCGATATTCAGCTCTTGATAAACACAAGCGATTCCGGCCGCAGCGGAATCATTTGGATTGCGAAAATGTTGCTCTGTACCATCTACATGGATGGTTCCTTCTTCCGCCGGATGCACACCGGTCAACACTTTAATCAGCGTGGATTTTCCAGCGCCATTTTCACCGATTAAGCCAAGAATTTCGCCGGGTTTAACAAATAAGCTCATATTTTTCAATGCTACAACGCCGGGAAACCGTTTTGTAGCATTCTTCAATTCCACTACATATTCACTCATCGCACGCCACCGTTTCTTTGTCGGCTCGGGTTCGCAAACGCCGCCGTGAAGCAATTCTTTTAGACAGGCTGTTTTTCTGTTTTTGGGCAGCAAGTCTAAAAATTTGCGCGCACCAAGCATTTTTGTAAAAAGCCCCTGCTACGATTTTTGTTTTTGATATAAAATCCCTAGCAGGGGCATTGAACTGTTATCTTACTACATATCAGCTTCTATTAGATTAACTCAGATAGCCCTTCAAGGAATCGAGCTGTTCCTGTGCGTTTTCCTTGGTAATAACTGCACTGCCGGAATCGATAAAGGAATCGACCGTTTCTCCGTTGATCGCCTTTACGCAGGCTTCAGTCGCCATGTAGCCCATCATGTATGCGCTTTGTGCAACCGACATGGTTTCTTCACCGGCCAAAATTGCTTCACAGGCGGACTGGATCCCGTCAAAACCTACAAAAATTGTATTTGCGTATGCTTCATTGCCTGCGGCAGCGCGAGCGGCGGCGATTGCCATGTCGTCGTTGTTACACAGAATCATCGCAATGCCTTCCGGGTGATTTTGCATAATTGCTTCCATGCAAGCGTAAGCCTTGTCAGCGACAGCGTCCGCATACTGGGTTTCGTTGACCAGGAATTCGCCGCCTGCTTCCTCAACGCCTTTCTGGTAACCGGACAACCGGGCGCTAGCGGTGGAATCGCCTTGCACACCGGAAATACTAATGGCTTTCAGCTCTGTCCAGCCTGCATCCTTGGCCATCTGGGCAGCTGTCCTGCCGCCGCCCTGGGCCGCGGATTCGTTGCCGGTACCGACAAAGGACAGCACCTCCGGCGCGTCAATGGCCGTGTCAACGGCGATGATCGGATAAGTAGTACCGGCGATCTTTGTCATAACCATGTCCGCTTGCAGCGGAGCGATTACAAACCCGTCGTACTGGCCGGAAGCCAAGTTGGTTTCAATTATGTTTAGTTGCTCATCGTACGATGTTTCAGACGACGCCCCCTGGACATTGACCTTGACGTTTGGATTGTCAACGCCATAAGCCTGTGCTCCCGCTACGACATAACCCCAGTATTCGGATGCCGTGGTCTTTAAAATAACATTGACGTGGATTTCCTCGCCGCTTGCTTCTTGCGTGTCGGGGGGCTGTGTGTCCGCGCTTTCGGTGCCCGCGCTTTCAGGTTGGGACGCGGCCTCGGAACTTGGAGCTGGCGCTCCTGTTCCGCCACAAGCGGCTAAACCCACACACATTGTGGCAGCGATCAATAGGGCTAAAATTTTTCTTTGCATAATTACCTCCTAATAATTTGGCTCTATATTCAAATATGCACATACGTGGCATATGGGACACAAATATTCTGTAGGCAAAGTTCTCTTTCTTCTTATTGCAATCATACGTTGTAGGGGGTAACAATCCCAAACCGGCTAATAACGCGATTACTGGGCGGAGATTTTTTGCTGAACAGATAATCAAACAGAATTCTCGGCGGCATGTTTCCCTGCTCGTAGGCATCCTGGTCAATCACAATCTGGATAATGCCCTTGCGCAAATACGCTTCAGTTGCTGGCGTTAAATCATAGGCAATCATTTGGATTTTGCCGACCATCTGGCTATCCTCAAGTGCTCGGCATGCACCGGTTTGTCCACAAGAAACCATGAAGATGCCGGCCAAATCGGGGATGTCTTCAATCGCTTTCCGGGTAATATCATAAGCCAATTGTTCCTCATCGGCGTTTAATTGCAGCGCAACAGCCTCTAGGGAAGAGAAATAAGTACCGCATTCCGAAACGAAGCCGTCCACACGTTGATAATTGGATTGCTGTGTCAAACGCCCGCTTATAATCAGCACTTTTCCACCCTTGCCGCGCAGCAGCAGATCCATCAGGTACGCGCCGATGCGCCCTCCGTGAACATTGTCCACGCCAACGTGGCTAAGCGTTTCGAGCCCATGCAATTCTGTATTGAAAGTTACAATCGGGATGCCAGAGCGGCTTAACTCATTGAGCCGCCCGCGCAGCCGCACATCCTGCGCGGGCGAAAGAGCAATGCCCTTTACCCCGTCGGCAATCAATTCGTCCAATAGTCGAATTTGTTCTTTCGCGTCAAACCCTTTTTGTTCCTTGACAATAATCTCTCCGCCAAGGGCGCTTATCTCTGCCTGGGCTGCATGAACGCCATTTAATACCGCCTGAAAAACCTCGATTCGGGTCAGGTGCACCAATACGCCGATTTTTAACGGGTTGCTGGCGAGCGCGAGTGCACGTCCCACATGATTGGGTCTAAAATCGTATTGCCGGGCAGCCTCCAACACACATTGAGCCACATCCGGATTCACTTTTCCCCGGTTGTGAATTACACGGTCAACAGTTGCACGGGATACCCCGCATATATCAGCAAGCTGCTTATATGTAATAGCCAAAATTATTACTCCATCCAATAATAATTATCCGCGCCTAAAAGGTAACATTTTACCGGTTTCAAAGGATTCCTTGCAACGGTAAGCAATCTCGGAAGCCATGGTCCCGTCATATACCGTTACATTCGGTCTGCGGTTTTCGCGTACACAGTTGATAAACTCGGTCAGTTCCGCAATATACGCATCGTGCCACCGATAGAGGAAATCAGGATAGCATTCGCGGCAAACGCCATGCTCACTGAGCACTTCCAATAAGCTGTCGGTGCCGACCGAGCCAATCCGCAGTGTTCCCTTGGTGCCGATGATTTCGGTTTCAATGTTACTGCCATGAGCGGCAGCCCGTCCCGCAAACAGGAACGCCATGGTCTCGTCCTCATATTGTATCAAACAGCCTGCATTGTCGCAGTCGTTCCATTCGCGATATTGCGGGTAGGCAAAGCAGCCGCCAATAGCCCAAATGTTTTTTGGAAGCTGCCCGCCGGTAAACCAGTTGCAGAGATCAATGTCGTGTACACACATATCTAAAAACTGCCCGCCGCTATGCGGTGCGAATTTAAGTGTGCTTTCGATCGTGGCAATCGGGTCCTGAGTGTATGAGCGAATCAGTACAATGCGCCCGATATCCCCGTTGTCAATTTTTTCTTTTGCCTTGCGGTAGGAATAATCATAACGGCGCATAAACCCCAGCATAAAAATCTTGTCGGGATGAGCGCCCACTATTTTTTCTGCATCATGACAGCGCTCGACCGTTGTATCCAGCGGCTTTTCACAGAAGACATGCTTGCCGTTTTCCATCGCAATACGGATATGCTCCGTATGGAAAGCAGAAGGCGACACAATGCAGATAGCGTCCAAGTCAGCTTGCTTGCACATTTCAGCATAGTCGGTGTAGGTAGCCTGCACGCCCAACTCTTGGGCAACCTCTTTTAACTTGGCTTCGTCCATGTCACATAAAGCCGACAACTCGCCTCCCGGCACTCGGGAGGCGATGTTACATGCGTGTTCATAACCGAGACGGCCAAGGCCGATGGAACCAATATGTACCTTTTTCATGCGCTTGCTTCAGGTGGTTATTATACCACCTTTCCCCCTTTTAAAATAGTGTCTGTTTAAAATTGTTTAATAATGATACCTTAATCAACATACCATCATAGTGTGCACGTGAACATTTTTTAAAAATATCCACCGTTTATCTGCTAAGTATTATGTTATCAAATTTGAATTGCCTAGTCAATATAAATATTTGACGAACAAATCAAAGATTATTTGTACATTATTTCATTAGTGTTCACGTACCCACAATAATAAGTTAAAATATGCCAACGAACCTGTGCCCGTGTCTCAGGCGGTTATATTGCAGCAGATATAAAAAAGAGAACGCCATATTAAATGGACGTTCTCTTCAGCCTGTAGACGAAAAGGACAACGACCCTCCCGATATGGTATAATAGACCATATCGGGAGGGTTGCTTGATGTATCGTAAAAAAGACCGGATGGGACAAAAGGAAATAAAGTTTGTGAGC
>Ga0153920_1000894_pt1 | contig 12628 bp, 11 predicted proteins | sample TSNJ004MetaG_FD_104713 | JGI IMG/M metagenome (GOLD analysis project Ga0153920, IMG submission 104713) | Attine ant fungus gardens microbial communities from New Jersey, USA - TSNJ004 MetaG | ecosystem: Host-associated > Fungi > Mycelium > Unclassified | place: USA: New Jersey, Brendon T. Byrne...
GCTCATTTCTGAACGTCCAAAAAGCTATGTAAATGGCTGTATTGCGCTATTTTTAACTGTCTACTATTTCAAACATGGCACCAATGACAAGTACATTAAAGTAACCTAATTCAGCTATACCCAATAGAAAGGAAAACCGGCTTATCTTCTGCTTTTGCTTTCGCAAACGCTTCATCACACCACGGCCACCAATCCACAGGATTGTAAGCGTGTTGGAGCAGATAAGGGGATTTTTCGTCAATCAATCTATTGGGTATTTGGGTTGAATTTGTCACAGGGCATCACCTACCTTTCTTTGTAATCTTAGTAAATATTATCTCTTATCTGTTCTAAACTATACTTTCATAATGATATATAATATTTTTCTATTTCTACTTGACTCTGCCGTTGGGGAATAGTTTATAATATAAATAAGAACAACAAGATAGGAGTGAAAAGCATGAACGAGTTAATAAAGATCAGAGATGTGTCAACCAAATACGACATAACCGCCCGTACATTGCGCTACTACGAAGATATGGGGCTCATCAGCAGCACGAGAAGCGAGGACTACGCCTACAGGCTTTATGACGAAACCGCAGTAAAAAGAATTGAGCAAATCCTCATCCTACGCAAGCTGAACATCAGCATACGGGACATCCAACGTATTTTCAGCGCGTCCGGCTCTGATGTGGTTTTGGATGTTCTCGGAAAGAAAGTACAGAACATTGATGATGAGGTCGCTTTTTTGCATGAACTGAAGGATGTTGTGCTGGAGTTTATCCATCAGATCAAGAAGATTGATTTCGGAAGCGAATCCGGTGTGAAAATGCTTTATGAAAAAGCAAAGGAAATCGAAACGCACCTGACAAACGTCGATTATATCGGCAAGCCAAACAATGTGGGGCGGCTGTTGGAAGCGGCGGAACAATTTCAGCGGGAACCGGACATCCTGATTGTTGATATGCCGCCCTGCCGCATGGTGACATCGGGATTCATACACGGAAATCCGGATATAGACGAAAAAACCCGCCATTTCGGTGAAATGTGGAATCGTTTGGCTGAGCGTATAGCCGACAAAATACACGATCGCTCTTTCATGTATCACGACAGGGAACATCAAAAAATGATCTGGCTGTTTATGCTTGAAGACTGGATGACCGAATCCGACACCGAAGGTTTTGAAATTATTACGTTTGCCGGTGGCTTGTTTGCCGAAGCTCTTGCGGATAGTGAGGAATTGAGTGAATGGGATCGCATATACAAAGGCATAAAAGCATGGCTCGCGCGTCAGGAGCATTTGGAACTTGATGAAGGTTCTGGACGCTATGAGTTATTTACTTGTCCTGGACCGTATCCGCCGATGCGGGAATGGAATTACGGCAGGGTTCGTTATTATGTTCCGATTAAGTTGAAGAAGGAAAAATAAAATGGCAAGGATTTATTGTTACTGCTGCGCCGGGTCAGGCCGCCGCCATTTACAATTACAACTTGGCGTGGGCTTATCTTTCAGCCTTGCTTTCTCAAATGCTTCCTCTCCCCATGGGAACCAGTCTACAGGGTTATATGTATGCTGGAGCAAATAGGGAGATTTTTCATTGATTAATCTATTGGGTACTTTCGTTGGAGTTGACACGGGTCATCACCACCTTTCTGTAATTTCCAGAGAAAGCATGAGTTTGCTTTCTTGCTCTAAGCGGTACTAGAACCTAGGAACAGAAAGCGGATTAGCAAGGGAGAGCAGAATCCTCACAGCCTCGCCAGGATCAAAGCTCAGGTAACCTTGTACATCGTCGCCAACAGGCCTTGTGTTTCCACCCTTGCGGTAATCGTTGGGTGTCAGACCTGTTTCCCGTTTGAAGGTGCGGTAAAACGACACCTCGCTAATAAAGCCGCACTCGTCAGCGACGACCGATATCGGCTTACTACTTCCTCGCAGCAGTTGCCGCGAATGCTTGATACGCGATGTGTCAAGCAGCTCCTTAAGCGTGAGCCCCAACGTGTTTTTGAGGTATCTGTAAAGGGTCTTCTCACTCATGCCAAGTGTTTTGCACAGATCTGCGGAAAGCGTACGGCTAAACAGGTTCCGGTCGATAAACTCGGTAATCTTTACGGATAAGTCAATCGAAAAGTCCATTTCCTGTTCTAACGGCAGTCGACGAATATCGTACTGTGTGTGGTCGAGCAGATCAGCCGCGAGGGTTAAAAGCAGGGCGTGGGTGCGCATCTCGGAGGATGATCTCACCTGTAGGCTTGCCAGGCCGATTTGGGATGCCAGAGCCACAAAATGTGTATAGGGCAGCTTAGGAGTGTCCTTGTCCGAAGTACTGTTCAGATAGAACCGGTAGACCTGGTGATCGTCAAGACTGCCATGAAACAACTGCGGCGAAAACTGCACAAACAGGCACAGATTGTCGTCTGCTGTCCTTTTGAAGCCGTGCACAGTCTTGCTGTTGAATATATTCAGGTCGCCGGCCTTTAGCAGAGAGGGTACTGGACCGCAGTATGTCTGTAGCGACCCCTTAAGCACTAGCAGCAGTTCATAGTCGTAATGCCAGTGAAAGACGGATTCATTTATCTGCGTGATGAAAATCCTTGCCGGATAGCATTTCTGATGATCGATGTTTTCGTATATGCTGCTCAATACCTCTCCTCCTCGCCGATTTTATTTGGTTACAGTATAGCAGACTTTCGCTCCGCAGAAAAGACCGGATTAGCCCTTCTGCAGCTTTCGCTCCTGCAGGTCTTTCTGGATGTCGGGCAGGTGCTTATCTAAATCCCAGAATTGGATAAGTATTAGCTGAATGGCGGAAATCACAAGCGGAATTACTACGGCCAGCAAAATCATGGCATTGATGGCAGGCTCGCTCTGTACGGCAGCGTCCGCGTCGTAGCGCCCCCAGGCCAGTATCCAACCAAGCATTGCAGACCCGACACCCGTCCCCAACTTTATGCCGAAGGTGGTGCAGCTGTAAGCAAAGCCCTCGGCACGGATACCGGATTTCCATTCGCCGTAATCGGTGATGTCGGCCGACAGTGTAAACATCGCCACTATGAAAGGAATTCCGCCAAAGCCCTTGATGACCGAACTTGCTAGATAGACTCCGGCATTGGTGGGATTAGTCAGGGTCAGCAGACCGCCCAGGATACAGAGAGCAAAACCGAAACGAATTGAATTGCGCTTACCAAATTTCTTGAACAAAAATGGAATGAGCGGAATCCCGATGAGCATAGGACTAACACCAGCCAGTGAAATTAGTCCAAAAAAATTAACATCGCCAAGCACATCCCGTGCATAGTAGAGGCCTACACCTGTAAGACCCGCGGAGATATAGTTTACTACAAACAGCGCGAGCACAAGGTAGAAGTACTTGTTTGTGGCCACAGCCTTGAGTGATACGATGAGAGGGATTTTCTCTGCCTTAACTTCACTTCGCAGCTCCACCTTCTCTTTCGTACCGAAGAAGGTAATCAGCAGCAGTCCCAGAGCTATAAGCGCATAGGCGGAGGATACGATGGTCCAGGCGCGCTGACTCTTTTGCCCGCCGAAGGACTCCAGCAGCAACGGCGTGACAATGTTGAGCAGCAGAACAAGCATCAATGTCAAGAACGTCCGGAGCCCACTTATGACACTGCGATCCTGCTGATTAAGCGAAATGCGCGGCAGCATGGCGTGATACGCGAGGTTGACTATGGTGTAGCAAATGACCGCCATGAAGATATAGGAGAGAAAAGCATAGGCGTTTTTGCCCTGCTCACTTAAGCTTCCTGGGACATTCATTATCAACACAAGGCTGAGGGCGAAAGGCACGCAGGCGATCAGAATCCAAGGGCGGGCCTTGCCCCAGCGGGTGCGGGTCTTTTCGATGACGGCGCCCATTGCGATGTCGCTGGCGCCGTCCAGAATGCGGGCAATCAGCATCATGGTTCCCAAAAAAGCAGCTGATAATCCGACACTGTCGGTGTAATACAGTGTCAGGAAGGCTGATGCAAAGGACCAGATAAAGTTGCAGCCGACATCACCCAGAGAATAGGCTATCTTCTCGCGCTTTGTGGTGACTCCGTATATGAGTGTCGGCGCTGTCTGTGCAGAGGTAGTAATCAATGTTTCCTTTTCCATGGGAGAGCTCCTTTCTATATTCGGTGGGGAATGTTTATCTACAAGGTAATGCTCCCTCGCAGCAGATATCTGTTATCGGAGGATGGACCGATATAAACCGGATATTCCATATGCTCTAGCTCGAAGATGCTCTTGGTAGAATTATAATACTCCAATTTCTCCACGAGACATTCGATGGTGACTGTCTTGCTCTCTCCCGGGTTTAGCGAGACCCGACGGAATCCGCGCAGCAGCTTGACAGGCCTATCCAACATGGAATGCTCAAAGCCTACATACATTTGAACAACCTCTTCTCCCGCGCGGCTGCCGGTATTCGTTACCTTACAGCAGGCGGTCACCGTCCGGCCATCGGTGGAAAAGGCGGCATCCCCGTAAGCGAAGCTTGTGTAAGAGAGACCAAATCCATAGGGGCGCAGAGGCGTAACACCTTTCTTTTCCAAACGGGCATAGCCATGGTAGTATTCGTAATATTGGTTGGTGCTGTCCCAGTTCACTTGAGGCAAATCCGCTTCCTGATATGGAAGCACAAAGGGCAGCTTGCCGCTGGGGTTGACATCGCCCATTAGAATTTCAGCGATAGCGGTGCCGCCTTCCTGTCCAGGGTAATAGGCCATCAGGATCGCAGAGACGTAGTCCATCCACTCGGTAATCATAATTGTATTACCGCCAATCAATATGGCGACGGAGTTTTTGTTGGCCGGTCCCGCTATCCTTAACAAATCAATCTCATCTGAATGCAATCCGAGACTGGAACGGTCACCGCCAGTACTTTCAGTGTAGTTATCAAGTTGCTCTGCGGAGACGTATTCGCCCTCGTCATCGTGATCGTTGCCTACAACAAAAACTACAGCATCCGCTTCCGCCGCGATGTTTTTGGCGTGTTCTGGATTCTCGCCGTTGTAGAAGATGATATCGGTGTGCGGCAACGCTTTTGATATTCCCTCCAATGGGGTGACAATGTGGGAGGGGTATACGCGGCTGGAGCCGTAGTCGCCGATGTTGACCTGATTGCTGAGCTTACCAATGACCGCAACTTTTTTAAGAGAGGCTTTCTGTAATGGTAACACATTATTGCGGTTCAACAGCAGCGTGATACCCTCACGGGCTGCTCGCAGGGCCAGTGCGGCGTGCTCCTCGCAGCCGATTACCTCCTCGCCATACTGATGACCGCTTTCCTGATAGGCATCCTCAAAAGCAAGAATCGTCCGCACGATGCGAAGCGCCGCCTCGTTGATGCGTACCTCAGAGACCAAGCCATCGTTCACAGCCTGCACCAGCTTGTCACCAAAGAACTGTGTGATGCACATCTCCATATCCTGGCCGCCGTTGCCCGCTTCCACGGTATCCTTGATACCCCAAATGAAATCGCTCATCACAAAACCATCGAATTCCCACTCCTCCTTGAGAACCTTACGCAGCAGATAATCGCTGTGGCCGCAGTGGGTTCCCTTGTAGAGGTTGTAGGCGCTCATTATGCTAGCGGCTCCGGCGTCAACGCAGTCCTTGAAGTGTGGGAGGTAAACCTCTCGCTCCGTCCTGCGTTCACAGTCCACACTAACCTTGAAGCGGCTGATCTCCATTGAGTTGAAAGCATAGTGCTTGACACAGGCAATGACATCCTCCTCCTGCACGCCTCGAACGAGGGCAGCACCCATTTGCCCCAAGGCGAAGCTCTCCTCGCCGTAGACCTCCTGGCTGCGTCCCCATCCAGGATTGTAGGGGAGGTTGATACAGATGCCGGCGAACAAGTTTCCGCCATAGGCCCGGATCTCGCGGCCGATAGCACGTCCGATTTCTTCCTCCAGCTCTGTGTCAAAGGTAGCGCCACGGCACATGGTAACGGGATAACAGGTGCTCTTGCCTGTTCCGCAGACAACACCACGGGGTCCGTCACAGAACAGCATGGGTGCGAGTCCGTACTTCTCATTACCCCCCGCTGGATAGGGTATGTGGTTGTAATGTGCCTCCGCCGCTTGATTCGGATCCATCATCATTGCAAAATCAACGTTGCCGCCCATCAAGCCGACTTTTTCTTCCAGAGTCATAGTATTTACTATTTTTCTTGCCCGATCCGTATAAGCAAGACGCTTTTCCATTGTTGCTCTCATTTCTATCCGTCCTTTCGTTCTCTGTGTGTTATGTACATATATTTAGTGGATACTTACTATCCACCAACAATATAGCACGGTTTAATTAAGTATAGCTATCAAAATTGATAAAATATACTAACAGAACCGGACAGTTATATGCAATAAACAATAAAGTTGCCAAGATTTATTAGACAAAAAATATTATTGGGTATATGGAGTGGCGGGCGGATCCGCTCCGAATGGAAAAAGGAAGATATCCTGTGGCGTTATGAAATCAAGACACCGGTGGATGCTGTTGTTGCGGTATCAATCAGCCACAAGAAATACTATCAGCTAAAAGAACTAAAAAAAGAAAATTTTAGGAAAACGGAATCATATATCCTGCTGTAAAATGCAAGCATTTTTAAAAATTATGTTTGAATCTATTCCATATACCCAGCCTGACCTTTCGAACGCTGTCTGACATGATTACCAGGCCGCCCGCCATATAAGGAAGCGAAAATACAAGGCTTGGAAATATATATCTGCTTTTGGCTTCCCATATCAGGCTGAACAAGAATCCACCAATCAATATAACACAGTGTAAATATTGATATATACTATGTTTTCCTGATAGCAAAGCAACGATTACTGCTACTATTGCAAGATAGCAGAGAGCCTGGTAATAGTTCATAAATTGATACAGGATAGGCCAAAACCTTCCAAAATATACCTCCTTTACCAAGGGAGAAGCATTTATCATAACGTGTGTCATGAAAAAGACACCATAAGAAGGTTCATTCCACTGGTTCAGCGTTTTCTTTTTATAAAAGGAAAAAGATTCTCCTGGATCGGAAAAAAGTTCCTCCAGTCTTTCGGAAATATATTCCTTTGCGGTCTCGTCTGCTTTCGCCGTGTTGCCGCTGGCCTCTCTATAGGTATTTGTATTATAATCATTGAATGCTCCCGGTTCTTTATCATACTGCATTCCCATTGCAATCCAAAGCCATGAAGACATTCCATTATTAAAAGAAGTATCTGCACAGTTTTCATAATACCGGCATACCAACTTTTGACTTCCTGCTGCGATAAACAGAATGAGCAATATCATAAAGACAGGTAACACTCGTTTATTCTTGATACAAAGGAGGATCGTAATGATAAAAGCTGCGATCCATACAATGGTCAGCATGACCCGTACGTTATAAGCGATCAGGAAAGCTACTGCAGCAATCACCCATATTCTTTTCTTTAGTTTCCCTGTCCTTTCTCCTGTCATGTTTTTAAATACCAGAACGAGCATCCATATAAATACAGATGCAGATGCAACCCCAGCCGTTTCACCATAAACATAAAGCGTATAAAAAAGCAAAGGGAAGCAAAATATAGCAATCAAAAGATAAGATAACTTTACTTTGATACTGCCAAACACCTCTCCTGCTATTTCACTTCCGGCATATATTGCGATTCCTACAAAAAAAGCCTGCACATACTGTATTATAATGGGATCCGTACATCCGCTTAATTTGAAAATAACAGAATACAGGAAGACCAGGGATAATTGAAAAGGATACATATAAAAATATCCTCCCTGCCCCATCTCCGGATATTCCCCATCCACTGCAAAGACAGCTCCATGATAAACGCTTCCCTGATCGGCAACAGGATAAGCCTCAGCACTTTTTACCCACCATAGCAGCAGACCTGTTATGAGAATGGATACTGCTACAGCAAATATACGAGCTTGTTTTTCTGTTACTTTACCGGATAATTTCTGAATGCCGCCAACCAAAAGAAGTGCCAATGCAGTAAAAAGAATATGAGAAATCAGAGAATCCTTTTCTTCTGACAAGTGTTCACCAATAGCTGTCATTACGGTTGTGTAACGCCAGGAATAATAGGTTAAAACGGAAAAAATAAGTAATCCTAATATTGCTGCTGCTTTCAAACTATAATTAATAAATTTCATAATTTTAATACTCACCTTTCAGCGGATTTATTACACATAATCTCCTTCAAAGCCCGGGCGGCTTCTTCATCAGGAACCGTACATCTGACAATCTCACAACCTACCGCCTCCAGCTTCAGAATCTGGTTAACCGTGGCCTGGATATCTTCTGTTTTGGTATTTGTCATGTATTGAATCAGGACAGGATTTCCATTCCCAATCTTTCTGTCGCCGATATGCACTACCCTTGTTTGCTCTCTATGCATACCTGCCACCTCATTTCTATTTTTAGTTTTCATTATACTAGACCATTTATAAAAACTCAACGAAAATCTGTTGCTATTCAGCCTCACGGTTACAGATCAGGCTTAATAATGTTTCGCTATGTTGGTACTATAAAGGAGGGTACCCCTTACGGCTGCCGCCTTTTCGCTGAAAAAAGCAGTGCTTATTTATATCATAAGAACTGCCTCAAAATGATACCTATATTAAGTAAATGATTTCTTATAAATTAACCTCGTAAGTTTTGGAAATTTCTTTTTCAATGGAAGCAAGAAAACCCTTAAACATTTTTTCTGCGGCCTGTTCACACAGATAACAAATCACTTCCAGCTTATATGGGTGTAATGTCAATAGGTGATTAGCAGATGCCAGGTCACCTTCTGCAAGGTTAAGCCATTGACTGATATAACTGTACGTCTCGCTCATACAACTTTACCCCCTTTTCATGTATTGTTCTTTCCAGTGTCATAGCACTACATTTTTCCCGGAAGCGTTTTGACTCTTCTGCAAGGATATCTACTGACCGGATATCCATTCTGGCTATTGCCATATTCATCTTCTGAATAGCCCGCAATGGTCGTTCCGTTCCATCTGCCAGTACTACATAAAGATCAAAATCACTATCCTGGGTAGGGGTTCCATATGCAAAAGAACCAAATAGATAAATTTCCTTAGCATCCACTACATCAGTAATGGCATTTATGATCTGTTCCAGTTCTCTCTTATCCATTTCTTCCATTAGCATCTTCTCCCTTTTTTATATTACTCTTCTTTTAGTCCTTCTGCTTTAAGCATACCTTAATTCTCCCTGTTTTTCAATGTGTTTATGTATTCCTCCCAAATTTAAAAATAAAAAGCAGTACTTATTTAAAAGAAACTGCTTTGAATCATTATCATCTATATGTAGTAAATAATCCCCTTAACTAATTTCCAGCATCTTATGCGGACATGACACCAATGGCATGTCGAATTATGTCATTTCTTCACGAATACCCAATAGATAGGAAAACCGGCTTATCTTCAAGCCTTGCTTTCTCAAATGATTCCTCTCCCTACTGGAACCAGTCTACCGGATTTATTACTTTAATATTATCACCTTTTTATAAATATACTTTAATAGTTGCTTTACAAAGATAACGTTTTAGCCTCTTATTTTAATAGATTTAAATATATAAATGTTTCCTTGATTAAGAATGTTTTATCTATAATCTCTTTTATTATTTGTGGTTTTATATTATAATGATTCAAAATCAAAGAATTTATATAGCCAACACTTGGAGGAACGATAATGCTGTTTAGAAATTTTGAAAATGAAAATGAAGAACAAATTGCAGCAGATATTATTGCAACGATTGACCAAGGTGAAAAATGGATTTTTCAAGGTGCTGAAAGCAATCCGGATTTTGGAGGATTTATTGATAGATTGTTCTATTGTAATGGTAATACTTATGGAACATATTGTTCATGCATTTACAAAGGTAGTTTAAGATTGCAGATTGGATTTAATACGAATATGCCTGCAGATATTTATGATGAGCTTTTAACACTTATAATAAAAGCACGAAAGCATATTAATTCGTTTACAAGAGTATGGTATCCGCCAGATAACACAGCACTTGATAAATTTTTATATAATAGTCTTCCCTGGAAAGCGCAGGGACATAAAACACATGAACTTACTTTTATAAGAGGAGAAGCAAATAATAAGATTGATTTACCTGATAATATTTTTATAATCCCGTTTTCTAATAAGTATCTTGAAACCACTTGCGCTATGCTTGACAAATCCCTGTCACATACTTTTGACAATCCTAATTCAAGTGTGTTTTTTAATAACAAAGAACACTATTTAAAAGACTGGAGTGAAAAAGCGAAGACAGGGGATTGTTGTGTTATATTTGAAAATGAAGAACTAACAGGAGTTTATATTCTTAATAACGCAGAGATAGACTTCATTGCCATTTCAACAGAAAAACAAGGTAAAGGCTTAGGACGATTATTATTACATCATGCAAAAGAACATATATTAACTACGAAAGAAGATAATCCATTTCTATATTGTATCGACAGAAATCCAAATGCATTGCGGTTTTATTTACGAGAAGGTATGAAAATAACCGGTTATTCAGGTTATGTATTTTTTGAAGAGATACCTATAGTATAAATATAATATCGGTCATTTTTGATGCGATATCGGATACATGGTGACAATGGCATGTCGAATTTCATCATTTCATCACAAATACCCAACAGCAAGGAGGAAGCATTATGAAGTTTGTACGTAAAGTTATAGATGCAAATAGTTTAATGTCAACTATGATTGTAAATTCACTGGTTGGTATGATTCCATATAGTGGCATGTCTTTGGCAAAGCTACGTGAAGAAAGGCTGAAAAAATATGAAACTATTGATTGACACCAACATTATATTGGATGTTTTGTTAAAGAGGGATCCAATACATGCTGGCTTGCCATACTTGGTGATGATGATATCCTCTGTTTCCGCTATACCTTTAAATATACCTTTGAAAATATATTTTTGTATGATGTTTATTTGAAGAAATGATATTATTTGTTTTCCTTTATATTACATGCAATAAAATATCCGGTTTTTGTAGTGTCACAATTTCCATCGTCAGCTCTCGCCTCATAATCAGCAAATACTTCTCCGCCCCAAAACCACGACGCATCAACATATTCATCCGAAATTCTAAGCATATTCTTTACTTCTCCTTCAACAAAACCACCCCACCCTTTGGCAATATACCCTTCAGGTATTTCAAAATAATCCATACCATCCGGGACAGGAGTTTCTGCTTTCATAAATTTACCGATGATATATCCCTGTAATTCGTTTTTTTCATCATATCTATCCCAAATATATAGACCGCCGGCGTAGGGCATATCCGTTATATATTCGGTCATATTATCAAGGGTTTTGAAAATCCATTCCTTTGCCATCCAGACACTTCCAACAATCGACCCCGTATGACTTTCCGGATTACCCCAATCGTTCCTTACATACACAGCTTTACCTATAAACCTATACTTACCGCATTTTACAATTTCGAATTTTTCCAATTTTTGTTGATTCGCTTTTATTTGCGTTTCTACGGGTCCTATTACTTCGCTATTTTTCTTTTCATCCAAATTACTGAGTGTTTCGCTTGCTTTATTCAAATCATCCATTGATAAATTCTCTTTTATTCTACTTTTAGGAATAGACAGGGAATCTATAATAGAAATCATGGTTTTATCGTTCAACAAATCAAATTTTAAGTGAATATCCGCTTTTTTCTGTAATTCTTCTATGAAGCGTGCCAGTATAGACTTGACAGCGGATAATGCCGTTATCTTTACATCCAACTCATCCACATTCTGTTGGAAAATCTTGATCACCGTAACGGCATCTTGATTGTTGAGAATGTTTTTAATCTGCTTGATCGGAATCTGAAGTTTCCGAAGAATTATTATTTGTTGAAGACGTTTGATTGCAGCATCATCGTACACTCTGTAAGCGTAATCGTCCTTACGGTTGCTTTCAATCAATCCGATTTGCTCATAATATCGCAGCATCCTCGTTGATACACCGAAAACTTTTGAAACTTGACTTGCTGTAATTAAATCCATGATTTTGTGTCCTTTCTGCTTTCTTGATTTTCAATATATAGAACGACACTGTGTCGCTGTCAAGTAATTTTTCAAAAATATTTTTACGGTAGTCCTGATCAGATCTATCAGACCCTGTATTACTGTCCTAAAAAAACTTTGGGTGTAATGTGGTATATCTTGGTAATCTCATGGCATTTAAAACATTCTAAACCATGAAAATTCTTCTGTCAACCGTAAAAATTTTTCTTGCCATGTGCTGTCTACTGCGATAGACTGAGATTAGTTTATCGCAATAGACTAACTAGGGTTATGGAGGTCAATAGAATGTCTGACGAACTAAAGCTATTTGATGCGGAATACAGATTCGCGCTTATCGTGTGGGAGAATGAGCCAATTCATTCCCGCAAGCTGGCTGAGCTTTGCGCGGACGCACTCGGATGGAAGCGCACCACAGTATACACAGTGCTGCGGAGGTTATGTGAGCGTGGCATATTAAGTAATGATGATGCAATTGTAACGTCAATCGTGAAGAAAAGCGACGTGCAGGTCTACGAGAGCGCCGCCATTGTTGACCGCGCCTTCGACGGTTCGCTTCCAAGTTTCATCACGGCGTTCCTCA